>CAFBLP010000103.1_pt1 | contig 12432 bp, 9 predicted proteins | sample 7268181 | NCBI WGS metagenome assembly CAFBLP01 (sample SAMEA6814034, study PRJEB35770) | freshwater metagenome | biome: Freshwater; feature: Freshwater reservoir; material: water | place: Czech Republic | collected 2017-05-23 | depth 30m m | reverse complement strand
TCGTTGCTCAGGACCTCGCCGAGCTGGACGTTGCCGTGTCCGACCATGCTTGGCACCAGCGCCAGGCTGATGATGATGACGATGTTGGACAGCACGGGGGCCCATGCGGCGGCAAAGAACCGCCGGCGTGCGTTCAGCAATGCGGCGCCGATTGCAGAGAGCCCGTAGAAGAAGATCTGGATCAAAAAGATGCGCGACAGCGCAGTGCCGACCTTGCGGTACTCATCGGCGTTGATCGTGCTCGGTGGGTGGATCGAGAAGAGATGAAAGATCCACGGCGCCCCCAGAACAGCAAGTGCTGTCACTGCGGCCAGGGCGAGCACGGCAACCGTGACGACGGCAGACGTTGCGTCATCGTCACCGTCCTCGGCGTGCTTGGTGAACAGGGGTACGAGGCTGGCCGACAGCACGCCACCGAGCAGCAACTCGTACACGGCGTTGGGGCTGTTGTTCGCGCCGTCGTAGGCGTCAGCGAGCGCTGTCTGGCCAATGACGACGCTGAACACCACGACACGCATCAGCCCGGTGACGCGCGACAGGGCCGTGCCCATTGCCACGACGAGGTTCGATCTGAGCAGACCCGCGCCGATGGGCGTTGATGTCATCCCCTCGGGCCCGCGTTCCACGGTGCGCATCGTACGTCGTCGGAGACCCCGTGGCCGATGACGTGCGCCACCCAATTGATGCCTCGGCATGGTGTGCCAGTAGGGTGCAGCACGTATGGGAAACCGCTTTGAATCCGTTCAGTCGGTCCGCGAAGGTCTTCGCGCCGAAAACTATCTTGCCGATGAAGGGATCGCTGGTGTCGTCTTCCTCGCCGATCGCCTCGGCAAGCCGGTGCTCGTCGAGGGTCCAGCAGGAACCGGAAAGACCCAGTTGGCCAAGAGCGTTGCCGAGATGACCGGCGCGCGGCTGATCCGACTGCAGTGCTACGAGGGCCTCGACGAATCGAAGGCGCTCTACGAGTGGAACTACAAAAAGCAGCTGCTGCGCATCCAGGCCGACAAGAACAGCGACTCATGGAGTGACGTCCACGATGACATCTTCTCCGATGAGTTCCTGCTCACCCGACCGCTGCTCGAGGCCATCACCTCGGAGGATCCCGTGGTGTTGCTCATCGACGAAGTCGACCGTGTCGAGGTGGAGACCGAGGCCCTGCTGCTCGAGATCCTCTCCGAGTATCAGGTCAGCATTCCCGAGCTCGGCACCATCACCGCCAAGCAGATTCCGTTGGTGTTCCTCACTTCGAACAACACCCGCGAGCTGTCCGAGGCGCTGAAGCGCCGGTGCCTGTATCTCCACGTGGACTACCCCGATCTCGAACGCGAGAAGCTCATCGTGCTCACCCGCGTCCCGGGCGTCACCGAGAACCTCGCCGATCAGATCGCGCGCATTGTGCGCAGCATTCGCCAGCTCGACCTGAAGAAGGCCCCGAGCGTCAGCGAGACCATCGACTGGGCACGCACCCTCGTGTTGCTGGGTGTCTCCAACATCGATGCGCAGCAGGCCAAAGAGACGCTGCACGTCCTGCTCAAGTACCAGACCGACATCGCCAAGGCAGCCAAAGAGCTGGCTGTCGAAGCCGTCAAGTAGTCACGCTGCACCGCGCCTCCACAGTGAACAAGTGAACAGTGAACAAGTGAACAGGGCCACCGTTTCATGATCGACCTTCTCGCCGGCTTCGTCACCGAGCTCCGCAGTGCGGGGCTGCCTGTGTCGTTGACCGAGAACCTCGACGCGATGGAGGCCGTGCAGCACATTCCTATCGAGGACCGCGACGCGTTCAAGTACGCGCTCGGTGCCACGCTCGTGAAGAACAACAGCCACTGGCGGGCGTTCGAGACCGTCTTCGAGGTGTACTTCAGCCTGCGGGGCCCAGAGTACAAACTGGTCGAGGGTGGCGACAGCGAACTCGACGAGATGTGGCGCGAGATGCAAGAGCAGCAGGGCCAGGGCGAAGGCCGGGGCGCCGGCGGCGGGGGCATGGAGTCGCTGACCCCCGAGGAGATGATGAACCTTCTCATGAAGGCGCTGATGAAGGGCGACCAGGGCATGATGCGTGCTCTGGCCAAGCAGTCAGTGCAGCGCTTCGCGGGTATGGAGCCAGGCCGTCCTGTGGGCGGCACCTACTACCTGTATCGCACGCTGCGTAATCTCGACCTCGAGGGCATGCTCGACAAGCTCATGGAGGCCAGCCGGCAAGAGGTGGGCGGCGATCTGACACCGCTCGAGGAGCGCCTCGAGAAAGACGAATACGACAGCCGTATCGACCAGTTCAAGAAGGAAATCGAAGCCGAGATTCGCCGCCGTTTGGTCGCCGACCGCGGTGCCGAGGCGATGGCCAAGACGCTTCGTAAGCCGTTGCCCGAAGATGTTGAGTTCATGCACGCGTCGCGCGACGAGATGCAGAACCTGAAGAAGTCGTTGTACCCGCTGACCCGCAAGTTGGCAGCGCGCCTGGCCCGCAAACGTCGTCACGGGCGCAAGGGCCCGCTTGACTTCCGCAACACGGTCCGTCATTCGCTCTCGTACGGCGGCGTGCCCGCTGAGCCCAAGTTCAAGTACCCCCGCCCGGCCAAGCCCGAGCTCATGGTGGTGGCCGACATCAGCGGCTCCGTCGCGGCGTTCGCTCGGTTCACACTGATGCTCGTATACGCGATCCAGGGGCAATTCTCCAAGGTGCGTTCGTTCGTGTTCATCGACGGTATCGACGAGGTCACTGACTACTTCAAGGGCGTCGAGGACATCAGCGAGGCCATCCACCGCGTCAACACCGAGGCCGATGTGGTGTGGGTCGACGGCCACAGCGACTACGGCCACGCCTTCGAGGTGTTCTGGGAACGCTACGGCAAAGACATCGGCCCCAAGACCACGGTGCTGCTGCTCGGCGATGCGCGTAACAACTATCACGCCAGCCAAGCATGGGTCGTGAAGAACATCCGCCAGAAGGCCCGGCACGTGTACTGGCTCAACCCCGAGCCGCGTAGCTACTGGAACACGGGCGACTCGATCGTCGGCGACTACGGCACCCACACCGATGGCGTGTACGAATGCCGCAACCTGCGCCAACTCGAAGCGTTCGTCGAGAAGCTCGCCTGAACGCTCGGGCACGCGGTGTCCTTTTGGCCACGCACCCGCCGTGGTGATTCTCGTACGAGATCCGTCATTGCCCGTTGACGCAGCGTCAGGCCCGGTTGACGGATTTCGGAACACACGGCATCTGCTCGGGCAGCGGTCGGGTGCATGCCGGCCGTGGGAGGAGAGGCAGACGAGAGCGGGTCGGCGGCAGCTCCGCAGGCAGAGCGTCAGCTGCGCAGAGCGTCAGCTGCGCTGGTAGTTGGGGGCTTCTTTGGTGATGGTCACGTCGTGGGGATGCGACTCCTCGCGACCAGCCGTGGTGACCTTCATGAAGTGCGCCGTGTCGCGTAGGGCCTGGAGCGTACCGGCGCCGGCGTAGCCCATGCCGCTGCGTAGACCGCCGATGAGCTGGTAGGTCACGTCGCCGAGTCCACCTGCGAAGGGCACGCGGCCCTCGACGCCCTCGGGAACCAGCTTGCGGGTGCCGCTGGGTGCCTGCCCGCTGGCGTAGCGATCGGCGCCATGGCCCGACATCGCGCCAAGCGAGCCCATGCCACGGTAGGTCTTGTAGCGCCGACCCTCGAACAGCTCGAGTTCGCCGGGGGCCTCTTCGGTGCCGGCGAGCAGCGACCCGAGCATCACGGTTTCGGCTCCGGCGGCAATGGCCTTGACGACATCGCCGCTGTAGGTGATGCCGCCGTCGGCGATCACGGGAATACCCATGCGTCGGGCCTGCAAACACGAGAAGTAGATGGCCGACAGCTGTGGCATCCCGGCGCCCGACACGACGCGGGTGGTGCAGATGGACCCGGCGCCCACGCCCACCTTCACGGCGTCGGCGCCTGCGTGGACGAGCGCCTCGACGCCCTCCTCGGTGACCACATTGCCAGCAACGATGGCGACTGACGGCCACCCGGCGCGGAGGCGTTCGATGGTCTTGATGACCCCGGCGGAGTGGCCGTGGGCGGTATCGATGACGAACGCATCCACGCCCATGGACGCCAAGGCCTCGGCGCGTTCTTCGACATCGGGTCCAACGCCGACAGCGGCGGCGCAGGCCAGGCGGCCTTGAGAGTCGCGGGTTCCGTTGGGGAACTCCTGGCGCTTGAGGATGTCTTTCACGGTGATGAGGCCGCGCAGGAAGCCGTGCTCGTCGACGAGCGGCAGTTTCTCGATACGGAACTTCTGCAGTATGGCGCGAGCCTCTTCGAGGGTGGTGCCGACTGCGGCGGTGACGAGCCGTTCGCCGGTCATGAAATCGGTGACCGGTCGATCGAAGTCGCTGCCCTCGCAGAAGCGGATGTCGCGGTTGGTGAGGATGCCGAGCAGCTTGCCGTCGTGGTCGGTGATGGGCACTCCGCTGAACTTGAAGCGGTTCATCAGCGCTTCGGCATCGTGCAACGTTGCCGTGGGCGCCAGGGTGACGGGATCGGTGATCATGCCGCTCTGGCTGCGCTTGACCTTCTGCACCTCGGCGGCCTGGTCGAAGATCGACAGGTTGCGGTGGATCACGCCGATCCCGCCCTCGCGGGCCATCGCCACGGCCATCGGTGCCTCGGTGACCTTGTCCATCGCCGCCGACACCAATGGCATCGCCAGGCGGATGTCGCGGGCGAACAGCGCAGACGTATCGACCGAATCGGGGAGGACCTCGCTGTAACCGGGCACGATGACGACGTCGTCGAAGGTGAGGGCCTCGAATCGATCAAAGAACGCCTCGCGGTCATTTCGGCCGGCAGTGCGTGAAGTCGAAGGGCTGGGCATGGTGGGCCTCCTTCGGGCGCAGCAGAGTGTTGCAGACTGACCCTAGGTCCCTCTCGTGGTGGAAGCCGATCGATTGAACGAAAAGTCAGCGGTGTGGCGGCTGTCGTTGTCGTTGTCGTTGTCGTTGTCGTTGTCGTTGTCGTCGGTGCGATGATCGCAGCAGCGTGCTGTCGGCCTAGTCTCAGTGGCCTGTGACCCGACTGATTCTTGTTCGCCATGGCGAATCCAACACCACCGTTGCCCGACGCATTGGCGGCTTCCGTACCTGTTCGGGCCTGTCTGCGCTGGGTCGCCAGCAGTCCGAGCGACTTCGCGATCGTCTGGCGCAGTCCGATGAGATGGTCGCTGATGTGCTGATCAGCAGCCAGTTCGCCCGGGCACTCGAGACCGCTGAGATCATCGCCCCTGCTCTCGGCGCGCTGCCCATCGAGATCGTGGAGGGGTTTGGCGAGCACGACCCTGGTGTGGAATGCGACGGTCTGTCGTTCGACGAGTTCGTCGCCCGCTACGGCAGTCGCGATTGGGAGTCCGATCCGTTCAATGTCGGATTTCCCGGTGGCGAGACCCTGGCGTCGTTCCACCTGCGCGTCGGTGAGGCCATCTCTCAGACGATGCGTCGCTACGAGGGCAAGACCATCGTGGTGGCATGCCACGGGGGAGTGGTGGACGCTGCGCTACGTCAGGCGCTGCGCACTGCGCAGCTCGGGGTGTTCGAGATCAACACCGTGAACACCTCGATCACCGAGCTGCAGCTCGTGAAACCGGGGCGTTGGAAGCTGGTGCGCTACAACGACCACGCCCACCTGGCCGGCCTGCCGCGCGAAACCCAGCGGGCAGGCTGAACTCACGACGAGGCGAGGTTGGCCTCAAGCGTGTCGAGCGCTGCGTCCAGCTCGGGTGGCAGCGTTGCGCCGAACTGGGCGAAGTGGATGCGGATCTGCGGAATGGCAGCCTCCCAGCCCGCGACGTCGACCGAGAGCAGCGTGGCCATGTCGGCGTCGGCCACATCGAGACCGTTGATGTCGAGCGAACCGTCACCGGGCAGGTATCCGATTGCGGTTTCCACAGCACTGGCGGTGCCGGTGATGCGCTCGAACACCCACTTGAGTACCCGGCTGTTCTCGCCGTACCCGGGCCACAGGAAGCGGCCGTCGTCGTCGCGGCGGAACCAGTTGACGAAGAAGATCTTCGGCAGGTTCTCGGCGGTGGACTGCTTGCCGACCTTGAGCCAGTGGCTGAAGTAGTCGCCCATGTTGTAGCCACAGAAGGGCAGCATGGCCATGGGGTCGAAGCGCAGTTGGCCGACCTGACCCGCAGCAGCCGCCGTGGTCTCTGATGCCATGATCGAACCAAGGAACACGCCGTGCTCCCAATCGAATGCCTGGGTCACCAGCGGCACCGTGGTGCGCCGGCGGCCACCGAACAAGATGGCCGAGATCGGTACGCCACGGGGATCTTCCCATTCGGCGGCGATGGACGGGCACTGCGCTGCTGGGGCCGTGAACCGGGCGTTCGGGTGCGCTGCCGGGGTGTCGGACTCGGGCGTCCAGGTGTTGCCGCGCCAGTCGGTGGCGCGAGCCGGAGCGTTGTTGGTCATGCCCTCCCACCACACGTCGCCATCGGGGGTGAGCGCGGTGTTGGTGAAGATGCTGTTGCCCCACAACGTTTCCATTGCGTTGGCGTTGGTGTCATAGCCGGTGCCCGGCGCAACGCCGAAGAAACCCGACTCGGGGTTGATCGCATACAGGCGACCGTCATCGCCGAACTTCATCCAGCAGATGTCGTCGCCGATGGTTTCGGCCTTCCAGCCCGCAACGGTGGGCACGAGCATGGCCAGGTTGGTCTTGCCGCACGCCGAGGGGAATGCGGCCGCGATGTACTTGGCCTCGCCCGCAGGATTGGTGAGTTTCAGGATGAGCATGTGCTCAGCGAGCCAACCGGCGTCGCGGGCCATGACCGATGCAATGCGCAGCGCGAAGCACTTCTTGCCGAGCAGGGCATTGCCGCCGTAGCCCGAACCGAACGACCAGATCTCGCGGGTCTCGGGGAAGTGCACGATGTACTTGTTGTCGGGGTTGCATGGCCATGCGGAATCAGCCTGGCCCGGTTCGAGAGGCGCACCCACGGAGTGCAGGCACGGCACCCAGTCGCCGTCGCCCAGCACGTCGAGTGCGCCCTGGCCCATACGGGTCATGATGCGCATGTTGGTGGCGACGTACGGCGAGTCGGTGAGTTGCACGCCGATGTGCGCAATGGGCGAACCCAACGGGCCCATGCTGAAGGGCACCACGTACATGGTGCGGCCCTTCATGGCGCCGGTGTACAGGATGGTCATTTCCTCGCGCATGTCGGCGGGGTCGCGCCAGTTGTTGTTCGGGCCGGCATCGGCGGGGTCTGCGGCGCAGATGAACGTGCGGTCCTCGACGCGGGCAACGTCGCCCGGATCGCTGTGCGCCCAGTAACTGTTGGGCCGTTTGGCCTCGTCGAGTTTGGTGAAGGTGCCGCAGTCCACGAGTGCCTGGCAGAGGGTCTCGTATTCTTCGGCGCCGCCGTCGCACCAGTAGACGTGATCGGGCTGCATGATCGCTGCCCAGTCGCTGACCCACTGCTGAAGTCGCTTGTTGTTACTCGTACCGCTCATGGAAGAAGTCTCCTCGGTGGCGCGCTGGCGCGCCAAAGTCATCTGCGAGAAAAAGCAAAAGCCCGGTCAGTGGTGACCGGGCGTACCCATATCGATTTCGCTGCCGAGGTGGAGCCCTGTGGCCCGGCCATCGGAATCGAGCGAGAACACGACGCGCTGCCCTTGGCGGAGCATGCGGAAAATAGAACCCTGCAACGCGTTGGCGGCGAGGTCGTAATCGTTGAGATCGGTGTCGCAGATGACAACACCATCACCGCTGCCGGGATCGTATGACTTGATCACACCCTGCATGGCGGTCGGTGCCTCAGCCGGCCTTGACGATCTTGCCCGACTTGATGCACCCGGTGCACACGTTGATGCGTGTGGGGGTCTTGCCCACGAGGGCGCGCACCTTTTGGATATTCGGGTTCCAACGACGCTTGGTGCGACGGTGGGAGTGAGACACGGACATGCCCCAGGAGGGTCCCTTGCCACATACTTCACATACTGCTGCCATGAGCTTTTCTCTTTCCCAGAAGGGTCGAACGAGTCGTCAAAGGCTATCAGGGGGTTCCGCATCTCCAACCAGCGATCCGGCACGCCGTTGGCAGGCCGTCTGTCCGGGGATCGGGTCGTGGGATCAAGACGATGGCGCTCCGGTTCTGTACGATGCGCACGTGCCCACCCTTGAACGGCTCTCGGCGGATGCCCTGCGCGACACCGTGATCACCTTCCGCGACACCATGAAGGCGCATGCGGCCGAGATCAACCGGCTCAATGTCTACCCCGTCCCCGATGGCGACACCGGAACCAACATGGCGCGCACGCTCGACGCCGTGGTCGCCGAACTCGAAACCAGCGCACCCGAGCTGGAACCGACCTGCACCGCGATCAGTCACGGCTCACTGATGGGAGCGCGGGGTAACAGTGGCGTGATTCTGAGCCAGATCCTGCGTGGCATTGCCAACACGCTGAAAGAGGCGAGGGACGGCACCGCCGTGCACGTCGCCGAGGCATTGAAGAACGCATCCGCAGCCGCCTATCAGGCGGTGCTGAAACCAATCGAGGGAACCATCCTGACGGTGGTGCGCGAGTCCGCCGACGCAGCGCAGGTGTCCGCAGCCGGCGGCGCATCGCTGTCGGTCATGCTGCGTGCAGCGCGCTCGGCCGGACGTGCCGCGCTTGATCGCACACCCGAGTTGCTGCCCGTCCTGAAAGAGGCCGGCGTGGTCGATGCCGGTGGTGCTGGGTTCTTGTTGCTGCTCGACGCTGCACTGTTCGTGGTCGATGCCGAACCGTTGCCGATACCCACCGAGGTGGGGAACTCTGCATTCGATCCGTTCGAGCTCGTGGCCCACCGCGGTGCCGGCGATGTCAGCGAGCTGCGCTACGAGGTCATGTATTTCATCGATCTGCCCGATGCCAACATCGAGGCGTTCAAGCATGCCTGGGGTGAGATCGGCGACTCGATCGTGGTCGTCGGCGGCGACGGGTTGTGGAACTGCCATGTGCACACCAACGAAATCGGTGCTGCCATCGAGGCTGCGCTCGACAACGATGGTCGTCCACATCAGATCCGCGTCACCGACCTGTTCGAGGAGGTGGCCGAGGAGCACGCCCACCGCGAGGCCGCCCTGCACGGCACCGTCCCCGAGGTCATGGTGCCCCGCGGGCCGAGCGCAGCGGGCATGCCGTCGGTCACCTGCGCCGTGGTTGCGGTGTGCAGCGGCGACGGTTTATCCGAGCTGTTTGATCAGCTGGGTGTACAGGGCGTGGTCACCGGGGGACAGACCCTGAACCCGTCTACTGCCGAACTGCTGGCCGCAGTGGAGGCGGTCAACGCTCATCAGGTCATCGTGTTGCCGAACAACAAGAACATCATCCCTGTTGCCGAACAACTCAATGCGCTCACCGCCAAGAAGGTGGTGGTCGTGCCCACGCGCAGCATGCCCGAGGCGCTCGCTGCGCTGGTGGTGTACGACCCCGAAGCGTCAGCCGAGGTGAACGGCGACGAAATGGCTGAAGCTGCCGAATCCATGGCCACTGGTGAGGTCACCCAAGCGGTGCGCGACACCGGTAGCGAGGCGGGCCCGATCACCGTCGGCGACTGGATCGGCATCGTGCGCGGCGACGGCATCGTGTGTGTGAACGGCACCGTCATGGGCGCGTGCACAGCGTTGCTCGAAGCCCTCGTCACGCCTGGCCGCGAGATCGTCACCATCATTGAGGGCGCTCAGGCAATGGCGTCGACCACCGAGGCCCTGGCCGCATGGCTGGCCGACGAGCATCCCGATGTGCAGGTCGAGATCCATCGCGGTGGTCAGCCGTTGTATCCGTATCTGTTCGGCGTGGAGTGACCGAAGCGGTGGCCGGGCCCATCACGTTGCGGGAACTGCAGGACATACCTGTCGAGCGGTTGAAGGGCGTCGGCGACAAAAAGCAGGCGGCGCTGAAAGAAGTGGGGGTCAGCTCGGTGCTCGACCTGCTCACCACGTACCCCCGTCGCTTCGTCGATCGCACCGACGAGGCGCGGATCAGCGACCTGGTACCGGGTCAGGAGGCGCTGGTGCTGGTCACCGTGCGGTCGGTGACGAAGCGAACCATGCGCAACCGCCGGACCATGGTCGAGGCAAAGGTCGGCGATGGTTCTGGCTCGATGCACGTGGTGTTCTTCAACCAACCCTGGCGCGAACGTCAGCTGCGCGAGGGGTTGCAGGTGGCGCTGTTCGGTAAGGCCGAGCTGTTCAGGGGTGGCCAGCAGATGACCAATCCGATCGTCGATCTGATTGGTGACCGCACCGGCAAGATCGTGCCGATCTACCCACAGAGCGAGAAGGCGCAGTTGAGCACCTGGGAGATTGCCGGGTGGGTCGAGAACGCGCTCGAACGCTGTGCGCTGCGGGGCTTCGAGGATCCCGTGCCGTTCGAGGTGCGGCGCGAGCTCGGCCTGATCGATCGAGGGCGGGCGATGCGCCAGATCCACATGCCCCAGACCATGGGTGAAAAAGAACAGGCCCGTCGGCGCCTGGCATTCGACGAGCTGCTGCGGGTGCAGATGGTGCTGGTGATGCGCAAGCGGGCGTTCGAGCGCGAGCAGCGCGGTATCCGCCATGACATGAGCGGCGATCTGGTTCGCCGGTTCCACGCGGCGCTGCCGTATCCGCTCACCGGGGCGCAGTCACGGGCCATCGCCGAGATCGAGTCCGACCTAGCCGGTCCGCACCCGATGCACCGCCTGCTGCAGGGCGATGTCGGTGCCGGCAAGACGGTGGTTGCCGTCTCGGCGCTGCTGTGCGCCGTGCAGGGCGGCCATCAGGGAGCGTTGATGGCGCCCACCGAGGTCTTGGCCGAACAGCATGCGGCTGGTATCCGTCAACTGCTCGACGGACTGCGCGTGCCGGCTGACAACCTGTTCGGTGAGCGGCAGCTCAACGTTGCGCTGCTGACCAACCGGGTCACCGGCCAGGAGCGCCGCGACGTCATGGCCGGCCTGGCCGACGGCACTGTCGATATCGCCATCGGCACCCACGCCCTCATCCAGGAGGGGGTCGCGTTCCACAGCCTCGGGGTGGTGGTGGTCGACGAGCAGCATCGGTTCGGCGTCGAGCAACGCGCAGCGCTGCGCACCAAGGGGTCCAACGATGCTGTGCCCGACGTGCTGGTGATGACCGCCACACCGATTCCACGGACCGCAGCCATGACCGTGTACGGCGACCTCGACGTGAGCGTGCTCGATGAGATGCCCCCCGGTCGAACGCCCATCGTCACGCACTGGGCGAATGGGCCGCTGATGGAGCTGGCTGCGTGGGGTGACGTGCGCACTGCCGTCGCCGCCGGCCAGCAGGCCTACGTGGTGTGCCCGCTCATCGACGAGAGCGAGAAGTTGGAGGTTGCGTCGGCCCAGGAGACCTTCGAGCGGCTGGTGCATCAGGATCTGAAGGGCCTACGGATCGGGTTGCTGCATGGTCGGCTTCCCTCGGCTGACAAAGAACAGGTGATGGGTGCGTTCCGTCGACGCGAGCTCGACGTGTTGGTTGCCACCACGGTCATCGAGGTCGGCGTCGACGTACCCAACGCCACGGTGATGGTCATCCTCGATGCCGACCGTTTCGGGATCGCCCAGCTCCATCAGCTGCGCGGCCGGGTCGGTCGCGGGCAGGCCGCGTCGCTGTGCTGGCTGGTCACTGCGCAGCTCGAGGGCACCAGCCCGCGCGTCGAGGCACTCGTTGGTTCCACCGATGGCTTCGAGTTGGCCGAGATCGACCTCGAGCTGCGCGGTGAGGGCACACTGATGAACACGATGCAGAAGGGGCGCAGCGACCTGAGGATCGCATCGTTGCGGCGCGACCGCGAGCTCGTTGCCCTGGCCCGCAGCGTTGCATTCGGCATCGTCGACGCAGACCCGATGCTCGTTCGGAATCAGCCATTGCTCGACGAGCTCGGCCTGCTGCTCAGCGCGCAGGACGAGGAGTTCCTGTTCAAGAGCTGATGTCGGGCCTACTACGCCGGTGTTTGGGTCGCAGTTTGCGCTCGTAGATACAGTTGCGGCTGTGGGGGAGCGTATGCGGGCAGGGTTGACGCGGCGGGTCGGGCGTGACGCTGGGTTCACGTTGACCGAGCTCGCGGTGGCGATGGTGGTGATCGGTGTGTTGGCGTCGGTCGCGGTGCCCAACTTCTTGGGTGCACGCAACGATTCGTATGACCACGAAGCGCAGTCTGCGGTGACGGCAGCGTTGAACGCTGCTGATACGCATTACGCGAACTACGGCGATTTCTCGCCGTCGACGAACGCAACGTGTCACACCAGTGGCAACACCGCCCTGGTGTCTGATCTGCAGCGTCTCGAACCGAATTTCTCGTTCGTTGACGATGCTTCGGTGTCGGACAACCCGCGTGTTGTCAGTGTTGACGCTGCAAACAGTTACAACTCCAACGGTGAAGACCTGGGCTGTCAGGTGTTCTACGCCACT
>CAFBLP010000102.1_pt1 | contig 12461 bp, 7 predicted proteins | sample 7268181 | NCBI WGS metagenome assembly CAFBLP01 (sample SAMEA6814034, study PRJEB35770) | freshwater metagenome | biome: Freshwater; feature: Freshwater reservoir; material: water | place: Czech Republic | collected 2017-05-23 | depth 30m m | reverse complement strand
GCGAGATTCGTCAGGGTGTTGTCAGCAGCGTCGTCAGCTTCGGTGCGTTCGTCGACCTCGGCGGTATGGACGGCCTCATCCACGTCAGCGAGCTGTCGTGGAAGCATGTCGATCACCCGGGTGCCGTGGTGGCCGTTGGCGATCCCGTCACCGTGCAGGTGCTCGATGTCGACTTCGACCGCGAGCGCATCAGCCTGTCGCTGAAGGCAACCCAGCAGGATCCATGGCAGACCTTCGCCAACAGCCACCAGGTGGGCCAGTTGGTCTACGGCCGCATCACCAAGCTCGTGCCGTTCGGTGCGTTCGCTCAGGTGGGCGAAGGCATCGAGGGTCTGGTGCACATCAGCGAGATGAGCGCCCATCACGTCGACTCGCCCGAGCAGGTCGTCACGCCCGGCGAGGAACTGTGGGTCAAGATCATCGACCTCGACCTCGCCCGTCGCCGCATCAGCCTGTCGATCAAGCAGGCCGCCGAGGGTGGCGAATTGGCCGAGGAGTACCGTCAGCACTTCGAGATGGACGAGCACGGCAACTGGGCCGTTGGCGCCGACGATGTCGAGCGCGAAGCAGCCTGGGCCGAGTACTACCAGGAAAATGGTGGTGGCCCTGAGTCAGCCGACGGCGAGCCGGCACCCGCCGGCGAGGCAACCGAAGTGGTCGAAGCTGCCGCAGAGGAAGCCCCCGCCGAAGAGGTCGCAGCCGAAGAGGTCGCAGCCGAAGAGGCCTGATCGCCCACGGGCACAGATCGCCCACGGGCACACAGGTATTCAGCAGTATCGAATCGAGCGGATGGGGTCGGGCAACCGGCCCCATCTGCCGTTTTTGGGTGGACCGCCCGGTGTTATTTCAGGTGGACGATGCCCATGCGTACGGCGGTCAGCACGGCCTGCGTGCGATCGCGGGCGTCGAGCTTTTCGTAGATGGATGCCAGGTGGTTCTTCACCGTCTTTTGGCTGATGAACAGTCGGGCGGCGATCTCGGTGGTGCCGAGCCCGTCGACGACGAGTTGGAGCACCTCCTCCTCGCGCGGGGAGATCAACGGCTCGTCGTTGGCATCGAGGTCGCGGGCCGCGGTGAGCATGAGCGCCGCAAGATTCTTCGAAAGCACCGTGTCGCCAGTGGTGGCCAGGCGGATGGCCTCGACGACCTCGGACATGGAGCAGTCCTTGGTGAGGTAGCCCGATACACCGGCGCGCAGCGCCGTATCGATGATGCTGCGGTCCATGTGCATGGTGAGGATGATCACCTTTTGGCGGCCATCGGCTTTCAGCAGGCGTCGCGATGCTTCGATGCCATCGACATTGGGCATCGACACGTCCATCAGCACGACGTCTGGGCGCAGCTCCAGTGCCAGACGCACGGCCTCCTCGCCGTCGCCGGCCTCGCCAACCACCACGAGTCCCTCGGCCTCGAGGCCGCGTCGCAGCCCCTGGCGCAGCATGGTGTGATCATCGACGAGTAAGACGGTCATTCCCATTGTCCTGCCCCCTTGTGCTGTCGCAGGCTGACTTGGATAACCGTACCGTTGGGTGACGACTCGGTGGTCAATTTCGCGCCGATGCTCGCAGCGCGTTCGCGCATGCCCACCATGCCGTAGCTGTCGTTCCGGCCGCCGGTTGCCGCCAGGCCGACGCCGTTGTCGGTGATGGTGAGTGCGGCGTGTGTCGGTGTGGACAGCAAACTGACGGTGGCTTCGGATGCTTGCGCATGCCGTTCGACGTTGATCAGTGCCTCGCGTGCGATGTGCCAGAGTTCGCGCTCCTGGGCGAGCGTGAGGCGGTCGTGCTGTTGGGACTCGAACGAGATCTGCAGTCCGCTCCTCCCTCGGACCCGATCGACGAACTGCTTGAGTGTGGAGGCGAGGTCCTGGGTTTCGGAGACGTTCGAGCGCAGGTCGTAGAGCGTCTCGCGCACGTCGCCGATCATCCGGGTGACCTGCTGGCGGAGCTCTCGGAGCGAGTCGTCAACGGACTCGCCGCGGGTGGCCGCGCCGATGGACCGGTCGATCTCGAAGCCGAGGAAGGCCAGGGACGAGCCGATGTGGTCGTGGATGTCGCGTGCGATGCGATTGCGTTCCTCGTCGGCGGACACGATGCGTAGGCGCTGGAACAGCCGGGCGTTGTCGATGGCGATACCAAAGGGCTCGGCGAGACCATGCAGGATCTCGGCCTGCTGCTGGCCGAAATGGGCCGGATTGACCGACTCGACAGCGATGGCGCCGATGACGGCACCGCGGGCGCGCAGCGCGGCGTAGAGGCCGGACCGGGCGAGTGGGGCGAGCGCCCCGGTGCTCTGATCGAGGTCGTCGCGTCGCACGGTCTTGGGATCACGCAGCGCCTCGCTGATCGCGTCGGCGCGTTCGGGCATGGCGGGGACATCGGAGATCGAGTACCCCTGTACGCGCAACGGTTCGAGTTCGTGGGTGACATCGCTGAACAGGAGAACGGTCAGCATGTTGTGGTCGATCAATGACTGCACACGTGTGACCGTGGAGTTCAACACGTCCTGCAGGTCGAGCGAGGCGGGCAGCGTCTGGGCGACACGCTGGAGTGAGAACAGCAGTGCGTTGGCCTCGGCGAGGCGGCCAACACGATCCAGCGCTGCCTGCTGGTGCCGCGCCGAGTCGAGCGACGCCCGATGCGACACGCCGCTGGTGACAGCGACCAGCGCCAGGAGCCCGAGCCAGAGGGCCGTGTCGCGGAGTCCCTTCACGGACCCAACCTCTTCGAGGTACTGCACGGTGATCACGGCCGTGGCGCCGGCACCGAGTTGTGCGCTGAAGATCGTGCCCCCGACAAACCCGGCGAACATGCACGTCGGTACCAGGCACACCGCAAGTGGCGAGGCCCAGCCTCCCGTGATCAGGACCGTGCCCGTGACGACTGCAAGCTCGACCACCACACGCAGACGAGTGCGGTTGTCGTTGCGGGACGCGATCGGACGGAGCACGGCGAACAGCGTGTAGACCGCAACGACTGCCGTCGCCATCGTGAGCGTCCAGTTGGACCAGCTGTACAGGTTGAAGCCGCGGATGACCGCACCGAAAAAGGCAGCGATGCGGAAGGGGAGCAATGGCGCCGCATCGATGGGGGCCGTGAGCTCGTTCGCGCGGGCACGGTCGGTCGGTCCGACCCGATCGTCACGTTGAGGGGCAGAACCGGCCGCAGCTGGATTGCGTCGGCGCTCGACCAATGGCCACGACAGCGGTGCGCCCTCGGTAGTTTCATCGCTCACGTTCGTGATGGTAGCGGTGCCGCTTGCTACCGTCGTCTCATGATCGTGGTGGGCCTCACAGGTGGAATCGGTTCGGGCAAGTCGACGGTGTCTGCGGGACTGGCCGAACTCGGAGCGGTCATCGTCGACGCTGATGCAATGACCCGCGAGCTGCAGCAGCCCGGTGGGGCGGTCTTCAACGCGATCGTCCAACGCTTCGGCGACGAGATCGTGGCTGCAGATGGTTCGTTGGACCGACTGGCGCTTGCGGCCATCGTGTTCCCGAACCCGGAGATCCTGAAGGAATTGAACGCCATCGTGCATCCGGCCGTCGGCCAGGCCATTCGAGAGCGCATGCGCGAGCACGTCGACACCGATCACGTCGTGGTGCTCGACGTGCCGCTGCTCATCGAGAACAGCCGATACCCGGTGGCCGGCGTTGCCGTGGTCGACACACCGATGGAGGTGGCGGTCGAGCGTCTCGTGCAATTCCGTGGCATGGACGAAGCCGATGCAAGGGCGCGCATGGCCCGCCAGGCAACTCGCGAGGAGCGGCTGGAGAAGGCCGACTTTGTCATCGACAACTCCGGCGATCGGGATGCGCTCATGGTGCAGTTGCCCGCATTGTGGGACTGGATGCGGTCGCTGCCGCCGGTGGCCGCCGACGACACCCGCCTTGCCGACCCGATCGAGCCCACTGCGGTCACGCACGCCGAAGGACCCACCGCAGCCATCGGGGATCGAACAATCGTTCGCTGATACACTGTGCGGGTGATTCCGTTCAAAGTGGTCTCCGACTTTGCCCCTGCGGGCGATCAGCCCAAGGCGATCTCGCAGCTCACCGACGGTATCGAGAGCGGATTGCGCTTCCAGACGCTGCTCGGAATCACCGGTTCGGGCAAGTCGGCCACCATCGCGTGGACCATCGAGAAGGTGCAAAAGCCCACGCTCATCCTCGCTCCCAACAAGTCGCTCGCCGCACAGTTGGCACAGGAGATGCGCGAGTTCTTCCCCGACAACCGGGTGGAGTACTTCGTCAGCTATTACGACTATTACCAGCCCGAGGCGTACATCGCCTCCAGCGATACCTACATCGAGAAGGACTCGTCCATCAACGACGAGATCGACAGGTTGCGCCACAGTGCCACGGCGGCCCTGCTCACACGCCGCGACACCATCGTGGTGGCGTCTGTCAGCTGTATCTACGGCATGGGTAACCCCGAGGAATACAAGGGCCAGTTGCTCGAACTGCACACCGGTGTCGATTACGACCAACGCAGCATCCTGCGCCGCTTGGTCGATCTGCAGTTCGACCGTAACGACATCGCCCTCGGCCGTGGCAAGTTCCGTGTGCGCGGCGACACCATCGAGATCCACCCCTCGTACGACGAGACGGTGCTGCGCATCGAGATGTTCGGCGACACCGTCGATCGCATCACGGTCATCGACCCCCTCACCGGCGAGCAGCTCAGCGAGATGAGCCAGGTGATGATCTTTCCTGCCACCCACTACGTGGCGGGCGACGAGCGCATGCGCAAGGCAGTGATCGGCATCGAGGCCGAGCTGCAGCAACGCCTTGCGCAGTTCGAGACCGAGGGCAAGCTGCTGGAGGCGCAGCGCCTACGCATGCGCACCCAGTACGACCTGGAGATGATCCAGGAGGTCGGCTACTGCAACGGCATCGAGAACTACTCCATGCACATCGACGGTCGCACCCATGGCGAACCGCCGTTCACGCTCATCGACTACTTCCCCGCTGACTTCTTGCTGGTCATCGATGAGAGCCATGTGGCGGTGCCGCAGCTGCACGGCCAGTACATGGGCGACCTCAGCCGCAAGGACCAGCTCGTCGAGCACGGCTTCCGCCTGCCCAGTGCACGAGACAATCGGCCGTTGCGATTCGAGGAGGTGCTCGAGCGAATTCCTCAGTGTGTGTTCCTGTCGGCCACGCCATCGCAGTACGAGCTGAAGGTGTCCGAACAGGTGGTCGAGCAGATCGTGCGCCCCACAGGCCTCATCGACCCCGAGGTCATCATCAAGCCCACCAAGGGCCAGATCGACGATCTCATCGAAAACGTCAACGCACGTGTCGCCCAGGGCGACCGTGTGCTCATCACCACCCTGACCAAGAAGATGGCCGAGGATCTCACCGAGTACCTGCTCGAGCAGGGCCTGCGCGTGCGGTATCTGCACAGCAACATCGACACCATCCAGCGCATCGAGACCCTGCGCGGCTTGCGCCTCGGCGAGTTCGACGCACTCGTGGGCATCAACCTGCTGCGCGAGGGCCTCGACCTGCCCGAAGTGTCGTTGGTGGCCATCCTCGATGCCGACAAAGAGGGCTTCCTGCGCAGCGAGACGTCGCTCATCCAGACCATGGGTCGCGCCGCTCGTAACGTCGATGGTCAGGTCATCATGTACGCCGACCGCATCACCAACTCGATGGCCAGAGCCATCGATGAGACCCAGCGCCGCCGCCAGCGCCAGATCGCGTACAACCTGGAGCACGGCATCAACCCGCAGACCATTCGCAAGGCGGTCGGTGACATCCTGTCGTTGCTGCGGCCCGATTCGTCGTCGCCGGTTCCCGGCAAGGATCGGCGTAAGCAGCGCGAACGCGACAAGGTGCAGCGCGAGCTCAAGACCCTGCCGCAGCAAGAACTCGCCCGGCTCATCCTGACGCTCGAGGAGGAGATGCACGAGGCTTCGGTCGAACTGCGCTTCGAATACGCAGCGCGCCTTCGTGACGAAATCAACGACCTGCGCCGCGAACTTCGCGATGCGGGCTGACCCCTTGCCCACTTCTCCTGGATAGGTTCGCCATATGGCCGACAAGATCATCGTTCGCGGAGCTCGCGAGCACAACCTGCGCAATGTCAGCGTCGACTTGCCCCGCGACAAGCTCATCGTCTTCACCGGATTGTCCGGTTCGGGCAAATCGAGCTTGGCGTTCGACACCATCTACGCCGAGGGTCAACGGCGTTACGTCGAATCACTCAGCGCGTATGCCCGCCAGTTCCTCGGTCAGATGGACAAGCCCGATGTCGATGTGATCGAGGGTCTGTCGCCGGCCATCTCCATCGACCAGAAGTCGGCCAGCCGCAATCCGCGCTCCACCGTCGGCACCATCACCGAGGTGTACGACTACCTCCGCCTGCTCTATGCGCGCATTGGCATTCAGCACTGCCCCAACGACGGCACGCGGCTGCAGCGCCAGACACCGCAGCAGATCGTCGATCGCATCCTGCTGATGCCCGATGGTACGCGCTTTCAGGTGTTGGCGCCCGTGGTGCGTGGCCGTAAGGGCGAGTACAAGACCTTGCTCGAGGACCTCGCTGGGCAGGGCTTCGTGCGTGCCCGAGTCGATACCGAACTGGTCGACATCGCCGAGTTCCTCAAGCGCGACGAAAGCCTGGCCCGGTACGAGAACCACTCCATCGAGGTCGTGATCGACCGTCTCGTGCGGCGTGACGGAATCGAGCGCCGTCTCACCGACAGCCTGGAGACAGCGCTGAAGCTGGCCGATGGTGTGGCCGAGATCGAGATCGTCGATACCGATGGTGCTGCGCAGGACACGCTCACGTTCAGCCAGCACCTGGCCTGCCCGCAGTGCGGCACGAGCTTCGAGGAACTGGCCCCGCGTAACTTCTCGTTCAACTCCCCGTACGGCGCATGCGCAGCCTGCGACGGCTTGGGAACCACGTTCGAGATCGACCCCGATCTCCTGATTCCCGATCCGGAGCTGTCCATCAGCGGGGGAGCGATCGCCCCATGGAGATCAGCCCACACGCAGTACTTCAACCGCATGATCGAAGCGGTTGCCGAGGTGTACGAGATCGATGTCGATGCTCCGTGGAGCGCGATGAACGCGAAGCAGGTCAAGGTCGTCCTGCACGGCGTCGATGGCAACCTCGCGGTGAAATACAAGAATCGTTACGGCCGGGTGCGGGCGTACTCCACGGCGTACGAGGGCGTGATCCCGTGGATCAAGCGTCGTCACGAGGCCGCCGAGAGCGATTGGAGCCGCGAGCAGTACGAGGGCTACATGCGGTTGGTGCCCTGCTCGAAATGTGCGGGTGCCCGCCTCAAGCCGGCCAGCCTGGCTGTCACCGTGAACGGCAAGCACATCTCTGATGTCTGCGACCTGAGCATCGGCGAGTCGGCGAAGTTCCTTGTCGGTCTCGAGCTCAGCGAACGCGACCGCATGATTGCCGAGCGCGTCGTGAAAGAGATCAATGCGCGGCTCGGATTCCTGCTCGATGTCGGCCTTGACTACCTTTCGCTGTCGCGTTCGGCGGGCACGCTCGCGGGTGGCGAGGCGCAACGCATCCGTCTGGCCAGCCAGATCGGCTCGGGCCTCGTCGGCACGCTGTACGTGCTCGACGAACCGTCCATCGGTCTGCACCAACGTGACAACCATCGGCTCATCGAGACCCTCGTGCGTCTGCGCGACCTCGGTAACACCGTGCTGGTCGTCGAACACGACGAGGACACCATCCGCGCCAGCGACTGGATCGTCGACATCGGCCCGGGTGCCGGCGAGCATGGCGGCGAAGTGGTCTACAGCGGACCGGTGAAGGGCATCTTGAAGGTGAAGGAGTCTGTCACCGGGCAGTACCTCGCCGGCAAGCGCAGCGTGCCGGTTCCGAAGCATCGCCGGCCACCGGGCGACGACTGGCTGACCGTGAAGGGCGCCCGCGAGCACAACCTGCAGAACATCGACGTGCGCATCCCGCTCGGCTGCTTTGTGGCCGTGACCGGCGTGTCCGGCTCGGGCAAGAGTTCGCTGGTGCGCGACATTCTGTTGCCATCGCTGATGCAGAAGATCTACAAGTCCAAGCAGGCAGCCGGCCGGCACACATCGGTGCAGGGCATCGAGCTGCTCGACAAGGTCATCGACATGGACCAGTCGCCCATCGGTCGCACCCCACGCTCCAACGCGGCCACGTACACCGGCGTGTTCGACAACGTGCGCAAGCTCTTCGCCAGCACGCAAGAGGCCAAGGTGCGCGGCTATCTGCCGGGGCGCTTCAGCTTCAACGTGGCTGGCGGGCGTTGCGAGGCCTGCAGCGGCGATGGCACCATCAAGATCGAGATGCACTTCCTGCCCGATGTGTACGTGCCGTGCGAGGTGTGCAAGGGCGCCCGCTACAACCGCGACACGTTGGACATCCAGTTCAAGGGCAAGAACATCGCCGAGGTGCTCGACATGCCCGTGGCCGAGGCGGTCGACTTCTTCATCAACCAGCCCGGCATCGCCCGCTACATGCAGACCCTGGTCGATGTCGGCCTGGGGTACGTGCGTCTGGGGCAACCCGCTCCCACGTTGTCTGGTGGCGAGGCGCAGCGCGTGAAGCTGTCCGCCGAGCTCGCCAAGCGATCCACCGGCCACACCATCTACTTGCTCGACGAACCCACCACGGGCCTGCACTTCGAGGATGTGCGGCGGCTGCTCACGGTGCTGTCACGGTTGGTCGATCAGGGCAACACCGTCTTGGTCATCGAGCACAACCTCGACGTCATCAAGACCGCCGACTGGATCATCGACCTCGGCCCCGAAGGTGGCGGTGGCGGTGGGCTCATCGTGGGCGAGGGCACCCCCGAGCACATCGCCGAGGTCCAGGGCAGCCACACGGGCCACTTCCTGAAGCCGCTGCTCGAGGCCTAGTTGCCCTTCTTGCGCAGGCGCTTGCTGAGCTCGTTGAGTCGTTTCTTCTCGGCGCTGGTGAGCCCGTCCATGCCGGCAGCGGCGATCTTGTCGAGGATGCGATCCAGTTCGGCCTGATCATGCATGGGGGTAGAGGCGGCCGGCGCTGGCCATCCGCCATCGATCACCACGCCGCTACCCGATGTACCCTTGCTGGGGCGGTGCCGTGGTTTCTCGCCGGCGCGGGCTCTGCCCAATTTGATCGGCGGTAGCCAGTGCAATTCGTGCAGCATGCCGAAGCTGCGCACTGCCCACACCGCCGTGGCGATGCTGACCAGCAAGACGATGATCAGTTCGTAGTTGCCATCGGCGTTGTACTGCAGGATCTCGATGCCGACGAAGACCAGCGCGATGATCCATGCCGGGATACCGAAGAAGAACGGCGCCTTGGGGTATTGCGCCACGAAGACCACAAACAGTGCGACCTCGATTTGATGAATGGACCACAGGTTCACGTTGAGGCCTGAAGCCACGAGCCCGGCGATGACGGTGATGAGCACAAGTGTCCAGGCGAACTTGATTCGACCGATCTGGCGCTCGATCTCTTTGCCGAAATACCAGAACAGGGCGATGGACACCACGTTCCAGATGGCCTGATTGCCGGAGAGGTCGTTGGTGATCGGCCATGTGAACACTCGCCAGATCTGGCCGCGGCGCACCTCGCTGGCGACCAACGCCGTGTGGGACCATGCGTCGACGCTGGCGGACCACACGAAGAGCGACACCACGCACATCGCGGTGACCAACACGGTGGTGGTGATATCGAGCGACCCGACGCGGAACCAGGGGTCGGTGTGGCCCCGACGGGGCGGGAACGAGAACCGGTAACGACCTGGCATTCGACGATCCTACCGCTGCGGTTGGTTCGGCCGGGGACAGCCCGATGTTGTCCGGTGGGTGTCTCGTATGATCAGGGGATCATGGTGAAGCGTCCGCCGACCGGCAGTATCCCCGAAACGCCGGGGTCGTACCAGTTCAAAGACAGTGAGGGCCGCGTCATCTACGTGGGCAAGGCCTCGAACCTGCGTCAGCGGCTGAGCAACTACTTTCAGGACCCGCGCAACATGCATGTGCGTACCGCACAGATGGTTACCACGGCCGAGACCGTGGAGTGGATCGAGGTGCGCAACGAGGTCGAGGCGCTGATGCTCGAGTACAGCCTCATCAAGCAGCACCGCCCGCGTTTCAACATTCGGCTGCGCGACGACAAGAGCTATCCGTTCCTGGCCGTCACGATGGACGAGGAATGGCCTCGTGCGCTGGTGATGCGCGGCCACAAGCGCAAGGGTGTGCGTTACTTCGGGCCGTACGCGCACGCCTATGCCATTCGCGACACGCTCGACTTGTTGCTGCGCAGCTTTCCCATTCGCACCTGCAGCAACGGCAAGTTCAACGAGCACCAGCGCCTCGGTCGTCCGTGCCTGCTGTTCCACATCGAGAAGTGCAGCGGCCCGTGCGTCGGCAACATCGAGCGGCCGGAGTACTTCCAACAGGTCACCGAGTTGTGCGATTTCCTCGACGGCGACACCGACGAGATCGTCGACCGGCTCGAAGCCGATATGCGTGCGGCGGCGAAGGAGCTCGAGTTCGAGAAGGCGGCGCGTCTGCGCGACCGCTGGGCCGCCGTGCAGCGGGCCATCGAGAAACAGCAGATGGTGGGCGAGCGCAGCGAGGACATCGACGTCATCGGTATCGCGGATGACGAGCTGGAAGCTGCCGTGCAGGTGTTCTTCGTGCGCAAGGGCCGTGTGGTGGGTCGCAAGGGGTTCATCATCGACAAGGTCGAGGACCTCAGCATGGGCGGTCTGGTGGACCGGATCATGGAGCAGATGTACGGCGACGAGCCGCCGTTGGGTATCCCCAAGCAGGTGCTGGTGCCGGTCGATGCCGAGGATCTGGCCACCTACGAGGAATGGCTCACCCATCTGCGCGGCTCACGGGTACAGATCCGTGTGCCGCAACGCGGCGACAAGCGCGATCTGCACGAGACGGTCACGCGTAACGCCAGGGAGGAGTTCACGCGCCACCGGCTGCGGCGCGCTGCCGACCACAACACCCGCAGCCGTGCGTTGACCGAGCTGCAGGATCTGCTCGGTTTGCCCGAGGCGCCATTGCGCATCGAGTGCTACGACATGGCCCACCTGCAGGGCACCGACTATGTGGGTTCGATGGTGGTGCTCGAGGACGGGTTGCCGAACAAGCGCGAGTATCGCCGGTTCAAGGTGAAGACGGTTGCCGGCAACGACGATTACGCAGCGATGGAAGAGGTGCTCACCCGCCGGCTCACGGCGTATCTGGAGCAACGTGATCAGCCGGTGAACGAGCGCGGCGACCGCCCCGGCAAGTTTGCGTACCCACCACAACTGTTGCTCGTCGACGGCGGCAAGGGTCAGCTCGCCGTGGCCGAACGCGTGGTGCGGTCGTTGGGGCTCGAGGACGAGATCCCGATCGCTTCGCTGGCCAAGCGCTTCGAGGAGGTGTTCGTGCCCGGTAGCAGCCTGCCCATCAACGTGCCCCGGGGGAGCGAGGCGCTGTTCATGTTGCAACGCATCCGTGACGAGGCCCACCGTTTCGCCAACAGCTTCCACCGTGAGCTACGCGGCAAGCGCATGACCAAGAGCGCGCTCGACGACATCGCTGGTCTGGGCGACAACCGCAAGACCCGTCTCGCCAAGGAACTCGGCGGGGTCAACGCCGTGAAGAAGGCGTCGCTCGACACCCTGAAATCGCTCACGTGGTTGCCCGACGCCGTGGCCGAGACGGTGTACGCGAAGTTCCACCCACCCGGCACCGACTGATCCCGCGGGCGCGCGTGGTCGCGATCAGAACGCCGAGAGGACCTCGGCATGCAGGCGCTCGATGATGTGCATGCGCTGCTCGGCGGTGGCGCCGAGAGTGAAGTCGGGGATCGCAAACTCGTCGACGCCCTGTTCGACGAATCGGCCGATGAGATCGATCAACTCGGTTGGCCCACCGACCAATGACCGGCCCGGCGGCGCCATGGGACGCAGCTTGTCTCTTGCCGCGTCGCTGTCGGTGAGGAACACCAACGCCTGAGCGGAGCGCCTGATCGTGCTGGGGTCGCGTCCGGCAGCTCCGCACGCCTGCATGAACAGTTGGGTGCGCTCGGCCACCTGCGTGGGGTCACCCCAGGTGTTCCACTCGTCGGCCCAGCGGGCGGTGAGCCCCAGCATGCGCGGGCTGCCGGTGCCGACCAGGATCGGCAGGGTCGTCTGGAGCGGCTTCGGCTCGAAGGGTGCATCGGTGAGCCGGTAGTGGCGCCCGGCCATGTCGGTGCGGGGCTGACGCAGCAGGCGGTGGATCACCTCGATCGCCTCAGCGAAACGACTCACCCGCTCACCCGGGGGAGCGAGTTCGAAGCCGTACGCGGTGTGCTCGTTGACCTGCCACCCGGCGCCGATGCCCAGCACAGCGCGGCCGCCGCTGACGTGATCCACCGTGGTTGCGCGCTTGGCCAAGACCACCGGGTGGTGGATGGTGACGGGTGAGACCATCGAGGTCAGGCGGATGCGCGGCACGG
>CAFBLP010000101.1_pt1 | contig 12718 bp, 12 predicted proteins | sample 7268181 | NCBI WGS metagenome assembly CAFBLP01 (sample SAMEA6814034, study PRJEB35770) | freshwater metagenome | biome: Freshwater; feature: Freshwater reservoir; material: water | place: Czech Republic | collected 2017-05-23 | depth 30m m | reverse complement strand
GAGATAGTGGAACTTCTCCTTCGCGTCGGCGAGCAGGAAGTACATGGCGCGCAGGCCGAGGATCGCGAAGGCGTTCGACGACAAGACGATGAACGGTTCTTTCGAAACGGCCAGGATCGCAGGCACGGAGTCGACGGCGAAGATGACATCGGTGATCTCGATCACCACGAGTGCGGCGAGGAGCGGTGTGGCGGCTCGACGACCGTTCTGACGGGTGAAGAACCGGTGGCCGTCGAAGGTGTCGGTGACCGGCATGATCTTGGACAGCAGGCCAAGCCCGTGCGTCGCTTCATGCGTGCCCTCGTCGGCGCGGTGGCGGATCACCTTGGCGCCGGTGTAGATCAAGAAGATCCCGAACACCAGCAGCAGCCACCAGAACTTGGCGATCAGCGCGCTGCCCGCCAGCACGAACACGGCCCGCAGTGACAGGGCGCCGAAGATCCCCCAGAACAGCACTCGGTGTTGGTACTTGATCGGGATCGCCATTGCCGTGAACAACATCGACCAGACGAACACGTTGTCCACGCTGAGCGACTTCTCGATGAGGTAGCCACTGATGTATTCGCCGAACGCCTGGCTGCCAAAGCCGACGGCGATGACCACACCAAAAGCCAGACCACACGCCACCCACACCGACGATTCGATCAGGGCCTCGCGAGGCGTGGGCGGGTGGTCGTCGCGATGGCGGAACAGATCGATCGCCAGCATGAGCACGAGGACGGCACCGAGGCCGAGCCACGCCCAGGTGGGCACGTCGAGGTCGACGAAGTTGTTGGTGCCAGCCCGCGTGGGGATGAGCGCCGGGAGTGCCGCGGATGAAACAGGGTTCACAGGTGTGTCCTTCGGGTCGCAAGGTGGGTCGCTGTCCGAAGGTCTCTCCCAGCCCACATCGTGGACCTCTCGTTGCCGGGCCGATTGACCGTGATGACGACAACGTGATAGCGGGATACTCCCCTTCAGCAGCCACCATACTTCGCTGGGCTCGAGTTGCCAACGGATGGGCGCCATTGGCTGCGGTGTTGTCCCGGGCGGGGGTTCCCGATCGACCGGTACGCTGGCTCGATGGCATCGGACGACCTCTGGGAAACACACGCCGAATGGTGGATCGATGGATTCACCGATGGGGCCGACCCGGAGTACGAGGAGCAGATCCTCCCGCTGGCTGCCGCAGAGCTGGCACATGCCCAACGAGTACTCGATGTGGGCTGCGGCGACGGGCAGGTGAGCAGGTTGGCAGTGAAGCTCGGCGCTCGTCGCGTGATCGGTCTCGACCCAACGTGGAACCAGGTGAAGGTGGCCCAGCAGCGTGGCGGCGGTGCGTCGTTCGTTCGTTCCGGCGCTGCTGCGCTGCCGTTCCCGGATGCCTCCTTCGATGCCGTGGTGGCGTGTCTGGTGTTCGAGCACATCCGCGATGTCGACGATGCCATTGCCGAAGTTGCCCGCGTGCTCGAGCCCGGCGGTCGTTTCTGCTTCTTCTTGAACCATCCGCTGTTGCAGACGCCGAACAGTGGCTGGATCGATGATCAGGTGCTCGACCCGCCCGAGCAGTACTGGCGCATCGGGCCCTACCTCATCGAGGACGAGACCATCGAGGAGGTCGAGAAGGACGTGTTCATCCCCTTCATCCACCGCCCGCTGAGTCGCTACATCAACGCCCTTGCCGACAACGGTCTGTTGCTCGAGCGCATGGTCGAGCCGGCGCCACCGCCAGGCTTTTTGGCCAAGGCCGCCGAATACGAGGCGGCGGCCACCATCCCGCGGCTGCTCTACCTGCGTACCTGCAAGCGCTGACGACTACCATTCCGGCCGATGGCCGACATCTTGGTGATCACGGGTCTCTCGGGCGCTGGACGCTCGAACGCGGCTGACTTCCTGGAGGACATGGGCTGGTTCGTCGTCGACAACCTGCCCGTGGCGTTGATGGACAAGATCATCGAGCTCGGCGTCGGGTCTGGCATCGGTGTCGGCTCCGGCTTCCAGCAGTTGAGCATCGTGGTGGGACCCACCGCCGATCAGGCAGAAGTGGTCAACCAGATCCGCCAGCTGCGCACCAAGGGCCATCGGGTGCGGGTGCTCTTCCTCGAGGCGAGCACGCCCGAACTGGTGAAGCGATACGGCAGCACCCGGCGCAAACACCCGCTCGATGATGGCAACGCGTCGATGACGGTTGCGATCGAGCGTGAACGCTCGCTGCTCGAACCGGTCAAGGCGCTGTCCGATCTCATCATCGACACCACCACGCTCAGCGTGCACCAGCTGAAGACGCGTATCACCGATGCGTTCACCGACGAATCCGACGGTGCCGCCATGCACACCGCGATCACCAGCTTCGGCTACAAGCAGGGCATACCCACCGACGTCGACCTGGTCATCGATGTCCGCTTCCTCCCGAACCCGCACTGGATCGATGATCTCCGCCCGCTCACTGGCCTCGATGATGCCGTGCGCGAGTACGTGATGGAACAGCCGGCCACGGCCGAGTTCCTGAACCGCTTCGAGCACCTGCTCGATCTGTTGTTGCCGGCATATGCCAGCGAGGGCAAGAGCTATCTCTCCATCGCGGTTGGCTGCACCGGCGGCCAGCACCGTTCGGTCGCCATCACCGAGGAGCTCGCCTCGTGGATGCGGCTGAACGGCTATCAGCCGCGGGTCACGCACCGCGACATGCCGTAGTTCGGGTCGACCGGCCGTAGGGGCCGGTTCCAGGGGTCGGCGACGTCTTCGTGGTGGCGCACCGCAGCAACTAGTGTCACGTGCATTCTCCCACCGTGAAAGGACATGTCTGCGATGACGGTTCGTGTAGGTATCAATGGATTCGGTCGTATCGGGCGCAACTTCTTCCGCGCCGCCAAGGCCCGCGGCGCCGATATCGACTTCGTGGCTGTCAACGACCTTGGTTCGTTGACCACGATGGCGCACCTGTTGAAGTACGACTCTGTCGTGGGGCAGCTGCCGAACTCGATCAAGGCCGTGAAGGACGGCATCAGCGTCGATGGGGACACGCTGAGGGTGCTGCAGATGCGTAACCCGGAAGAGCTCCCGTGGGGTGACCTCGGTGTCGATGTGGTCATCGAGTCCACCGGTTTCTTCACCGACCGTCCGAAGGCTGCGTTGCATCTCGACGGGGGAGCGCCACTCGTCATCGTCAGCGCACCGTCCACGGGCGCCGATGCCACCTTTGTGTACGGCGTCAACCACACCGAGTTCGATCCCACCCGGCACCGCGTCATCTCCAACGCGAGCTGCACGACCAACTGCCTGGTCCCGCTCATCAAGGTGCTCGACGATGCGTTTGGCATCGAGAACGGTCTGATGACCACCGTTCACGCATACACCGGGGATCAGAACCTGGTCGACGGACCGCACAGCGATCTGCGTCGTTCCCGCGCGGCGGCGATCAACATCGTGCCGTCCAGCACCGGTGCCGCCCGCGCCACCAGCCTGGTCATGGCAAGCATGAAGGGTCGCCTCGACGGCACAGCACTCCGCGTGCCCGTGCCCACCGGCTCCATCACCGACTTCACCGGCAACCTGAAGAAGGCGGCAACCGTCGAGCAGATCAACGCTGCCTACAAGGCCGCCGCTGCACGCGGACCGTTGAAGGGTGTGCTCAAGTACACCGAGGACCCCATCGTGTCGAGCGACATCGTGCACGACCCGCACAGCTGTGTGTTCGATGCCGGTCTCACGATGAGCATGGGCAAACTGGTGAAGGTGCTCGGCTGGTACGACAACGAGTGGGGCTACAGCAACAGACTGGTCGACCTCACCATGTTCACTGCCAAGGCGATGAAGAAGTCGGCGTCGGATTCCAAGAAGGCCGCAGCGAAGAAGCGCTGATGAGCCATATTCCGGTTCTCGACGACCTCGGTGATGTCCGGGGCAAACGGGTGTTGGTGCGAACCGACTTCAACGTGCCGATGGACAACGGTGAGATCACCGATGACTTCCGCATCCGCGCTGCACTGCCCACCATCAACTGGCTCACCGAGCGCGGTGCCAGCGTGGTGTGTGCCAGTCATCTCGGTCGTCCCAAGGGCCATCCCGAGCCGAAGTACAGCATGGCCCCGGTGCGCGAGCGCCTGGCTGAGCTTGCCCCGGGTGTCGACCTGATGGAGAACCTCCGTTTCCACCCGGGTGAAGAAGGCAACGATCCAGGGTTCGTTGCCAACCTGATCGACGGCGTTGACATGTATGTCAACGACGCCTTCGGAGCAGCACACCGCGCCCATGCTTCGATCGTGGGCCCACCGCGCACGCTGCCATCGGCAATGGGGCTGTTGTTGCAGAAGGAGGTCGAGGTGTTGCTCGGCCTGCGCAACAACCCGAAGCGGCCGTTCGTGGCCGTGCTCGGTGGCGCCAAGATCTCAGACAAGCTCGGCGTGGTCGAGGCGTTGCTCAACACGGTCGATTCGCTCGTCATCGGAGGGGCGATGTGCTTCACGTTCTTCGCTGCGCAGGGCAAGCCGATCGGCGACTCGTTGTGGGAGCCCGAGCAACTCGAGACCTGCAAGCGCCTGCTCGCATCTGGCAAGACCATCCACCTGCCCGAGGACATCACGGGCGTCGATGCCCAGGGCGCCTACGCCACGTTCGGTACTCGTCTGCCCGATGGCGCCAAGGGTTTCGACATCGGACCCGGGTCGGCGGCAGCCTTCACCGACATCATCATGGATGCCCGTACGGTGTTCTGGAACGGGCCGATGGGTATGTTCGAAGATGATCGTTTCGCCGCCGGCACGCGTACCGTCGCGCAGGCAATGGCCGACACGAAGGCGTTCACGGTGGTGGGTGGCGGTGACTCCGCCGCTGCCCTGGCCCAGTTCGGCTTCGACGACGAGGTGGACCACGTGTCCACCGGCGGGGGCGCCTCATTGGAACTGCTCGAGTTGGGCGATCTGCCCGGCCTCGAGGCACTGCGTGGAGCACCCAATGCCGTCTGAGCGTCGTCCCATCATCAGCGCCAACTGGAAGATGCACAACAACCACTTCGAGGCGATTCAGAGCGTGCAGAAGTTGTCGTACCTGGTGGGCAAGGACGACGTTGCTGCGGTCGACGTCGTCATCCACCCCCCATTCACCGACATCCGCAGTATCCAGACCCTCATCGAGGCAGACGAGCTGCACTACTTCCTCGGTGCGCAGAACTGTCATTGGGAGGACAAGGGCGCCTACACCGGCGAGATCTCCCCGGTGTTCTTGGCCAAGCTCGGTGTGCAGTTCATCATCTGCGGTCACAGCGAGCGCCGCGAGTTGTTCGGTGAAACCGACGAGACCGTCGCCAAGAAGGTGGAGTCGATCCAGCGCCACGGGATGCACCCGATCCTGTGCGTCGGCGAGACGCTCGCCGAGCGTGAAGCCGGTGAGACCGAAACCAAGGTGCTCGGTCAGGTGCGCGCCGCGCTCACTGGCCGGCCAGCCGACAAGGTCGCCAAGATGGTCATTGCATACGAACCGATCTGGGCCATCGGCACCGGCCGTACAGCAACATCCGGTGACGCACAAACGGTGTGTGCCGCGATCCGCGGCTGTGTCGCGGAACTCGCTGGTGAAGCAACGGCGATTGCTGTGCGAATCCAATACGGCGGTTCAGTGAAGGCCGCAAACATTGCCGAGTTGATGGCGCAGCCCGACATCGACGGCGCATTGGTGGGCGGGGCCAGCCTCGACCCCGACGAGTTCGCTCGTATTGTCCAGTTCCGTCACCACTGAAACGCTGCGGGCAAATGGTCACCGTTCCGAAATGAACGCACCAGCTCTCGCATCAGTGGAACAGCTGTGCTGCCAAGCGTCGGCAAGGCTGCTAATCTGGCGCTGCACGTATTGATCGGGGAGGACAGTACGTGTTCAGGTCCGACCTCACCTCGAGGTTGAATCGGCCCGCCGCTTTGGTGGTGTCATCCTTCCCTCCCGAAACCATCAGGAGGATAGTCCACATGAGCACTACGAAGCGCAGCCAAATCGCTGCACTCGCGCTCGGTCTCGCCCTTGTTGCCGGCGCATGTAGCTCCGACAAGAAGGCTGCTCCGAGCACCACGCCAAGCACCACGCCAAGCACCGCCGCCGCGCCGACGACGACCCCTGCCCCCGCCGGCGGCGAGGTCATCTACGCCCAGGAAGAAGGCGGCGTCGCCTTCAACAATGCAACGTCGACGAACAACTCGTTCGCCAACACCGAGGTGCTCAACCTCTTGCAGCCCGGCCCGTTCTACATCGACGACAAGCTCGACTTCGTGATGTGGAAAGACCTCATGGACTCGGTCGAGGTCACCTCGACCAGCCCGCAGACCATCGTCTACAAGATCAATCCGAAGGCCGTCTGGAGCGATGGCGTTGCCATCGACTGCAAGGACTTCTACCTCGCCTACATGGCCCAGAACGGCAAGGTTTCCGTTGCCAACCCGGACTTCACCGGTCCTGGTGCCACTGATGCCGATGGCAACGCGCTCCCCGAGACGCTGCCCGTGTTCGATGCGGCCGGCACCACCGGTTACGACCAGATGAAGTCGGTCACGTGCTCGGATGACAACAAGACCGTCACCGCCGTGTACGACACCCCGTTCGCTGACTGGAAGGGCACCTTTGGTGGCCTCGTGCCAGCGCACGTCATCGAGGCCAAGACCGGCGTCGCCGACATCACCAAGGTCGATGCTGTCACCGATTCTCCCGAGATCGAAAAGATCGGCGAGTTCTGGAACACCGGTTTCGACGGTTGGGATCCGGCCATTGCCCTGTCTGGTGCGTGGTACAAGATCGATTCCTACACCGTTGACAAGAGCATCGTGCTCGTCAAGAACGACAAGTTCTGGGGTACGGCCGCCAACCTCGACACCGTGACCCTGCAGGTCATCACCGACGCCTCGGCTCAGGCCGCAGCGTTGGAGAACGGTGAGATCCAGGCAATGCAGCCCCAGGCCGACCCCGGCGTGGCCGCAACACTGGCAGCCGCCAGTGGCGTCACGTTCTCGCCGGCTTCGGGTCTGGTCTACGAGCACTACGACATGAACGCCAAGAACCCGATCTTCGCCGACAAGGCCGTTCGCACGGCGTTTGCTGCCTGCGTCGATCGTCAGGACATCATCGACAAGCTCGTTGCCCCGATCAATCCCGACGCAAAGCCGCTCAACTCGGTCATCTTCATGCCCCAGCAGACCGGCTACGAGGATCGCTTCAGCAAGTACGGCACCTTCGATGTTGCCGCATCCAAGAAGATCCTCAAAGGTGCCGGCTGGGTCCTGGGTGGCGATGGCTTCTACGCCAAGGATGGCCAGCAGCTGACCTTCAAGATCAGCCACAAGGGCATCCAGCGCCGTTCGGACACAGCGCAGAACACCATTGCCTCCTGCAAGGAAGCTGGCTTCAACATCGTCGAGGACAGCGACACCAAGTTCAACTCGCAGCGTTTGCCAATCGGCGACTACGACGTGGCGCTGTTCGCATGGGTGGGTAACCCGCTGCTCTCGGCGGCTACGAGCGTCTACTCCGTCGACGGCGGCGCCAACTTCCAGGGCTACGTGAACCAGGAGGCCACCGACATGTACAAGGTGGCCAACGGCGAGCTCGACGAGGCCAAGCGCCTCGATGAAATGAAGAAGGTCGACGCCGCCATCCTTGATGACGTGTGGACGATCCCGCTGTTCCAGTTGCCGGAAATGCCGGCATGGTCAGCGAAGCTGACGGGCCCGTCGTTCAACGGTCCTGCCGGCCTCACCTGGAATGCAAACGTTTGGACCGTGAGCTGAGCAATCGGCTCTCACCAGCAATGAATGATTGAAGAGCTCGGGGCACCGGAATGATCCGGTGCCCCGTGTTCGATCACAGTCCACCCAGTCCCTCGAAGCCTGAAAGGTAGTTGGGTGATCTCCTTTATCATCCGACGAGTGTTGGTCTCGATCCCGCTGTTGTTCCTGGCGTCGATCGTTGCCTTCATCCTTGTCGTGAACACCGGTGACCCGATCGAGGATCTGAGAACCAAGCCCAACGTCCCGAAGGCCACCATCGCGCTGCGTGAGCACGAGCTCGGCCTCGACAAACCAGTCGTCGAGCGGTACGTCTCGTGGCTCGGCAAGGCCGTGCACGGTGACTTCGGCAAGACCATCAAGAACCAGCCAGTGTGGGCACAGGTCCGCAGATCGCTTGGCGTGACACTGCGACTCGTGCTGTTCGCCGAAATCGTTTCCGTGTTGATCGGGGTGATGATCGGGGTGGTCTCCGCGGTCAAGCAGTACTCCTGGTTCGACTACGGCGCCACCACCGGCGCCTTTCTGCTCTACTCCCTGCCAGTGCTGGCCGTGGGATCATTTTTGAAGTTCATCCTCGCCATTCGCCTGAACCGGTGGATCGGGCGAGGCGACGACCCGCTCATCAAGACCATTGGCGAGGGCACGGCAAACTTCTGTACGGCGAGCAAGCCATACAACTGTGGGTTCATCCCCTCGGTCACCGATTTCTTGAGCCATGCGTTCCTGCCCATGCTCACCCTGGTGCTCATCACCTTCGCCGGCTACGCCCGGTTCTCGCGTGCAGCCATGCTCGAGACACTCAACGCCGATTACGTCCGCACGGCTCGCGCCAAGGGACTCAGCGAGCGACGGGTCATCATGAAGCACGCCTTCCGTACCGCGTTGATGACGGTCGCGACCGTGATCTCGTTGGACTTCGGTGCGCTCATCGGCGGGGCGATCCTGACCGAGACCATCTTCGAATGGCACGGTATGGGCCGCGTGCTCGTGGAGTCGATCAACAAGATCGACCCGAACCTGCTGTTGTGCTGGTTCTTCGTGACCGCTGTGGCCGTCATTGCGTTCAACCTCATCGCAGACATCATCTACGCAGTGCTCGACCCGAGGATCCGCCTTGACTGAGTCATCGACACCCATGACCGCGCCCCGCTCCGACGGCGCCGAACCAGAGGCCCAGCAGCCGGGCTCTGTCGAGCGCGAGTTCACCGTTCAGCAGCGCAGCCAGTGGAAGACCATCATCCGCCGCTTCACCCACCACAAGCCGGCGATGATCAGCATGGTCGTGTTCTTCCTCCTGATGGTGTTCGCATTCGCTGGGCCGCTGTTCTGGAAATACAAGTACGACCAGGTGCTGAAGAAGCCACTCGGAGGCAACAAGGACTGGATTCGTCCGTCGTGGGAGCATCCGTTCGGTATCAGCAAGGGATACGACGTGTTCGCTCAGGTCATGCGCGGCACGCAGTACTCCATTCGCATCGCGCTGGTGGTGACGGTGGTCAGCGTGAGCATCGGTGTGGCGGTCGGGGCCATCTCGGGGTACTTCCGTGGGTTCACCGACAGCGTGCTGATGCGCTTCACCGATCTGATGCTGGTCATTCCGTATCTCGCCGCTGTGGCCGCGCTGCAGCGCAACGTAAAGGGTTCCACCTGGCTGTGGCTGGCGCTGTTCCTGGCGATGTTCGGGTGGATGGGCATTGCCCGTGTGATCCGTGGTGAGTTCCTGTCGTTGCGCGAAAAGGAGTTCGTGGAGGCGGCCCGATCCGTTGGGGCCTCGGCGCCGCGCATCATCTTCAAACACATCCTGCCCAACACGCTCGGGCCCATCATCGTCAACGCCACACTGGCCGTTGGCGGCGCCGTGCTTGCGGAGGCGGCGCTGTCGTTTCTCGGGCTGGGGGTCAAGCCACCCGACACGTCACTGGGCAAGATCATCGAGGTGGGTAAGAGCAAGGCAACGACCTATCCCAACGAGTTCTGGTGGCCGGTGCTCATGTTGTGCCTCATCTCGCTGACCATCAACTTCATCGGTGACGGGCTGCGCGATGCGTTCGATCCGAAGCAGAATCGAGTACGTGCGTGACTTCCCTCGACCCGATCCTCAAGGTCAGCAACCTCTCCGTCGAGTTCCCCACCGATGACGGCATAGTCAAGGCTGTCCGTGGTGTGTCGTTCGAGGTGCGGCCGCGTGACGTGCTCGGCATCGTTGGCGAGAGCGGCTGTGGCAAGTCGGTCACGGCAATGGCCGTTATGGGTTTGTTGCCCCGTACGGCCCGGGTCACTGGTTCGATCCGGTTTCGCGACGACGAGCTCGTCGGGTTGAAACCCAAAGAGATGCGGGCCTATCGGGGCCAGAAGATCGCGATGGTCTTCCAGGATCCGATGACGGCTCTGAACCCGGTGTACAAGGTGGGCTGGCAGCTGGCCGAGGCTGTCCGGGCGCACGAGGACCTCACTCGCAAACAGGCGCGCGCACGATCGATCGAATTGCTGCACACCGTCGGTATTCCGCAGGCCGAGTCGCGGGTCGACAGCTACCCGCACGAGTTCTCCGGCGGCATGCGCCAGCGGGCGATGATCGCGATGGCCATCGCCAACAACCCCGACGTGCTCATCGCCGACGAACCCACGACGGCGCTCGACGTCACCGTGCAGGCCCAGATCCTGGAGATGTTGATCAATCTCAAGGACCATCTGAACGCGGCGATCATCCTGATCACCCATGACCTCGGGGTCGTTGCCGGCATCACCGATCGAATGCAGGTGATGTACGCCGGCAAGGTGGTGGAGACGGGCACGGCCGACGACATCTTCTATTCGCCGCGTATGCCCTACAGCATCGGTCTGCTCGGCTCGCTGCCTTCGCACGCCGGGTCGCAGGAGCGATTGAAGCCGATCAGTGGCGCCCCGCCGTCGTTGATCAACCTTCCGGCAGGGTGCCCGTTCTCGCCGCGTTGTCCGCTGGCCGACGACGTGTGCGAAAGCGTCGAGCCCCCACAGGTGGTTGTCAGCGATGGCCACGTCTCGGCGTGTCACCACGTAGAAGCCCTGAACGCGATGGCCGATCCGCTGAAGCTCTTCGAGGAGGTGGCGACATGACCGACGCGGCCGCGCCGACGAAGGCGCCGTTATTGATCGTGAAGGACCTGGTCAAGCATTTCCCCGTCAGGGGAGGTGGCATTCTGCGGCACACGGTTGCGCAGGTGCAGGCTGTGTCGGGCATCAGCTTCGAGATCGCCGCCGGGCAGACCCTCGGCCTTGTTGGCGAATCCGGCTGCGGCAAGTCGACAGCAGGACGGGCGATCCTGCAACTACAGCCGCCCACTTCCGGTTCGGTCGTGTTTGATGGCCAGGAGTTGGTCGGGTTGTCGCGGCGGGCGATGCGCCCGTATCGCAGCAACCTCGGCATGGTTTTTCAGGATCCGTTCGCGTCGCTCAACCCGCGATTGCAGGTGAACGAGACCATCGCCGAGCCACTGAAGATCCATGGCTCCACGGCGCGCCAGGCGCGCGAACGGGTGGCCGAGCTGCTCAGCGAGGTGGGCCTGAACCCCGAGCACGGGAACCGCTACCCGCACGAGTTCTCCGGTGGGCAGCGTCAGCGCATCGGCATTGCCAGGGCGCTGGCCCTGGAGCCGAAGTTGATCATGCTCGACGAGCCCGTGTCGGCGCTGGATGTGAGCGTGCAGGCTGGCGTGGTGAACCTGCTCGATGACCTGCAGCGGCGGTTGGGTCTTACCTATCTGTTCGTGGCCCACGACCTGTCGGTGGTGCGCCACATCTCCGACCGTGTAGCTGTGATGTACCTGGGCAAGATCGTGGAGATCGGTACCCGCGACGAGGTGTACGACACGCCGTCGCATCCGTACACGCAAGCGCTGCTGTCGGCGGTACCCATGCCTGATCCGCGCACTGAACGAGCACGCCATCGGGTGGTCCTGCAGGGTGACGTGCCGTCGCCAGTGAACCCGCCGAGCGGTTGCCGCTTCCGGACGCGCTGCCCCAAGGTGCAGGAGATCTGCGCCCACGAGGAACCGTTGCTGATCCAGCGTGGCCAGGGTCACGAGGTGGCCTGTCATTTCGCCGAGGTCGTGCAGGTCGCTGCCCCAACAATGGCTCGTTAGAACTTCGCCACGATATGATCTTCAACCGTGCGCGACTTCGCCTTGTATGTGACGATCGGTTTCAATGTCTTGTCGATGATCGGCATGATCTCCGGCATCCTCATGCACAGCGGTCGTGGCGGGGGATTGTCTGACATGTTTGGTGGTGGCGGTGGTGCCGCCCTCGGCTCTACGTCGGCCGAACGCAACCTCACGAGAATCACCACCGTTTTGGTGCTCGTTTGGGTCATGACTGTGGTTGCACTCGGATTCCTGTTGGTGCGCAGCTAACCCTGCGGTATCGTCAGAGTCTCCAACACGTCGAAGTGGCGGAATAGGTATACGCGCTAGCTTGAGGTGCTAGTGGGAGAAATCCCGTGGGGGTTCAAGTCCCCCCTTCGACACCATCGTTCTCATACCAGCTGGCCGCAGTCCGACTTCCTCAAAGTCCACGGTCAGCGGTAGCGCCCCGTTGATTGCCACCTGTAGGCGGTCCGGGTACACGATGATGGCCTCAACGAGTTCGGTAACCAGCGTGCGCTTCTCAGCGGCGCTGGCTTCATTCCAGATGGTGTCGATGTCGAGGTCTCGTAGCAGCGTCGCGACTTGCTCGAATCGGTCGGCGAGGACACTCTGACGTTGCATTTCGAGAGCGGCCTCGGTGGCGGCTTCTTCGAGAGCTTGGATCTGGCGTGAGAGCCGGGTTGCCTCCTCTCTGAAATATTCGGCCCCTTCCTCATCGGCGAAGAACAACTCAAGCAGCTTCTGACGGTTCCGGCGGAGCTTGGCGACGGCCACGGTGCGCGTCGGCTGCGCCGATTGCGCCCCTGTACCCTGCCGCCCAAGCTCATGCCGGATGGCGTTCTGCAGTTCCTT
>CAFBLP010000100.1_pt1 | contig 12911 bp, 13 predicted proteins | sample 7268181 | NCBI WGS metagenome assembly CAFBLP01 (sample SAMEA6814034, study PRJEB35770) | freshwater metagenome | biome: Freshwater; feature: Freshwater reservoir; material: water | place: Czech Republic | collected 2017-05-23 | depth 30m m | reverse complement strand
TGGCAGCCACGAGCGCAGCCTCCACCAGGTGATTGCGTGGGATGTAGAGCGGGTTGACGCGGTCCATCGCGTCGGCAACCGCGCGGGCGTCACGCGCATCAGCGGCACGGGCAGTCGCCCATCGCAGGGACCATGCGTCGAACGCCTGCGGTTCCGCGAACAGGGACCGTGTTGGTTCGGCGTCGCCGCGCACCACGTGGGCCAGCGACCGGAAGAACGAGGTGAAATCGATTGCTTGCATCTGCAACAAGGCGAGCAGGTCATCGACCAGGGTTGCGTCGGCGGGTGGTACGAACAACCCGAGCTTGGCGTGCATGCCCGTGGCCCAGTGCTCGGCGAAACGGTCGGTGAACGACTGCAGCACCTCGGTTGCCAGCGGTACGGCATCGTCGGTGCTCGCTGCGAACAACGCCAGCATGGTCTCTGCCAAGCGGGCCAGGTTCCATTGGGCGATACCCGGCTGGTTGCCGTATGCGTAGCGGCCGCCGTGGTCGATCGAGCTGAACACGGTGGTGGGGTTGTAGCGGTCCATGAACGCACACGGCCCGTAATCGATGGTCTCTCCCGAGATGGTCATGTTGTCGGTGTTCATGACGCCGTGCACGAAGCCCACCAGCGTCCAGCGTGCGATCAGCGCCGCCTGCGCTTCGACCACCGCCGTGTACATCGCAAGGTAGGGGTTCTCACTGGCGGCGACGTGCGGGTAGTGGCGGGCGATGGCGTAGTCGGCGAGGCGTTGCAACAGCGCGCCATCGCCGGTGGCCGATGCGTACTGGAAGGTGCCGACGCGCAGGTGACTGGCGGCCACACGGGTGAGCACTGCGCCGGGCAGCATGGTGTCGCGGGGAACCTGCTCGCCCGTGGCAACCACGGCGAGCGAGCGGGTGGTGGGAATACCGAGGGCGTGCATGGATTCGCTGATGATGTACTCGCGCAGCATCGGCCCGAGCGCTGCCTTGCCGTCGCCGCCGCGCGCGAACGGCGTGCGGCCCGACCCCTTCAGGTGCACATCGCGGCGCTGGCCCTGCGGGTCGGTCAGTTCGCCCAACAGCAGCGCGCGGCCATCGCCCAGACGCGGCGAGTAGCCACCGAACTGGTGCCCTGCGTAGGCCTGTGCGACAGGGCGTGAGCCAGGCGCAAGCTGCTGGCCGATGAGCATGGCCACACCGTCGGCGGTGCGCAGTGCGTCGGCATCGATGCCGAGTTCGGCGGCGAGCGAACCGTTGAGCACCAGCAGCTCGGGTGCCGGTGCCGCAGCCGCCTGCCACGGTTCGCACAGCTCGGGCAACTCGCGGGCGTACCAATCGTCCAACTGGAACAGGGGCGTCATGCTGTTGCGTCCTCACGGCGCGCGACGCGCCATGCAATCCAGATGAACAGGAACTGGAACGGGAGGCGGCCGTAGGCGATCAGCTGCTCCGACACCGGGCGGTGCCGCCAGTCCCACGCCATGTAGATGTTCGCCGGGTACACACCGATGAACAGTGCGATCGCGGCGAGCGCACCGCGGCGCCTGGTCCGCGGGGACAACACCATGGTTCCGACCGCCAGCTCGACCACACCGCTGGCGTAGGTCCAGAAGCGTTCGCTCGGCGGCAGCCACGGTGGGACGATGTCGTCGAAGAAGCCGGGGCTCGCGAAGTGCATCACACCGGCAATGGTGATGAAGCCACCAAGCACGTATGCCAGCACGTTGCGGGTGCGTTGTGGTCGGGGGTCGGTCACCGTCGCATCGTACCGGCGAAGACCAGCAGCGGCTTTGATGTCCGCCGCGTCCGCCGCGCTCGCCGCAGCCACCGGATGCGCCGGCTCAGGCGGCCGGAGCGTTGCGCAGTAGCGCCTGGTTGGGCTCGGGGGGCAGCTCGGTGAGTGGCTGGCTGACCTCAAGCACGCTCGGCCCGAACGTGGCCGCAGCCGGGGCCAGGGCGGCGAGATCGAAGCCGTACACGGCCGCAGCGTTCTCGCCCAGCACCTTGCGCAGGTCTGCCTCGGACCAGTCGAAGAACAGCTGGCGCAGGTGCTCGCGGGTGAACGGCGAGGTGCCTTCATCGTGGGGGAAGTCGCTGCCCCACATGAACCGGTCGATGCCCAGCACCTCACGTGTGGCCACGACATCGGCGCGGGTCGGGAAACTGACGCCCATCCACAGGTTCTGCTGCACGTACTCGGTGGCTGACTTGGGTAGCACGTGCTCGGGCTTGAAGCGCAGCTCGCCCACGGCACCATTGTCACGAACGGACTTGAGCACGCCATCGAGTTGTTCCAGCAGCGGCGGCAGCCACGAGCAGCCCTGCTCGGTCATCACGAACTTCAGCTTCGGGAAGCGCTCGAACACGCCTGACAGCAGCAGGAACAGCAGCGGCCGGCGCGAGTGGTGGGCCACCTCGGCCAGCATGATCAGCGCCGACGACGGCAGCGGTGCGTATGCGGGCGAGCCGGTGCCGCCGTGGCAGTTGACCGGCACCTCGAGGTCTTCGCACACCTTCCACAGACGGTCGTAGTCGGGATGGTTGAGCGGCTTGATCCAATCGACGTCGGGCGGCACGGTCGGCAGCAGGATGCCACCGCGCAGGCCGTGCTCTTTGATCCAGATGACGTCTTCGATGGCATGGTCGATGTCGTGGATGAAGATCTGGCCGATGCCGGCGCGGCGCTCGGGGAAACGACTGCAGAAGTCCACGAGCCAGCGGTTGTGGGCATGAATGCCCGCACGGCGCCGCTCGTAATCCTCGGGCTTCGGCGGCGCAGCGAACAGCACGAAGCTGGGGAAGAACGGCGGCACGGTGTTGGGGTAGATGACCTCGCCGACCACGCCATCGGCATCCTGCTGACCGTTGCGCATCTCGTCGTCCCAGTTGCGGAACCGGCGCTGGTCGCCCAGATCGGAGAACGGGTTCTTGTAACCGCCGCGCCACGCATCGAACTCGTCACGCCAGGCCGGGTCGAGGAACTCGCGGTACATCGCATGGCTGCCACCGGCGTGGGTGTCGGACGAGATGACGGTGTACCGGCTATTGGAATCGGTCATGGTCTGCTCCAGTTCGTGCGGTGTCGGGGAGAGTCGTGCTCGTGGCCGGCCGAGGCGCTCGAAATGCACCCCTCAGCGTTGCACTGATGTCTATCTCAGCTGCCCCCGCAGCAGGAAAGCCAGACCAACGAAATGGCAGGACATCACCGGCCGCGTGGCCCGTCGATCAACAGGTCGGGCTCTGCTCGCCTGCATGCCACTGCTCACCCACGTACCCCCACCCGAGATCGTTGATGATCTGGGTCTTGTTGCTGTCGAAGCATCCCATCGAATACCCGTACTCATAGGCAACATCGCCGGTGGCGTCGAAGCACTCCACGGTGTCGTCGGCCCATGCGGTCTCGGTCGTTGCGCCGTTCTTGAAAATGTTCGCACACGACTCGGTTGCATTCGAGTTGCATCGGCCTCTCGGGGCGTTGTCGGCCGTGGACCATTTCCCACCTGCATATCCCCACCCGTGCTCGTTCACGTACAGGACCGTGCCGTCCTTACACGTCGTCGAGTCGTTGAACACGAAGCTGGGCTTCTTGTCCTCGACACAGGTGTCCACTGCGGATACATCATCAACGCTGGCACCGTCGGCAAAGACTTCGGAACATTCGCGGCCCGCCGAATCGTGCTGCGCGGACTGGTACAGGGCACCACCGACCGCACCACCGGCGGCCAGCAGTGTTCCTGCGAACGCCATCAGACCAACGGCACTCGCCAGCCGCCGCGGCGCCGCCCAGCGCATCCACAAGACCCCCGACGCGACAGCGGCAATTGCCGTGACCACCCACCATCGAGGCACTGCCGCCATCGTCATCGCCAGCGTGGCCGCCACCAGAATGGCCAGATCACGCGAACGCCAATCGGGCATCGGCTCACGAATCAAACCGCCGCGCCTCGCTGCCACCACAAGAGCAAGACAGGACACCACCGCCACGACCGCACCCACCGTGCCGAGGAGCAGCCCGAGCTGCGGGGTGACCGACACGTTGAAGATGTTCGCCGAGCTGCCGAGATCGCTCGCGAACCCGCTGATGCGGCTGAGGTCGTAGATATAGGTGCCTGCCGCTGCAAGTGCCGCAACCGAGGCGAGCGAGGTCAACAACACCTGACGCTTGCCGCTGCGGAGCGCGCCCACAAGGAGCGCTAGCGCCGCCGCCGAGGCAACGGCGGTGATGTTGCCATCCCCATCGGTGCCATTGATGGTGATGAACAACACCTGCGCCCACGGCAGGAACGAACCCAGAAAGGCAGACCCCAGACCGACGAAGGCGACCAGCACCGTGAATGGAATCGGGGACCGAGGCGCGTGCTGCACATCGTGGATCTCGGGTGCCCCTACAGGTGGAGGGAGCGTCATCGGTTGCGCCTGCTCGTCTTCTCGATGAGTGCGGTCATCAGTCGTCGCCTCCCCAGATCATGCGAACACATCCGGGCGAAGCTACCACCCCTGGAGGACCCCGGATTCCAGCACCGACACCAGCCGGGAACCCTGTAACACCCATTTGGCATACTCAACAAGACACCCACACAGAACACATCCGCCATGGCTTCCGGGTTCATGGCCGCTGAAAGGACACGACCGCAAACACCAACACATCCCCAACCCAATTCACCCCCATCGCCCACAGCACAGGAGCCTGCCGATGACCCGCACCCAACCCAACCGTCATCTCGTCGCTATCGACGAGTACGCCATGGCTGTGTTCCGTGAGGTGATCCGCCTCAGTCGCCGGCGCCCATCGTGCGATGCCGAAGACATCGCCCAGATGGTCACCGAGAAGTTCCTGACCGATGCCGACGGCATCATCGCCCGGTACCCAAACCCTGTTCGCTTCGCTCGGGCTGCCGCCAAGAACACGGCCATCTCGCACGAGCGCTGCGAGCGCGCCCAGCGCGGCGAGGGCGTGCGGCTCGTCGATGTCGGTAACGGCCAACTGGCCCCACGTCGCCGCATCGTGTCGGGCAATGTCCGCCCGCCCGACGGCGGCGACGAGTTGTTCGACACAGTCGGCGACCGCTGCGAATCCTTCGCCGATCAGGTCATGCACGCCCAGGACGACGCCGTCCAGCTCGAGCGTTGCCTTGCCGGTATCCCGCCCGGCGACCGCAGCCTGTTCATGCTCGTGCACGGCAACGGTCATACCGTGCAGGAGGCAGCGGTGCTGCTCGGTCAGTGCCGCGAGACAGTCAGCCGGCGCATCAGCCGCATCCGCCGCCTCATCGATCAGAATCGAGTCGGGATGACACACAACGCACAGGAGGGCGCGACATGACCGGCACCACAGCGCGGCTCTCGCTTCGCTACCGCCCAGCATCCGATGTGCTCAGCGGCGAAGTCGACGTCTACCCAACCGGGGCCGAGCAGATCTCCGATTCACCCGACACCGACAGCGTGCTCGTCTGGTCCCGGCCCGCCAACACCTCGGGCACCGGGTCCGATGTCCTCAGGTCGTTTCACCTGGTGCACGCCACGGCGCGCTCGAGCACCGATTCGTTCCGGTTCTTGCCCGCAGCTGTCAGCACGCTGGTGTCGCAGCTGATGGCATCCGACCAGCAGCCCTCGTTGACCCAGGCCTCCACCCTCGAACGCGTTCGGGCAGTGCGCCAGAGCACCCACGATCTTCCAATCGATTCGCTGCGCCGCCCGCACGACCTCATCCGGGCCACCACCGGTCAGTCACCACCAGGCAGTGCACGCGAATCTCGGGCGTTGTCCGCAGCGCTGGCGCACCTCGCCACCGCCGTCGACCAACGATCCGTTACCGCCGACGAGCGCGAAGCGCTCCGCTGCGACCGACTCACCCGGTGCCTGCGCGAGCTCGCATCGGTCATCTCCAACGGTGGCGGCCGGCCCGCCCCCGGCACCTCTGCGGCGGCCCGGGCCGCCATCCGCGGCGGCATCCCGCTGACCGCAAACGAACAACGAACGCTCCGTACTGCACTCACTGATATTGACACCCCATCGGCGTGGCGCTCTACGCGTCACACCATCGAAACCCTGGCTGCTGCGCTCGATGTACCCCCACAGAAAACCACCACATGACCAACCAGCTCCGTGACCGGCTCGTCTCGCTCCTCAGCGAGCGGGCCGATCGCGTCGCTGGAGGCGACCTGGGCGAAGCATCCACACTCGAGCTCATCGTGCGCGGCGAATCCGTCTCGGTGCGTCTGTTCTCGAGATACAACCGCACCATGGTCGTCGCCCTCGACGTGTATGTCGATGATGTCGTCGAAACCCCGGCACTGACCCACTGGGTGGCCACACGCAGCGGTGTGATGCCCTTCGCTGCGCTCCGCATCGACCGTCCGTCCGGTCAGGACACCACCCCGGCAGTGCTGCTCGTCTCTCACGTGCTCGTCGCCCAGACAGCCGATGGCCACCAGCTCGACGAGGTCCTCGATGCCCTCACCTACATGGCCCGCCGTGCCCGGGGCCGCGTCGAGGAGTTCGCCGCTGCGCTCCACGCCGACCGCTCATTAGAACCAGCGGACGGCACCGCAGAGCCAGCGCACGGCACCGCCCAGGCCGGCGATGCTGCCGCCCCAGAGATCGTGTTCAGCGACGGGTTCACCCGGCACACCCCGTCGCTGCGCAGCAGAGAATCGGTCCTCGCCGCGCTCGGTGCGCTCATCGGCCTTGCGCCGGTGAAGGCCGAGATCGCGTCACTGGTTCGATCACAAGAAGTCGCCGAGCTGCGCCACAAACGGGGGCTTGCCGCCAACACCCCGTCTCCGCATCTGGTGTTCGTCGGCAATCCCGGCACCGGCAAGACAACCGTGGCCCGTCTTGTCGGCGAGCTCTATCGCTCCATCGGGTTGCTCCCCCAGGGACATCTGGTCGAAACCGATCGTGCTGGGCTGGTTGCCGGGTATCTCGGCCAGACCGCGCTGAAGACCCGCCAGGTTTGCGAGCAAGCGCTCGGTGGGGTGCTCTTCATCGACGAGGCCTACTCGCTCGATGGCGGCGAACGCGACTACGGGTCCGAAGCGGTGGACACGTTGCTCACGTTCATGGAGAACCATCGCGGCGAAATGGCCGTGGTGGTGGCCGGCTACCCCACCGAGATGCACCGATTCGTCCAGTCGAACCCGGGCCTGCGCAGCCGTTTCGACCTCACCATCGAGTTCCCCGACTATTCCCTCGCCGAGCTCGATGCCATCTTCGGCGGTCTCGCCGCGCAGCACGATTACGACCTCACCTCCGAGGCCCGCACACAGCTGCTCGCCTACATGTCCACCTGGCCACGCCACCGTGGGTTCGGCAACGGACGCGAGGTCCGCAAGTTGTTCAACGAGGTCACACGCCGTCATGCCATGCTGCTTGCCGGGCAGCGCCCGTCCACCGAGCGGCTGCGCACCATCACGCCAGCTGCGGTGCCAGTGCCGCCCGCAACACACCGGCCAAACCCGCACCCCGGCTACATGTAGCCCGCTCACCGGGTCGTGTGTCGCCACGATCACGGTCGGTCAATCGGCCGTACCGATGTGCGGTACGGTGCACCATGAAACTCGGTCCCGGTCTTTCGTTCTCATGGCAACGAGCGCTGGGTGTGACCAGCTTCAAGCGCAAGATCGCCCGGGCCACCGGAATACCCACCACCCGCAGCGGGCGCCGGGCCAAGTTCGGGCGCATCTTCAAGATCAAGTGACCGCACGCGGCGTCCATCCGGACCCGTGACACCTCACCGAAAGATCTTCGAAAAGTGGCCTGAAAGCCGTCACACCCCGAGGTGCTTTCTGCGTTCTCATCTTGGTGCTGCCCTGCCGACCCACGGCTGAAGCACGAGGAGGATCGAGATGCCATCACATGTCGCCACCCTGTATCCAGACAGGCTCCACGCCCAGCAAGCAGCGGCCCTGAAGCCGTGGGTACCGGTCGGGCGCCGACTGGTCCTTGTGGACATCGAGAACCTTGTCGGTGGCTCGTGCTCCACGACCACTGACGTAGCCAACGCGTTCGGCAGGCTGCGTGTCGCCATCGCACCATCGCACCACGATGTATGGGCCGTCGCATGCGGCCCGTCGCTGCTCGCTGCGGCAACGAGCGCCTTTCCCACCAGGGTCTTGCTCGGCCGTGGCAAGGACGGTGCCGACCATCAACTGTTGGCGTGCCTTGCACCACACGACGTCGTTGGCTGCTATGCGTCCATCGCGTTGGTGTCAGGCGATGCGGCCGCTTTCGCCGAACCCGTGCAAGAGCTCGCCGTGCGCGGTGTCCCCACCGACGTCTACATCGGCGCTGGGCACATCGGCGCAGCGTTGTATCTGGCGGCCCGCTCGGTCACCTCGACACGCGCAGAAGCGTTCGGAGCGGCTGCGTGAGCCCGGTTCAACACAGTTCAGATTCACCGTCACACCCGAGACCACACCGTGCGTTCATCCTGAACAACGCCGAAACCACACCCAGCCCCAGCCCCAGCCCCAGAAAGTGACACCAATGGACGACAACAACGACCTGATCAACGAGACCAACAAGGTGCTCGAGGACACCTACCTGCGAATCACCAGGATCGAACCCTTGCTGCGCCGCTTCGCCATGGCGATGCAAGATCTCGGCGCCCCGGTACCCACCGGTTGGGCCTCGCAGATCGATCCCGACGTGGTCGATTTCGGCTCGCTCACACGCAAGCAGTTCGATCTGCTCGTGTGCCTCGTGGAGGACATTGCGCGCAACCGTCCCGTCGAGGTCACCATCGTGCGCGGCGGCCCCTCCCTGTTCGACCCGGGGGCCCCAGCAGGACCCGTGGCACCCCCGATCGGGTCCAGCGTGCACATGGTCGTGCCGCGATGAGCACCCGACATCTCACCACCATCACCGCCGAAGAGGTCCGATTGCTCGGCGCAGCGGTGACAGCGCTGTATATCGACGAGGTGCGGGGCCAGGCCCTGAACCTGCGCATTGTCAATGGCGGCCGGCAATGGACCATCGAGACGCCCAGCAGCCAGCTGATGATCGACATTGTCGATCCTGCGTGCACCGCGAACAGCGAAGGCGATCTGGCGCTGTCCGAGCGGGTGCAACACTTCGCGCAGTGTTTCAGCGAGGAGACCGTTTCGCTCTCGATCGCCGATGACAGCACCATCGTCGCCACGGCCGGCTCGGTCACCGCTGCCATCGACCTGGTACCCCAGCGGCAGCCGGTGCGCGAACGCTGGCAGGTCCGCCCGTCGGCTACAGCGGTCGTACCGATACAACAGTTCTGGCAGCTGCTGTTGTCCGCACGCCGCACGCCGTGCGGGGTCGCAGATTCCGCGTATCCGACCCCTGTGCCGTGGATGCAGTTCGGCGACGGATGGGTGGGGCTGCACATCGACTGGAACGATTTCGTGGCGAGTCGGGCGACATACAGAATCGCCACCCTCAGCCAGGAGGGGCACACGACGACCACGTTCCCGCTCGGGCCGATCGAGACGTTCATCAGCCTGTTGCTGCTCATCGAGGACATCGAGCACGAGATCCTCCCGGACGTCACCATCACCGTCGGCACCGTCCGCCACGACACGGGCAACCGCGACGTCATCGTTCTGGCGGCCGGACCGTGGCGGCTGCTGGTCTGGCTCGTCCATCCGCTGAAGGCCCGTTGGGCAACCCTCGTCGACAAGCAATTCGACCTGGCCGGTCTCGATGTGATCGACACCGATGGCGCCGAATGGATCGTCGCCGCCGAAGGTTGCGAAGTGCGAGTGAAGCTGCACCACGGCCATCCCGACATCGCCCGGGTCAGCCTGATTCTGGTGCAATCCGTTGCCGAGAGCCTCGAGTTGCTGCGTGAGCTCAGCCAACTGAACGCCTCGTCGAGCGGTATTCGCTACTGGCTCGAGAACGATGCCGTTCACGCCGCAGCCGACGTCTACTGCACGGCGCTCAACACGCTCCCCGCTGCAATCCATCAACTCATCGCGGCGGCCGAGGTCTACGAACCGATGCTCGCCTCACTCGGCGCCAACGTATAATCAGCACTGCTCAGCAATTCATCCAGAGGACTCGAGGGGCCTGGCCCGTTGACAGTCCGCCAACCTGCCGATCGGCAAGGTGGCAACGCCAGGTGCGATGAAAGGACAATCATGAACACCCAACGTCTCGCTCCGCGTGCTCAGGCCGACGGACACGACCTCGAACCCGACCGGCCGATTCAGCCGCCACCGGTGTGCACCACGGCGCTCTCGGCGCTCTCGGCGCATAGTCAGGAGTTGGCGCGATGAGCGACCACACGAGCGACTATTCCCAGTACCGCGAGCACCTCAGCGCCGAGCAGATCAATGCCGTGCTGCGCCACGGCCACATCATCCCCATGGGCCGCGGCTGGACCCGCGAATACCTGGCCGAGCACCACCCGGGCTGGACGTTCAAGGCGTTGCTGGATGTGTTCAACGCGGCCGGCGTCCGCGGCTCCGGTGGGGGTTGCGCCGGCATCTGCGTGGCCGGCGTGAAGTACCTGCATTTCAACGACGACACGTCATTCGAAGTGGAGCGGATCGACGCAGCCGAAGTGGAGCAATGAGCCACCCGGTTGTTGCCCAAACGCGCAGCGGTTAGTTACCATTGTCGCTGCTCAGCAATTCATCCAGAGGACTCGAGGGGCCTGGCCCGTTGACAGTCCGCCAACCTGCCGATCGGCAAGGTGGCAACGCCAGGTGCGATGAAAGGACAGCCATGACCACCCAACGTCTCGCTCTGCGTGCGCTGGCCGGCGGATACGACCTCGATCCCGACCTGCCCATTCCTACAGCCGACCGCTTCGGTGTCCTTGGGGCGCTGCATGTGCTGCGGCATCTCCAGCGATTCCTTGAGTCATTGCATATGCAACTGGTGATCACCGGCCGGCGCGATTCCGAACTCGTCTGGAAACTCGGCCGGGACTACGACAGCAACATCGTCGACGCCGAGCTGCGACGCCACCGGTTCGCGACCAGCCCACAGGCCATCCGCAACCTGATTCGTAACGAACCGAGCGCTGTGCCGCTGTTCGGCTTCAGTGGCAGTTCGTGCACGGGATGGAACGACCTTTCGTGGGAGGGCGTCCGTCTCGACCGATTCCTCAGACCAGGACAGTTGATCGCACTCAAGATCGACATGGCCCAGATGAGAGTCCCCAAAGGCGGGTTCCGGTACGAGTTGCATCTGCTCGCGTGGCAGGCGGCCTTTCCCACGCACAGTCTGGTGTCGTGGGGCAATGACGCCGCCCTGTTGGACGGTCCACAACAACTGAACCCCGCCCACGGGATGGCCGCCGGCTACTTCTTCCATACGGGAGCACTTCCGACCTCGACCCGTGCCCACAATACGAACTTCACCGCGTGGCGGGCATCAGTCTGATCAGCCGCGCCCGCCACCGCACGCGACGGGTTGATGTCATGACCGAGGAGGCGATCAACTACTCCCGATACCGCGAACACTTCAGCGCCGACCAGATCAACGCCGTGTTACATCACGGCCACATCATCCCGGTCTCGCGCCGGATCACCAGCCGATTCGTCTCCACGCACCATCCGGGTTGGCAGTACAACGAGTTGGTGGCCGTCTTCAACGCTGCCGGAGTTCGTGTGCACGGCGGTGGTTGCGGCGGCTACTGCGCCGGCGGGGTGAAGTATCTGCACTTCGACGACCAGACCTCGTTCGCTGTCGAGCGGATCGACAAGGCTGAGGTGACGCAGTGAGCGACCCGGTCGATGCGCTGTGGGGCAGTGGTGAACTCGATGCCGTGTTCCGCCACGGCGCAGCCAAGGTCGGCTGCCCCTTCCCCCGGGCCGGTGGCATCAAGAACGCCCCGAGTGTGCTGCAACAGTTCACGAACGAAATGCTGCAATCGCCGATCTGGCTCACAGAGGTCGACCCACGGCAGTTGTGGTCCTCGCAGGGTTGGGTGCTACGCGAGCATGCCGACTACTACCGCAGCGGCTCGTGGGAGATCACCGGCGTCACCTCGGCAGACTGCGACCGCGAGTCGAACCGGTATCCGTTGGTTCTGGTCGATCACCGTGACCGGATGGTGATCGCCGCCGGGCACCACCGGTCGCTCGTCGCGCTAATCGAGGGTCGACCGTTGCTGGCACGGGTGTTCCCTGCCGCTCCCGACGGGGCGGTGGCCCTGCTACCCCACCTGCTGTTCGGAACGGCCACGCGTCTCGACCATGTGCTCTGCACATCTGCAGCCGATGCGGAGGAACAAGCCCTGGCGGGACGCACCGTGTTGTGCCCCGCACGCGACGTTGCGGTAGTGGCATGCCTTGCGTTGGCACCGGGTTTCGACCGCTGGCGACTCCCGATCGGAGACGACGTCGACACTGTCTAACCAGCCAGTTCGCTCCATCGCAAGCGACGGCCCCACGTGAAGTCCACTCACACTGTGTTGGTTATCCACTTGCTGCGCACAGGGAACATATGTTTGAGTGGTCAGATGCCTCTGGAACGGGATCTCGGTGCCGGTCTCCTCGCCCTGTTCGATGACGCAAGGCTTGATTTCGTGTTTCCAGGCGCACGATCAGGACTCCGCTTCGTTCAGATTGGTCCGCTCGTGCAGTGCTCACTGCGCTTCGGCGTCGGTCTGACCAATGTCGACGTTGCGTTTCAGCCCGGTGCTGTCGTTCGGGAGATTGATGTGTCGGCCAGAGAAGCTGCCGTCGACCCGAACCGCTGGCGACTCGCTGTGCTGGCAAGCCTGCGCGAATGGACAGGAACACTCGGGTGGTGCCCCCAAGAGGCGGACGCGCTGCTCGGGGCGGTGGGTGCCCTTGCCCACCCACTGTTGGCCAGCGTGTACCAGCGAGGCCATGGCGCTCTCGGTGAGGTGCCGCGCTGGGCGGTTCGCATCCTTCGCGCTGACACGGCGCTCGCAGCGGCCGGCGCGCTTGCCGGAGACGGGGCCAACCGCCGGCTCGCCCGTGCGCTCGC
>CAFBLP010000099.1_pt1 | contig 13067 bp, 9 predicted proteins | sample 7268181 | NCBI WGS metagenome assembly CAFBLP01 (sample SAMEA6814034, study PRJEB35770) | freshwater metagenome | biome: Freshwater; feature: Freshwater reservoir; material: water | place: Czech Republic | collected 2017-05-23 | depth 30m m | reverse complement strand
GGTTCGTGGCGCATCACACGGGCCACGCTGTGTCAGGACCTAATGCTGGCCCAGGGCGCGTGCGTGCCACCCGTGGAGATCGTCCTTCCACCCACCTGAGGCCTGTGCGGCGCAAGCTCTACAACGGCCGAGGTGGTCGTGCCGGGTCGGTCTACTGGCCCACACTCATTTTCCTGCCGGTGGCTCGTCGGCGGAACTGGCAGTGGTTCCGTGCCCCGCAGGGCTCACATCTACTGCAAGAAGGCACAGCGCTCTCGGGTGGGCCGAGATCGTCCTTCCACCCACCTGAGGCCTGTGCGGCGCAAGCTCTACAACGGCCGAGGTGGTTCGACCGGCCTCGGGGTCCTAGGGTGTAGCCCGTGAATCAGACCAAGGCCCACATCGCCGCCCTCTCCCTACTCGATCGCTCATTGCTTGCGATGACCGACGACGAATTGGCAGCGCTGCTCGCCGGACTTCCCGAGGATCACACCTCTGCAATCCATCGCCTGTGCGACGTCCGCGACGATGACACCAACCTCGTCGAGGCCGTTCGTGTCGCCGCCCACAAGGGCCGGCTCAACGGTGACCTGCAGCGACTTGGCGTCGTCATGTCCGATGCCTGCCTCGCTGACTGCGTCGAGCAACTCGGCGACGCCGCCGACATGCCCACCGAGGAAGAACTCCAGGCAGTGCTGCCCGGCCTCATCGAGCGCCACGGCCTCAGCACGGTTCGGCTCATGCTGGCGGCAACCGTCGTAGGTGAGGCACCCGTGTCGGCCATCATCGTGGGGCTGCTGAAGACCGACGAGACGGTGAAGCTGCCGCCAGCAGAGATGAAGCCGCTCGCCCCGTTGCTGCCCCCCAAGGCCGACGATGCCGAGCGTCTCGCGCTGAAGGCCGCCCGCAAGGAGCGCAAGGCCACCGAGCAGGCCGAGGCCAAGCTGCGCCGCGATCAGGTTGCACGGGCCCGCAATCGCGCGTGATCACGCGTCGGTGACGGTTTCTTCGAGTTCGTGCACGATCACGCTCGCCATCGCGTCCGCAGACCTGTTGCTGTTCGGCGACACGGTTTGTGCGGAACAGGCGCCGTAGTTGCGGGCCGGGTCACCAACGAAGGAGAACTTGATGGCTGCGCCCCGATGGTTCCATGTGCGTGCCACCCGCAGTACTGCGTGAGGAACCCGCTGGTCAGCACGAAGTACACGCCGTTGGTGTCCTTCGACAGACGGTTCGAGGTCATTGCGTCGGACACGATGTTCTGGATGTTCGCATCGCTGAGCGCAGCCCCAAGGCTGTAGTTGTCGGTGGTGGAGCCGACGTAGGCCACCGAGTTGGAGACGGAGGACTTCGTGGTGCCCGACACGCTGCAGCACGTGGAGTTGATGTTGAAGCACGGGGTTCCGAGCGTCACCGGACCCTTGTGCTCGCTGATGCCGTTCGTCGCTGCGGTCTTGGCGGGCGACGTGATTCGGACCACAGGGTTCAGACGAAATGCACTCCACCGTCCGACTCAAGTACACCGCGCCGCGAGATCTTGACGATCTTGAACATGGCCCTGCGCACGTGGTCAGCGAGGGCGGATGGAGCGTTCGTGTTCGAGCAGCCAAGCCTTGGTGTCGAGCCCGCCGGCGAAGCCGGTGAGCGAACCGTCCGCGCCGACGACACGGTGGCACGGCACGATGATCGAGAGCGGGTTGCGGCCGTTCGCCGCACCGACGGCGCGGGCCTTGCGAGCGTCTCCCATCCGCCTCGCCTGCTCTCCATAGCTCACCGTTTCGCCAAACGCGATGGTGCGCAGCGCCAGCCAGGCCGACTGTTGGAAGCCGGTTCCCACGGGGTCCAGCGGCAGGTCGAACGATGTTCGGGTCCCGGCGAAATACTCGCCGAGTTGAGACACCGCGTCGGCGAGGATGCCGCGCGGATCAGCGCCGCCTGACTCAGCAGCGCCGACGCGTATGCGATTCGCCTTCTCGATCTGCCACAGCACGGCGCGCAGGCCGGTATCGGATGCGATCAGCGTGAGCTCGCCGACGGGGCTCTGCATCGTGGTCTCGTACAACATCGTGGTCCCTTCACGTCGTTCGCCGCGTGTGGCATTCACTGTTGCGCCCCAGCCCGCTGGGGGTGTCTCAGCCTGCTGGGGGCGTCTCAGCTGGGTTCTTTAGGCAGCCCGAGCACGCGCTCGCCGACGATGTTGCGCTGGATCTGGCTGGTGCCACCCCAGATGGTCTCGCTGCGGCTGAAGAAGAACGAGCTCATCATCGGGCTGACGGGGTAGCCGGGGCGGCGCTTGTCACGGGCGGCTCCGGGCCACGCACCCGTTGCCGGGCCGGCGTCGATGAGCATCGAGTCCGCACCGTGGATGTCGATCGCGAGCGCCATGGCCTCCTGGTGCATCTCGGACCAGTACATCTTGTTGGTGGCGCCGAGCGCAGCGACGCCGAGGTCACGGGTGTTGTTCAGCGTGGCGCTGAGCGAACGCAGGCCGTTGACGCGCAGGATCTGAATCTTTGTGTGGTACTTGGCGAGCCGCTGACGGATCTCGGGATCGTTGATGAGCCCACGCTCACGGGCGGCCTCGACCATCAGCCGGTGCTCCTCCTCGAAACGGCGGTAGCCGGTCGTGGCGCTCATCCCACGCTCGAACGCGAGCGTGGAGTTGGCGACCTTCCAGCCGTTGTTCACGCCGCCGACCACGTTGTCCTTCGGGCAACGCGCATTGTCGAAGAAGACCTCGCAGAACTCGGCCGTGCCATCAGGCTGGGTGATGCCCCGCACTTCGACACCGGGCTGCTTCATCGGCACCAGCAGGTACGAGATGCCCTTGTGCTTGGGGGAATCGGGGTCGGTGCGGGTGAGCAGGAAGCAGTAGTCGGCGTGATGGCCCTGGGTGGTCCACACCTTCTGCCCGTTGATGATCCACTCGTCGCCGTCGAGGATCGCCGAGGTCTTCAGGCTGGCAAGGTCTGAGCCAGAGTTCGGTTCGCTGAAGCCCTGGCACCAGCTCATCGTGCCGTTGAGGATCTTCGGGAGGAAATGCTTCTTTTGCTCCTCGGTACCCCACTGCAAGATCGTGGGGCCCACGAGCGTGTCACCGAAGAAGTCGGCCCGCAGCGGCGCCTTCGCCCGGGCGAACTCCTCGCTCAGCACCACGCCCTGCATCGTGCTGAGGCCCTTGCCGCCGTATTCGGTCGGCCACGTGGCGCAGATCCAGCCGCCCTCGAACAACGTGGTCGGCCATGCGGCGTTGAACGCCTTGCGTTCGGCGGGGGTCATCTCGAACCCGGCATCAAACCAGCCCGCAGGGAGATTGGCCTCGAGCCAGCCTCGAATCTCTGCGCGGAAGGTCTCATCGGCGGCGGAATAACTCAGATCCATGCAGAGAGTCTGGCCGTTCTCGACGGAGCCGTCCAAGCGGAGGTGACGAGGTGAGACCGCCGGGGGCCGCATCGTTCATAACCCGTTCACGCGAACCGAACACGGGGGAAACCACCCGCTCATAGTGTCGGGGCGGTGTCCAGTCCCGCTCCTGCCACTCCCAGCACAACGCCAACCGTCCCCCCCGGTCCGTTGGGGAGACAGGAGCGGGCTGTACTTTCCGTGCTGACGGACCACGTCGGCAAGGTCGTGAGCCGAGGCGACCTCGCCCGGCGTGCCGGAATCACCGCTGCCAACGAACGGCGCTGCGACTCGCTGCTCGTGGGGGTACGCCGAACGCTGGGTGTCGATGCGATCCGCACCGTGCGCAGCCGTGGATGGAGCCTCGAGCCGCATGCCCTCGAGGCGGCCACACGGCTGCTCAGCCAAGCTGATCCCGTGCAGATCGGACTGTGAAGCATTCCTCAAGCGGCCCTACGACCGGTATCGGCTAAACCACGCAGCGTGAACCACTACCACTGAGCGTGAGAACCGTGGTACGGTGCCTCATTCACTCGGACATGGGAGCTTGCATGGACATCACCGATCTGCAGCACGGAACCGTCGTACGCGGCGGCAACGTCGACACCAGCGCAACCCGCGAGCTCCAACGCCAGAAGCGGCTCAAGAAGTTGGCCATCATCGTCGGCGTGCCGCTGATCTGGATCTGGTACCGCGAGCTGATCGGCAACCCCGTCAGTCCCGGCCTTCCCAGCATCGTCCGCAACAGTCCCGAACTCTCGCTGCTCGTGGTGCTGCTGGTGCTGATGGCCTCGATGACGCTCATCCCCTACCTCGGCGCCGGTAAGTCGCCACACACCATCCTGCGGCCGTCCGACAGCAACATCCGCCTGGATGACGTCGTCGGCGCCGAGGGCACACGCCGCGAGGCCATCGACACGCTCAACCTGTTCTTGAACCATCAGCTGTTCGCTGACGAACTCGGTGGCTCGCCCCGACGCGGCGTGCTGTTCGAGGGTGCTCCCGGCACCGGCAAGACCTATCTGGCCAAGGCCCTCGCCGCCGAGGCCGGGGTGCCGTTCCTGTTCGTGTCCGCCAGCGAATTCCAATCGATGTTCTTCGGCCAGACCAACAAGAAGGTGCGCTCGTTCTTCAAGGCGATGCGCAAGGCCGCTCGCGCCGAGGGCGGCGCCATCGGCTTCATCGAGGAGTTCGATGCAATCGGCGGCTCGCGCAGCGGCATGGGTGCCAACTCATCCCGAGAGGGCAGCGTCGGCATCGTCAACGAGTTGCTCGTGCAGATGCAGAGCTTCGACCTGCCCACCGGATGGCAGAAGATGAAGGGCAAATGGGCCGACCGCATCAACGGCCTGCTTCCCGAGGGAACGGCCATCAAGCGCTCGAAGCCGAAGACCGCAAACGTGCTGCTGATCGCCGCCACAAACCGTGCGGCCGACCTCGATCCTGCACTGCTGCGCCCGGGGCGCTTCGATCGAATCATCCACTTCGACCTGCCGCCACACTCGGACCGCGTCGAGATCGCCCAGTACTACCTCGACAAGAAGTCGCATACGCCCGAGGTCACCGCCGTGGCCATTGCCGATCAGTCGGGTGGCTATACCCCGGTGCGCATCGAGCGCCTGCTCGACGAGGCGCTGATCATCTCCCTGCGCAACGGACGACGGGCGATGACGCTCAGCGACATCACCGAGGCGCGACTCATCACCGAAGTCGGCCTGTCGCACGAGGTCGGCTACCACCCCGACGAGCGGCGCAAGGTGGCCGTGCACGAGGCCGGACACGCCCTCACTGCCGCCCTCGCCGGGCGCGACATCCACATTGCGTCCATCCTGCGCCGTGGCGGCGCACTCGGGTTGGTGTCCCACGGCGACGCCGACGAACGCCACCTGCGCACACCGACCGACGCCAATGCGCTCATCACCATTGCCCTGGCCGGGCGCGCTGCCGAGATGCAGGAATACGGCGAGGCCAGCAGCGGTATCTCCTCGGACCTTGCGTTTGCAACGACTGTTGCCGCACAGCTCATCGGCCAGCTTGGAGCAGGCAAGAGTCTGATCAGCATCGAGGCCGCGTACATGCCGGCCGCCGGCAACCTGGTGGCCAAGGTGCTCGCCGACGAGCCGTCGCGCAAGCAGGTCGACGGCATCCTCGATGCTGCTGCCGATCGTGCGGCATGCATCGTGTTGGAACACCGCTGTGCGCTGATGAACATCGCCGACGCGCTGATCGAACGCGACGAGATCACGGGCGTCGAGGTGCATGCCATCTTGGCTGCCGCCCTCAAGGCGGCAACAGCCTGACCGATCTGCGGGCTGGCACAGCCGGGGGACTCGTGCCGGCCCGCAAACACATACCGCTCACTTCCGTGAGCTGCGTTCAGCTGGCCGTAGCGCTGCGGATTGCGTTCCATACACGCTGGGCAGTGCACGGCATGTCGATGTGACGCACACCGAGATGTGCAACAGCGTCGATGACAGCGCTCTGCACGGCCGGGGTGGCGCCGATGGTTCCGCTCTCGCCGATGCCCTTCGCGCCGAGGTCGTTGAGGGGCGACGCCGTCTCGACGTGCACGGTCGTGAAGCTGGGCAGTTCGGCAGCCGAGGGGATGCCGTAGTCGGCGAAGTTGGACGTGAGCGGATTTCCATCTTCGTCGTACACGACCTCTTCGAACAGCGCCTGCGCAACACCCTGCGCAAGCCCGCCGTGCACCTGGCCTTCGGCGAGCAAAGGATTGATGATGTGTCCAGCATCGTCGACGGCAACGAGTTGGCGAAGCACCACGCCGCCGGTCTCGGTGTCGAGTTCGACCACGGCGCAATGAGCACCCGAAGGAAACGTGCCGCCCGCCTGGGTGAAATCGCCCTCGCCGAACAGCGGTGTGCTCTCGGTGGCGGCCGCAGTTGCGACATCGGCCCACGTACGGCTGATGGCTGGGGACCCGACCACGTGGAACAGGCCATCGGTCAGCACGACATCGGCAACGTCGGCTTCGAGCAGGCGCGCCGCGATTGCTCGCGCCTGATCGGCAACAACGGCCGCAGCGCGTGTCACGTTGGTACCACCCAGCTGCACCGAGCGCGACCCGCCGGTGATGCTGCTGCGCGCCACGAGATCGGTGTCGCCGTGGATCACAGTGACGCTGTCCATCGGCACGCCGAGCCGGTCGGCCACGAGCATCGCCCACGTGGTGCGGTGGCCCTGCCCATAGGGCGTGGTGCCCGTGACGACGCGCACAGACACGCCTTCGCCGTCAGCGGCCGGGGTCACCTCGACCTGACCGAGCTCACCACCGCCCGACATCGCGGTGATCTCCACATAGACGGACACACCGATACCGAGTTGCACGGCGTCGCCGCGGTCGCGGCGGACCTGCTGCTCGGCGCGTAGCGCCGGGTAGTCGATTGCTGCGAGCAGCGCATTGAGACCACCCTCGTAGTTGCCGCTGTCGTAGACGGTGCCGGTGACGGTCTGGAACGGGAACCGATCTGATGCAATGAGGTTGCGGCGGCGCACCTCGACCGGGTCCATGCCGATCTCGACAGCGAACAGGTCCATCGCCCGCTCGATTGCGGCGGCGGCCTCCGGGCGACCAGCACCGCGGTACGCCACCGTGGGCACGGTATTGGTGAGCACTGCAGTGGCGCTGAGGTCGGCTGCGGCGATGTCGTACACGCCTGTCAGCATCACGCGGGTCATGAACGGCAGGAATGCACCCATTCGCGGGTAGGCCCCGGCGTCCTGCACAACATCGAGTTGATACGCGCTGACACGACCATCACGCGAGCCGCCGATGGTCAACCGTTGCGTCTGACCGCGGCCATGGCCGAGACCGTTCATGCTCTCGCTGCGCGTCTCGGTGTAGCGCACCGGCCGGCCGACAGCGCGGGCGAGCCACGGCACGAGCGTCTCCTCGGGGTAGTTGAACGCCTTGGCGCCGAACCCGCCGCCGACATCGGGCGTGATGACACGCACCTGCGATGCGTCGAGTTGGTACCAGGCGCACAGGCGTTCCTGAATGGGGTGGGCGCCCTGTCCGGCCTGCCAGTGCGTGAGACGACCCTCGGCATCCCAACGGCTGGCAGACACGCGCGCCTCCAAGGGCGACGGTGCAACGCGCTGGTTCACGATGTCAGCCGTGACCACCACCTCGCAGGCGCTGAAATCGATGGGCGCCCGGGCCGGCATGCTGACGCACACGTTCGTGCCGTGGTCGGGGAACAGCAGCACGTCATCGGTGAGCCCCTGCGCCACCGTGACGGCGCTGGGCAGCACCGAGTAGTCAACGATGACCGCCTGCGCCGCGTCGGTGGCCTGCTCGCGCGTCTCGGCAACAATGGCCACGATGGGCTCGCCGACGTAGCGCACCGTCTCACCGGCCAGCGCGGAACGCGGGAAGGTGGTTGGCAGCAACGGAATATCGAGCGGGAACGGACCGAGATCGATGTCGTCGTTGGTGAAGATGCCAAGCACTCCCGGCAACTGCCGGGCATCTTCGGTGTCGATGCCGGTGATGCGGGCGTGCGCCATCTGCGAACGGACGTAGACCACGTGCACCGCACCCTCGAGATCGAGGTTGTCGATGAACGTTCCCTGGCCCATCAGCAGTGCGGGATCTTCCGTACGTACGACGCGCTGACCGATCATCCCCATTGTGTTCTCTCCAATATGTTCTGCCAATTGCGGCCTGGCGATTGCGTACCTGGCGACTGTGTGGCCGCCGACATGCGCGCCGCCGCCTCGTAGCGCCTAGATTCTGGCCATGACCATGACTGAACCGGCACCACCAAAAGCAGAGCGTTGGACTGCGCAGTGGAAGGAACTCTACGCCGAAGTCGTCACCACCGGGCTGTGCACCGGCTGCGCCGGCTGCGTTGTCACGTGTCCCCACGATGTGATCGGTTACGAGCACGAGGAGGGCAAGTACCTGCCCTTCCATCTCGAGGACGAACTCGGCCTCGACAACTGCATCCACGGCGAGAAGGGCTGCACCACCTGCACCCGCGCCTGCCCGCGCTTTCGCGCCTGGGAGCCCGCAGCCGACATGCACCTGTTCGGCCGGGTGCGCGAACCCGAGGAAATGGGCGGCATCTGGCGCCAGCTATACCTCACCCGCGCCAGCGACGACATGGTCCACAAGATCGGCCAGGACGGCGGGCTGGTGTCGGCCATGCTCATCTGGCTGATGGAGCACGACTACATCGAGGCCGCCATGGTCAGCGGTGTCGAGCCCGACGACGCCTGGAAGGCCAAGCCGGTGCTGGCCCACAACAAGGAAGAGGTCCTCGCCACCGCAGGCAGCCGTTACACCTACTGCGCCAACCCACTGGCGCTGCGCCAGGCCAAAGAGGAGGGCATCTCGCGCCTCGCCCTGGTGGGCATGGGCTGCCAGACGTCGTCACCGCCCACCATGTGGGACCGCAAGGCCGGCAAGGTGTCCAAGCCGTTCGTGTTCAACATCGGCCTGCTCTGCTCGAAGACCTTCGACGACGCCATCTTCCCCGAGCTGTTCGAGGCCAAGTACGGCCTGAAGAAGGCCGACATGGCCAAGATGAACATCAAGGGCGTGTTCCAGATCTGGATGAAGGACGGCTCGTACCACGAGATCGACCTCAAGGAATGCCACAAGTGGACGCGTGAGGGCTGCAAGAACTGCCCAGACTTCTCGGCCGAACACGCCGACATCTCCACCGGTGGCATCGGCGAGGACAACGACTGGACCCTCACCATCGTGCGCACCGAGCTCGGCGAGGAGGTCATGAATCGCATGATCGCCGACGGTTCGATCATCGCCCGACCTGCCCAAGAGGACAAAGAGGCAATGCGCCTGCTGCGCCTGCTCTCCATTGTGAGCCGTCGCCGCTGGCCCGAATTCGCTGATCGCGCGCCGGCTATCGGGGTGCCACCGCCGAAGAAGAAGGCCGACGGCGCTGCACCAGCGGCGCACTGATCGACACCCACAACGCCGTCGGAGCACAACACGACCTGCTGTATACGCGCTGTTAACAAAGCGGAGACGGTACGGAAATGGCGGCCTCATAGCTTTCCTCCAACGCCTTGACCCTGGGGCGTGCATCAGGAGGGACACTTCGTGGACGTAATGACCTTGAAAGCGAGGTTGCACGACAAAGACCGGCAGCGGTTCTTTCTCGCCTTCCTCGGCGGGAAGGCAATCGGCCTGGTGGTGGCCGGTCTGGCCATCGTCGGCTTGGGACCGTGGATCATCGGCACCGCAGTGCATGCGGTGTCACCAACCGCAGATCCGCCGATTGCCGATGTCGTCAACGCCACCAACACTGCTTGGGTGATGGTTGCCACGTTCCTCGTGTTCTTCATGCAGGCCGGGTTCATGATGCTCGAGGCCGGCTTCGCCCGTACCCGTGAGGTCGTGAACATCCTGCAGGAATGCATCGTGGACACATGTCTCTGTGCCCTGTTGTTCTGGGCGTTCGGGTTTGCGTTCATGTTCGGGGTGGGCAACAGCTTCATGGGACATGAGTTCTTCTTCCTGAACGGCGCACCCTCCACCTATGGCGGCACCGGCATCGGCTTCATGGCCTTCTTCCTGTTCCAGTTCGCATTCGCCGACACATGCTCGACCATCACCTCCGGGGCCATGGTGGGCCGTACAGGGTTCAAGGGCGATCTCCTGTACAGCATCGGCGTCAGCGGTTTCATCTATCCGATCATCGGACACTGGGTCTGGGGTCCGGGCGGCTGGTTGCAGACAGCACACAACGGTGTGTGGTTGCGTGACTTCGCCGGCAGCTCCGTGGTGCACACCATGGGCGGCATGATCGCCCTCGCCGGCGCCATCGTGCTGGGGCCACGCCTCGGGCGCAAGTTCAAGCGCGATGGCGGCGGCCTTCCCCCGGGCCACGACCTGACCATTGCCGCCATCGGTGGCGTCATCTTGTGGTTCGGCTGGTACGGCTTCAACCCCGGCTCCACGCTGTCGGCCCTCGACTTCGAGGGCATCGGCCGAGTGGCCACCAACACCACCCTCGCTGCTGCGGCGGGCGGTCTGGCTGCCATGGCATGGGTGTACCCACGGTTCAAGAAGTGGGACATGGGCATCACCATCAACGGCTTTCTCGGTGGTCTGGTGGCCATCACGGCGCCCTGCTACTGGGTGAACCCATTCGGCTCGATTGTCATTGGCCTTGTGGCCGGCGTTGTGGTGGTGTTGGGCATCGACCTGATCGAGCACCTGCGCATCGACGATCCGATCGGTGCGGTTGCGGTGCATGGTCTGTGCGGCATCTGGGGCACCTGGAGCCTGGGCCTGTTCGCCACCGGTCAATGGAACGACGTGAAGGGTCTGTTCTGGGGCGGCGGCACGAAGCAGCTCTGGGCACAGGTGTGGGGTAACGCCGTCGTTGCGATCGCCTCGTTCGTAGTTGGCTACATCCTGTTCAAAGCCGTTGCACTCACCAAGACGCTGCGAGTGTCCGAGGAGGGCGAGCTCGAAGGTATCGACATCCACGAACACGGTTCGCCTGCCTACCACCCCGAGTCGGCGTACATGGGCAAGGGGCTGTGACCACCATGGCTACCTTGGCTCTCAACAACAACACTGACGACACCATCGACCATCTCACCATCGACCATCTCACCATCGACAAGGAGCGGACATGCTCGAAATGATCACCGCCGTCATCAAGCCGCACAAGCTCGATGACGTCAAAGAAGCACTCCTCGCCAACGGCGTCGAGGGCATGACCGTGACCGAGGTGCGTGGCTTCGGCCGTCAGCGCGGCAAGACCGAGAACTTCAGGGGATCGGAGTACAAGATCGACTTCATCCCCAAGATCAAGGTCGAGATCATCGTCGCTGCGGAGGCCACCGATCGTTTGATCGGTGTCATCGCAGAGGCCGCCAAGACCGGCAAGATCGGCGATGGCAAGATCTGGTCGTCGGGGATCAACAGCCTCCTACGGGTTCGCACCGGAGAGATGGACATCGAGGCGATCTGAGCCTCATCGACTGAACACAACCGTTCAACGATCGGGCCCCGGGGATTCGTCTCCGGGGCCCTGCCGCGTCAGCGTTTGATGATCATTCGACGGTGAGCGACAGCTTCAGTTCGTCGCGTAGCGCATCGTGATCGCGCGCGGGGATCTGGCGTGAGGTGCCCGTGCGGCCGGAGCGTTGCACGTAGAACACGTCGACTACCTCGTGACCGAGGGTGGCCACCTTTGCCGAGCGGATGTCGAGTCCCTGCGCGGCGAGCGACGACGCGAGACGGTACAGCACGGCGATTGCGTCGGGGGCACGCACGTCGATCATCGTGGTCGACTCGGACGCGTCGTTACTGATGAGCACCTCGAGACGCGGTGGCGATGCGGCAAGCGCCCGGCGATGCGCCCGGCCGTAGGTACGGATGCGTTGCGCCAGCTTGGTGGCGATGTCCACCGTGCCGGTGACCACGCCCCGAAGATCGTGTTCGAGTCGGCCCCAATCGGTGCTGACCGCGTTCGAGTGTGGCACCTGGAACTGATCGACAGCGATGCCGTCGGCACTGGTCCACGCCTCGGCACCGATGACATCGATGCCATGCACGGCGAACGTGCCGGCGATCTTGGCGAACAGACCGCGTTGGTCGGGCGTGGCCACGACCCACAGATCGAAATCGCCCGAGCGCTCGTGCCGTGCGTGCAGTTGCCCGTCGGCGCGAACACCCTCGAGCAGGTCGCCGAAGCGATCGTCTGGCAACACCGTGCGCGTCTCCTGCGCCACACCGGCGAACAGCGCATCGACCGACTCGGTCAGCTCGTCGATGAGCGAACACTTCCACGGCGACCACGCAGACGGACCCGTTGCCAGGCTGTCGGCCTCGGTGAGGGCCCGCAGCAACTTCAACCGCAGCGGATCGACCACGAGCGCTGCCACGTTCTCGGCGGTGCGCGGGTCGGCGAGATCGCGTCGTGTGGCGGTCTCGGCAAGCAGCAGATGGTGCTCGACCATCGAACGTACGATGCCGACATCGGCCACGCTGAAGCCCAGACGCGGCCCGACGCGATCGACGATGTCCATCCCGACAGCGGTGTGATCACCGGGATACCCCTTGCCGATGTCGTGCAGCAGTGCGCCCATCAACAACAGGTCGGGACGGGCGACATCGCGCACGAACGCGTTCGCGTTGACCACGGTCTGCAGGAGATGACGATCCACCGTGAAGGTGTGGAAGGCGTTTCGCTGGGGCAGGCTGCGCACGTGTCGCCACTCGGGCAGGATGCGGCTGAACAGGTCGTATCGCTCGAGCGCATCGATTGAGCCCACCAGTTGTTGGCCGGCACCGAGCAGGCTCACCAGCGCCTGTTTGCTGCGCTCGGGCCACACGGCAGGCATGTCCGTTGCCGTTCCCGACAGCGACAACAGCGCATGACGACTGATCGGGTAGCCCGCATGCGCGGCGGCGGCAGCCACCCGCAGGATCAGCGAATGGTCGTTCTCGGCCTGATCGACATCGACCACGACCTCGTCATCAACCACCGTCACGCCGGGGGCGAGCGTGGCAACGGTGCGGCCGGCAAACGCTGGTCGACGACCCTTCGCGCGGATCACACGCTCGACACGCCACCAGAACCGTTCGCTCGCCCAGTCCACTGCGCTCGCCGCCTCGGACACTCGCGCCATCAGAACATCGGCATCGGCGAAACCCATTGCCTCGGCCACGGCATCCTGGT
>CAFBLP010000098.1_pt1 | contig 13142 bp, 3 predicted proteins | sample 7268181 | NCBI WGS metagenome assembly CAFBLP01 (sample SAMEA6814034, study PRJEB35770) | freshwater metagenome | biome: Freshwater; feature: Freshwater reservoir; material: water | place: Czech Republic | collected 2017-05-23 | depth 30m m | reverse complement strand
TGGCTGGCCCGCAATGGTGGGTTCAAGAACGCCGAGGGCTCGATGAGCAAGTACAAGGCCAGCGAGGTGGCCGTGCGCGTGACCGAGGATGCCATCCAGATTCTCGGTGGCTACGGCTACACCCGCGAGTACCCCGTCGAGCGTTGGCACCGTGACGCCAAGATCCACACGATTTTCGAGGGTACGAGCGAGATCCAGCAGCTGGTGATCGCCCGTGCGATCTCGGGCCTGCGCATCGAGTAGCACGCTGGTGTTTGCGTGCGGGATGAGCGGCCTGCGCATCGGGTGACCCGATGCGCAGGCTCAGTCACCTGATGCGCAGGCTCAGTTCGTCGTGGCCGAGCCCCGGGCCGATGGGAGCGACTCGTTGATGGCGTTGATTGCCGAGACAGTGAACCAGTACTTGACCTTACGGGACAGGCTCGACACGGTGCAGTTGGTCGAACCGACCGAGGCCGTGCACGACCGTACGACGGTGGTCCCGGCCAGGGTGCTGTAGGCCCGCACGATGTAGCCGGTGATGGTTGACCCCCCGTTGTCGGCCGGAGCCGTCCAGTTGACCCGCATGGTTCCATTGCCGGGGCTGAACGATGCGATGGTGGGGGCACCGGGGGCCGTTGGCGCCGGGGTGGCGACCGTGGACCGTGCCGATGGGAGGCCAGCGTTGATCACGTTGGTCGCTACCACTTCGAGTTCGTAGGTGGTGCCGCTGGTCAGGGTGCTGATGGTGCACGACAGCGCGGTTGTCGTTGCGCAGGTGCCCACTGGCGTGACGCCAGCGACGAGATAGGCCTTTGCGGTGTAGCCGGTGACGGAACTGCCTCCGTTGGAGATGGGTGCTAGCCAGGTAACGGTGGCCGAGGTCCTGGTGACGGACGTGCCGGTGATGTTGGGGGAACCGGGGGCCGTGAGCGCTGTCGTGGTGGCAGCAGAACGGCTGGACGCAGCGCCAGCGCCGAGCGAGTTCCTCGCCACGACGCTCACCCAGTAGCCCGTGCCCGGGGTGAGGCCGGACAGCCCGCACGTCAGGGCACCCGATGTGCTGCACGAGGCTGCGACCGTCATGCCATCAACAGTGGTGTACGCAGTTGCCGTGTAGCCAGTGATGGTGTTACCGCTACCGTCTGCGGCCGTCCAGGTAGCCGTGAGCGACGTCGCCGTGACTGCTGAAAGGATTGGGCTACCGGGGGCTGTCGGCAACGCCGCCGGCTTCACGGATGCTCTCGGCTTGGATGCGATGCCCTGGCCGATGGCATTCTTGGCTTTCACCTCGACGCTGTAGGTGCGCCCGTTGGTGAGGCCAGCGATGGGGCAGGTCAACGGATCGGACAAGCTGGTCACCGTGATGGTGCACGAGCCAACCGGCGTGGTGCCGTTCACCGTGGTGTAGGCGTAGGCCGTGTACTCGGTGATGAAGTAGCCACCGCTGGTTGCCGGAAGGCCCCAGCGCACGACGGCGGTTGATGGGCTCGCTGCTGCGGTGACGCTGAGCGGTGCACCGGGAGCGCTGAGCGGGGCGACGGCCACGCGGGGTGTGCTCGGTGCGCCGGTAGCCGCGATGTTCGATGCCGTGACCTCTACGTAGTAGAGCACGCCCGGGTTGAGGCCGGTCATGTTGCAGGTCAGCGCCCCGGTGGTGGTGCAGCTGCGCACGGCAGTGCCGCCGGTGATGGCGTCGTAGGCCCATGCCTTGTAGGCGTTGACAGCGCTGCCTCCGTTGCTCGACGGCGCTGTCCACGAGGTGGTGACGCTGCCATCGACGTTGGACCCGGAGAGCACTGCAGTGGGGACGCCGGGCGCAGTGCCGGGAGCGGCAACGAGCCGTGGCCGCGGGCCGGCTGGGCTGGTACCCGTGGCGTTCGTGGCGGTGACCTCAACGTAGTACGTGGTCCAGTTGGTGAGTCCGGTGATCGTGCAGGTCAGCGCAGTGGTCGTGCACGACGTGCCAGCCGTGGTGTTGCCCTCGGCGGTGGTGTAGGCGCGGGCGTTGTAGCCGGTGATCGCAGCGCCAGCCGTATAGCCCGGAGCGGTCCATGAGACGGCGAGCGACGTGCTCGCCGACTTGTTGGTCACGGACTGCGGGGCAGAGGAAAGCTGTGTCACCACGGTGGTGTCGAGGAAGCGGAGCGCCTCGACGTTGCGCAGCGTGTCGGTGCCGTCGCGGCCGACGATGTTGTCGACCACCCGGATCACGCCGTTGCCCGGGTAGGTGATGGTGTAATCCACGCGGTTGCCGGTGAAGGCTGCCGTGTCGATCTCGCCGGCGTATGCGCCGCCGTTGATCGTGCGGACGAACTGGATGTCTCCCGGGTTGAGCGTGCCGTTCTCGACGGCCTGGCGTACGGCACTCATACCCTTCACGAGGATTCGGCCCGTGGCGGGATCGAGCGTGCCGACCACGCCCGAAGCAGCAGGCACTGACAGTTGCACCGTCAGCCATGCGTCGCCGTCGATGAAGTCGTTACCGGAGCGACCCTCGAGCAGGTCGCTGCCGCGGCCGCCGATCAAGATGTTGCCGGCGTTCCACTGGGTGACGCCGCTGCCGAGCAGTGCGGCGAGTCCCTGGATCTTGGCGATGTCGGCCGAGTTGAGGATGTCGGTCGACGTGGTCAACGGGGTGGTCAGGGTGGTGCGTATGTCGCCCTTGAGGGTGTCGTTCAGATCGCCACCGGACAGGGCCTCGACGCCGTCGAAGCCGTCCATCAACCCGGCCAGGATGTCGCCGGGTGCCGGGACGAACAGGTTGAGGTCGGCGTTGGCCGCAACAGCTGTGGCCGGGTTGGAATCGAAGTAGGTCTGCCAGTCGAAGCCGAAGCCGCCGATGAAGGTGTCGATGCCGGTACCACTCACCGACATATCGGAGCCACCGGCGCCGTCCATCAGGTCGTCTCCCAAGCCGCCGATGATCACGTCGTCGCCGGGCGTCGAGAGGTCGATGCCGAACGGTGGTAACTGATCACCGCTGATGGTGTCGGAGCCGCTGCCGCCCTCGAGCCAATCGGAGCCGTCGTCACCGCTCACCGCGTCGGCGGCCTCGCCGCCATAGGCGAGGTCGTTGCCGAGACCGCCGAGCATGGCGGTGGCGTCGTTGCCGCCCACCAGGAAGTCGGATCCGGCGCCAGCGTTGAAGAGGTCGGCACCGGGACCGCCCGTGGCGATGTAGTCGTTGCCGTCGCCCCCGTTGAGAATGTCGGCACCCGACGAGTCGAGGATGCGGTCGTTGCCGAGCCCGCCAACGAGGTTGTCGTTGCCCTTGCCGCCCTGCATCCAGTCGTTGCCGTCGTTGCCGCGGATGGTGTCATCCCCGTTGTCGCTCTGTGAGCGGTCGTTGCCAGGGGTTCCGTTGATGACCACATGGGCATTTCCGGCGTATCGCCAGGTGCCGTCGGGCAACACGGTGACCTCGGCGGGTGCGCCGCCCGGTGCGTTCATGTCGATGGTCAGCGTGGGCCATGCGAAGGCATCGGCCGGCAGTGCGCCGACGTCGGTATTGCGCATGATGATCTCGGCGAACGTGTTCGCTTCCAGCTGCACACCAAGGTTCGTGCCGGCAGTGCGGGCCAGGTAATACAGGCGGTCACCCTCCTGCAGGTTCTCCATCTGACGCTTGAACACGTAATCGAACGTGCTGCCGAGCATGCCACCGAATGGGCTGCGAGCTTCGGCGAGTCCGCCCACCCAGAGGTCGATGTCGTCGAGGCCGGTGACGCTCAGGCCGTTCACGTCGGCCCAGGCACCGGAGCCGAACATGAAGTCGGCCCGGTCGGCGGGTGAACCGATCTGGTCGTTCACGAGCATCTCGGCGGCGGCACGCTTGTCGGCGACGGTGACAGCAGAGGTGATGGTGGGGTGCGTGCCGTAGGCGGCCACGAAGTTGACCGCTGAGGCCGGGTGACGCAGTGCGAGGTGGAAGTCTGCCCACGAGGTGTACGGGGCGAGTGCTGCGTTGCCGGTTTGGTCGTAGAAGGACCTGCGCGCGCCGTTGAGCGACGCCGTGCCGGTGTCACGGCCGCGGACGATGTTGAGCGTGGCGAGGTCGAGCGGCAGGCCCAGCAGTGTGTTACGCAGGGTGTTGGTGACGAACTCGTCGATCTCGTTGCCGACCTGGTTGGTCATGCCACGGAACACAGAGCCAGCGGCCTGCGCGCCGTTCAAGGAGCCTGCGGTGCCGCCGTTGTTGAACGCGACCGGGTTCAAGAAGACATCGAGGAGCTTCGAATCGTTGTTCGAGCCGTCGGCATTGGTGCGCTCCACGAGCGAGTCGAGCTGTGAGTGGCCAAAGCGGTAGACGGCGTGAGCGAACTCGGCGGTGATGTCGGGACGCAGGTTCGGGTCGTAGGCGGCAAAGGCGCGGATACCGGGCTGGACCTTGCGGGCGAACTCGCCGAACACGAGGTGCTGGTACTCCATCTCGTTCACGAAACGTGCTGCCTGGAAGAGGCGCTCGCCGTTCCATGCGCCGCCGGAGAGCTTCCAGTCGAGGGTGGCGAACGAGCCGCTGTTGGCCGTGATGATGCTCTGCATGTCGGCCATCAGGCGGTTGTGCTCGAGGTGGAACACGGTGTGCACCGAGGTGAGCCCGATGTTCTCGTTGCCGCGGCCGTCACCGGTGATGAAGTGGACGCCGAGCAGTTCGTCGTCGTACGTGCCGGTGGGCGGCTGGTTTCCGACGATGGAGTCGGCATCGGGGGTCTTGGTGCCCGGCGCGGCGGTGTGGGCGATGTCATCGAGGAAGGCGTGGCCGGTGCGCACGGCGTTGGTGGTGGCCACCGGGTTGGCGAGGTTGCCCTCGACCACGGTGCCGTTGTTCATGACCATCTGCGGGAAGCCGTTGGGGCCACGGAGGAACCGGCCGTACTCGTCGGTGAGCAGCAGCGGGACGTTGGAGATGTCGGTGTCGACCAGGCGGATGCCGAGCTTGGTGAGCGCCTGGGCCTTGACCTCTGACCAGTTCGCGATGTTGCCGGCGATTGCGCCGTCGAGCAGGTTGCCCGTGCCCACCGGGCGGTTGTTGGTCATTGCGTACTCACGCAGGAACACCTGGTGCGAGGGGTGCGATGTGTAGGTCTGGTTCTGGTCGATCCATGGGGTGGTGGTGTTGGTCCCATCGTTGTTCTGGTCCAGCACCGTGCGGTTGGCGATCATGAAGTTGACAGGGGAGTTCGGCACGTAGAGCGGGTCGTCGGGCTGCAGCGGAACCACGACGTTCTCGTTGCCGGTCTTGCCGACCAGGTCCAGGCCGTGGTCGAAGAACTGACCGAACAGGGCGAACACCCCGTTGTACGGAGCAGCGACGCCGGCGTTCGGGGCCACATTCGGGATCAGCAGCGAACCGTCGACGTCGACCGTGGGCGCCGGACCCGCTGCCTCGACCGCTGCCGGGTTCGAGCTCGACTGGTCCACGATCAGGTTGCTGATCGTGCGCGGGGAGGAGTCCTGGATGCTGCTCGGCCGGTAGGCGGGGTCGTAGTTGGTGGAGACCGCGCCCAGTTCGGTGGTGGGATAGCCGGGTTCCTCGGTGGTGCGCCACAGCGCTGGCGTCATGCGCACGAACGGCTGGTCGGCTGCGCCCCACGCCGACTTGCCAGGTGTGGAGGTGTAGAGCTTTCCGTCCCAGGTGGACTGACCCGCCGTGAGGTTGTTGTTGCGCCCGTCGACCTGGCGGAGGCCCCAGGGCAACTTGGGGTCGGTGATGTCGTTGACGCCGGGGCCCACCAGCGGCGTTGGCGCCACGACGGTTCCGAGCGAGCCACCTTCACGCGTGGCGTGGGCTTCGGCGATCTTGATCTGCTTCAAGATGAACTGCAGGTCGGCGGGCGTGAGGTTGAAGCCTGCGCCAGCCGGAGCGGCGGCGATTTCGGCGGCACCCGAGGCGAGTCCGCCGATCCCGAGTGCGATGGCGAGTCCGGTGGCAAGGACTCTGGACCGTAGGTTGCGATTCATGCGTGAAATCTCCAGAAACTAAATATTTAGTAAAAATGCCGCCGCTGATGGCCGGGGTATGGTACGGCGACATTCACGGTGCGTCACCATCGAACCGCCGAGTTTGAGCGTTTCTTGAGAACTTGGCACGCAGTGGGTTGCTGGACGGGGGTCGAACAACACCCGGGCTTGGGCCCCTGCGCCGTGCGCCCCGTGCAGGTTTGGATGGCGCTGCACCACCGAACGGTGTGCTAGACATCGCCGACCAAAATTCTGTTCAATGATTCTTCAACCAAAAGGAACACCCATGAAATCTCGCCGACTTCTGGCCATGCTCACATGTGCCGCCGTTGGGTTGGTGGCCGTTCCGGCCACCAGCAGCTCGGCAGGCGCCGCGCCCGCCGCCATCGTCACGGCCAGCGGCACGGCTGGCAACATCGTCACCATCGCTGGCACCCTGGGCTCGAGCGGCTCCGACGATACACATCTGGCTGACCCCGAGGCCATGGCGGTCGACGCCGCGGGCAACGTCTACATCGGCGACGCCTCCGACTGCACGATCCGCAAGATTGATGCCGGCACGGGTCTCATCTCCACCATCGTGGGCGAGTCGGGTTCATGTGGGCATGTCGATGACACTGGTGTCGCGGCCCGCTTGGGCAGCATCACCGGGTTGACGCTCGACGGCAAAGGCAACCTGTTCGTCGGTGGGTACTACGACTGCTGGATTCGCAAGGTGGATCTCGCCACTGCGGCGGTGACCTCGGTCGCCGGTAACGGTTCTTGTGCGACAAGCGCCGACGATGTGACCATGGACGGCGGCGACAACCCGATCCACGGACCATGGGGTGTGGCGTTCGACAGTGCTGGTGACATGTACATCGCCGAGTACAGCAGTCATTCGATCCGCAAGATCGATCACGTCTCCCATGTGCTGTCAACAGTTGCCGGTACCCCAGGAAGTTTTGGCGCCACCGGTGACGGTGGCCAGGCAACCGATGCCCTGCTGGGTGGACCGTACGGTCTGGCCTTCGACAGCGCGGACAACATGTACATCACCGATGACGACAACCACAATATTCGTAAGGTGGGCACCGATGGTGTCATCACCACCGTGGCCGGCAGCAGTGCCGGGGCATCTGGTACTGCTGGCCAAGACGTGCCAGCGACCGACGCACTCCTGTACTACCCCTATGGCGGGGTGGCGTTCGATGCTGCGGGCAACATGTTCATCCCCGACACCTACAACTCTGCGATCCGTAAGGTCGACACCGCTGGTGTCATCACCACCGTTGCCGGCACACTCGGGGTATCGGGTGCTGAGGGCGAAGACGTGGCAGCGACCGACGCCCTGCTGACGTACCCGGCCGCCGTTGCCCTCGACGCTGCTGGCAATCTGTTCATCGTCGACTTTGGCACCTATACGGTGCGCGAGGTGTTCGGCGTTGGCGCACCAGCGCTGCCGGCTGCTCCGACGATCACCGGGATCACCGCCGGCGATCACTCCCTGACGGTGGCATTCACCCCGGGAGCCGACGAGTTCTCGACGGTCGACTACTACGAGTACAGCGTGGACGACGGTGTGGTGACTACCACCTTTGCCCAGACCACACCAGCGACGACGAGCTCGCCGATGACCATCACCGGGCTCACCAACGGCACCTCCTACACAGTGTCGATTCGCGCACACAACGCAACCGGATCGAGCGATGCATCGGCCGGCGTCGTTGGCATACCCGGTGTGGCAGCGCCGACCACCACCATGCCTGAAGAAGTGTTGCTGCCGGTCACCGGCGCAAGCTCTTCCGGCATCGTCTGGCTTGCAGCTGCGCTGCTTGGAACCGGCGTGCTGTTGCTCGCTGCCCGCCGCCGGGTGCTCCCGCGGCGGTGATCGCAGGCTCGAGCCGCTGGCCGTAGAGTTGCACCATGCGGGTGCAACTCTCGGATGGCACATACCTCTGGTTCGACATCGAGGGGTTGGGTCTCGTGCCTGCCGGCGACTCGATGCAACCGCGCCCGACGCTGGTCGTCATGCACGGCGGACCCGGGGGAGACCACAACGGCTTCAAGCCGGCGTTCTCCGCAATGGTCGACACCTGTCAGGTGTTGTACTTCGATCACCGCGGGCACGGACGCAGCGGTCGCAGCACCCCGGCCACGTGGAATCTCGATCGCTGGGCCGATGACGTCGTCGAGCTGTGCGCGTCGTTGGGTATCGACAAGCCGTTCGTGCTCGGGCTGAGCTTCGGTGGGTTCGTGGCGCAGCGCATGGCCGCAAGGCATCCTGGCTTTGCGACAGGGTACGTCCTGCTCAGCACGGCTGCCGATAAGGACAGAGACGCAATCTTCGCGATGTTTGCCCGCCTTGGAGGTGCCAAGGCGGAGTTGGCGGCCAGGGAGTTCTGGCAAGCCCCGACGCAGGAGGCGATGGCGGCTGCGGTTGTCGACTACGTCAAGGTCTGCGGCCCGCTGTACACCCAGTCGCCGGGGAATCATTTCCTGAACAGGCGAACCATCAACAACAACGATGTGCTGACTCACTTCAACCACCACGAGGGTCCGGGCATGAACCTGCTGCCCGAGTTGGCAGCCGTACAGGAGCCGGTCCTCGTTGCCCATGGCGAGCTCGATCCCGTGACCCCGATGGTCGGCGCCGAGCGCATCGTCAGCGCGCTTCCGGCACACCTGGTGCGCTTCGAACGGTTCTCGGCATCGGGTCACGGGGTCTTTCGCGACGAGCCGGACGCTTTCTTCGATGTGCTGCGTTCGTTCGTCAACGAACATTGGAGCCGTTGATTCCGCTCTGACGAGCTGCTGATGGTGCCGATGGTGCCGATCGGGGTCAGGACCGGCGGCGCAGCGGTTCGAGCAACAGTGATTGGACTGTTTCTCCAGTAGGTCGTACGTACAATGCACAGCTACGACACTTCGGTGTCCCGTCGAGAAGGTGCGGGTCCAGTGAGGGCTTTCAAGCGCGGAATCCATGAATTGCCCCTGCGACCGAACGGGTTTCGTCCGGTGCTGGCCCTGCTTGTGGTTTTGGCCCCGGTGCTCGGGCCCTCGGGAGTCGTGCAGGCCAAGGCGCGCCTCGATGCGGCCCCGGCGGCGGTGACCCTGCCGGGTGCTGGTGCTCCTGTGCAGCCCGCCCCCATCCTGGGTTCCACCATGACGGGGACACGCGCTGTCGCAGCTCTGGGCATTGATGCGATCGCAGCGAAGAACGGACGGTCGTCGCGAGCGGAGCTCACCAAGTTCCTTGCCGACCCCGAAGCGCGCGTCGATCGCATCGGAGCGTTGTACTTCGCTGACCAGGGCCTCGGGGCAGGCATCGAGAGCGCAGCAGCATCCAGTGGGTCGGCCAGCGCTGCTGCGGCACCTGCGCTGGCGGCCGGTGTGGCGGCTTCGGATGCCTTCCTGCTCGAGAGCCGGCCCGGCGCATCGCGCACGATGTACCTCGACTTCAACGGAGAGGTGGTCACCGGATCGGGCTGGAACATCAACTCGAACCTGCCTGCCATCAATGCCACGCCCTTCGACCGCGATGGTGACATCACCTCGTTCAGCGATGCCGAACGGGCGATGATCATCGATATCTGGGCCATCGTGTCCGAGGACTACGCGCCGTTCAACATCAACGTCACCACCAAGGATCCCGGTGCAGCGGCGATCGACCGTACCGATGTCAGCGACCTCGTCTACGGCACGCGCGTGGTGTACACCAACTCCTCGTTCGCTCAATCAGCCACCGGTTGCGTCGGTTCCTGCACCGGTATCGCCTACCTCAACGCCTTCGATACCTATGCCACGTCCACGACCTACGCCCATTCGCTTCTCCAGCCGGCGTGGGCGTTCACCGGCATTGCCGCCAGCGCCGAGTTCCCCACCGTGTTCCTCGGGCTGATCGCCTCCCACGAGGCCGGCCACAACCTGGGCCTCAGCCATGACAGTTGCTCCAGCGGTTGCGCCAACGGTTATTACTCCGGGCAGGGATCGTGGACTCCGATCATGGGTTCGGGATCCAAGCCGATCCAGCAGTTCTCGAACGGCGATTACACCGGAGCAACCAACACCGAGGACGACTATGCCGTGATGGCGACTCACGGTGCAGTGGCCATGGTCGACGATTACCCGGACTCAGCAGTAGGCGCCCCGATCGTTGATCTGGCGGTGGCCTCGGCGAACGGGCTCATCAGCACCCGCGCCGATGTGGACTACATGAAGGTCAGCAGCGCCGGTGGCAGCACCACGTTCACCGCGTCACCAAGCGCCACCAACCCCGATCTCGATCTCAAGCTCGAGTTGCGCGACTCCGTGGGCACCCTTGTTGCATCGAATGATCCGACGTGTGGCACCTATGCCCCGTCGGGTCAGTCCGATGGTGTGAGCGCAGTCGGTCTCGGGGCCACCGTGACGGCCACCCTGGCCGCCGGCACCTACTCGCTTGCGGTCTGGGGTGTGGGTTGTGGCGACGCCACGACGGGTTACTCGGACTACGGCAGCCGCGGTCGCTACACGGTCAAGCTTGGTGATCCCACGCTCGACGTGTCGGTTTCCGGCAACGGCTCGGTCACCTCCGATGTCGGCGGCATCAGCTGCGGTCAGACCTGCAGCGCCGACATCACGGCCGGGAGCGCCGTTCTGCTGACCGCTGCACCGGGAAGCGGCCAGCGGCTCGATCGGTGGAGCGGTCCGTGCGACCGCGCCGGCGGCCAGTTCTGGGACTGGTATTTCCTGCAGACGTACAACCCCACATGTCTGGTGACCATGGATCAGGCTCGGTCGGTGACGGCGGTATTCGGTGCCTCGACCCAGCTTGCGGTGTCGTCCATCGGCGGAATCGTCCAGTCGAGAGGCTCGTTCGTCAACGGTCCCCCGCCGATCCAGTGCGGCGTCCAGGACAGCGCCGTCTACCCTGCGTGCACAACCCCGTTCGCCCTCAACTCGAGCGCGCCCATCAGCGCCCTGATCAACAACGCATCGGTCGGCAACGTCTTCAAGGGTTGGTACGGCCCGTGCCGGGTGTACTCCTACTGGAACTGCTCGGTGTCGATGTCTGCAGCGCAGACGCTGACGGCGATGTTCGCCACGCCGACATCCAAGGTGCTCTCGGTGTCCACCACAGGAACCGGCACCGTCACCTCAAACATTGGTGGCGTCAACTGTGGCGCCACCTGTCAGGTTGCCTACGAGCCGGCCTCGACGGTGGTGCTGACCGCAACACCGGGCAATGGTCAGAGCTTCATGGGCTGGTCGGGGGACTGCAGCGGCATCTCCACCTGCACGGTTCCCATGGGCGGTAACCATCTCGTCGGCGCCGCCTTTGGCACGGCGACCTCGAAGCTGCTCTCGGTGGCCTTCTCCGGCACCGGCACCGGCACCATCACCTCGAGCACCGGTGGTATCCAGTGCGTAGCCAACCCGGCCCCGGTGATCACCAGCTTCACGCCGACCTCGGGAGCTGCGGGCACAGCGGTCACCATCACCGGTACCGGCATCGCTGCAGCGACGTCGGTCGGCTTCAACGGGATCGTGGCGGCGTACTCGGTGGCCTCGGTGAACTCGATCACGGCTGTCGTGCCAACTGGCGCCACGACGGGCTCGATCAGCGTTGCCACCGCTGGCGGCGAGGCGCTGAGTGCCGGCTCCTTCACCATCTCCGGCATCACCAGCGGAACCACCCGTCAGCCCATCAGCAGGTTGACGCCGCGCTGTCAGGGCACGTTCGAGCCCGCCACGCAGGTGACGCTGACAGCGACCCCCAACCTGGCCGATGGCAGCGGTTTCGCTGGTTGGTCCGGGGGAACCTGTTCGGGTACGGCCTCCACCTGTACGGTCGCGATGGCGGTGGCCACGACGGTGTCGGCCACGTTTGCCGCAGCGCCGACGGTCGCCAGCTTCACACCCGCGTCGGCTGCAGCGGGAGCTGCGGTGACGATCACGGGTACGAACTTCGCCAACGCGACGGCCGTCTCGTTCAATGGGGTCGCCGCAGCCTTCACGGTCGTGTCTGACACGACGATTTCTGCTGTTGTGCCGGTCGGTGCGACGTCGGGCAAGATCCTGGTAACCAACCCGGGCGCGTCCAGGCAGACGCCGACGAGTTTCACGGTGACAGCCTCGGTGGCGGCTCCGACGGTCACTGCTCTGAGTCCGGTGAGTGGTCCGGTTGCGGGTGGCACGGTGGTGACGATTACTGGTAGCGGGTTTGTGTCGGGTGCGACGACGGTGAAGTTTGGTGCGAATGCTGGTACCAGTGTCACGTTTGTGTCGGCGACGTCGATCACCGCGGTTGCGCCTGCGGGCGTTGCTGGTGCGGTCACGGTGACGGCGACCACGACGACTGGTGGTACGTCTACGAACGCCACCCAGTTCACCTATGTTGCTGCTCCAACGGTGACGTCGTTGAGCCCGACGAGTGGCCCGGCGTCTGGTGGCACGGTGGTGACGATCACGGGTACGAACCTGACGGGCGCAACGGGTGTGAAGTTTGGTGCGAATGCGGCGACAAATGTGGTGGTGGTGTCAGCGACGTCGGTGACGGCGACTGCGCCTGCTGGTGTTGCTGGTGCGGTGACCGTGACAGTCACGACGCCTGGTGGCACCTCGACGAACGTCGTCTCCTTCACCTACCTGGTGGCGCCAACGGTCACAGCACTCAGCCCGACCAGTGGCACCGCGGCCGGTGGAACAGTGGTGACGATTACTGGCACCGGGTTTGTGTCTGGTGCTACCACGGTGAAGTTCGGTGCGAACGCAGCCACCAACGTGACCTTCGTTTCCGCAACCTCCATCACGGCAACTGCGCCAGCCGGCACCGCTGGAGCAGCGCAGGTGACGGCGACCACGACGAATGGCACATCTACCAACGCAGTGTCGTTCACGTATGTTGCTGCGCCGACGGTGACGCTGTTGAGCCCGACGAGTGGACCGGTGGCGGGTGGCACGGTGGTGACGATCACTGGCACCGGGTTTGTTTCTGGTGGCACGACGGTGAAGTTTGGAGCCGCAACCAGCGCAACCGTCACGTTCGTGTCGGCGACGTCGGTGACTGCGGTTGCGCCGGTGGCCTTGATCGCTGGTGCAGTGACGGTGACCGCTGCGACAACTGGTGGCACGTCGTCGAACATCGTGCAGTTCACCTATGTGCCGGCGCCGACGGTGACGTTGTTGAGTCCGACGAGTGGTCCGGTTGCCGGTGGCACGTTGGTGACGATCACGGG
>CAFBLP010000097.1_pt1 | contig 13780 bp, 12 predicted proteins | sample 7268181 | NCBI WGS metagenome assembly CAFBLP01 (sample SAMEA6814034, study PRJEB35770) | freshwater metagenome | biome: Freshwater; feature: Freshwater reservoir; material: water | place: Czech Republic | collected 2017-05-23 | depth 30m m | reverse complement strand
TCGACGACGAAGGCCGTGAGGCCAGCGTGCTTGACGGCCTCGGTGTCGGTGCGCACCACGAGCAGGCCCCAACGCGACAGATGGGCGAGGGTGGTCCACACCTTCTGGCCGTTACAGATCCATTCATCGCCGTCGCGGACGCCACGTGATGACAGGCCGGCGAAGTCGGAGCCGGCGCCGGGCTCGCTGAACAGCTGGCACCACACTTCTTCGCCCGTGAACAACGGCCGCAGATAACGCGACTTCTGGGTCTCGCTACCCCACACGGCCACGGTCGGGCCGCACATGCCGTGCCCGATGGGATTGCGACCAACGGGGTTGGGCGCGCCAGCGGCGAAGACGCGCTCGTTGACGAGCTTCTGCACCTTGGGGTTCAGGCCCAACCCACCATGGCCCACGGGGAAGTGCACCCATGCAAGGCCGGCGTCGAACTGCGCTCCGAGAAAGGTGACCGGATCGGTGCTCTTCGGAGGGAAGCTCGCCAACAACTCGGTGACGAGCTCGTCGACCTTTTGCTCCTCGACGCTCAGCGTGGATTCGGTAACAGTCATGACGGCACTACCCCTGGATCTCGTGATGCGTTCACTGAACGATGTCGAGATGTTACCGATCGTGCCCAAACTGCGCCCCACCGGACGGCCCAGGTGAGATCAGTCGGCCTCGGGGACCTCGTCGGGATCGCTGTCGAAGCCCGCCGCACTGAGTCGGTCGAGCAGCTTGTCGCGCACGCTGTAGCCGGGTTCGCGGGCCCGATCGCCGGTGATCCGCCATCCGAGCCGGCTGCTGTAGAGCAGCGGCGGCTCCTTCAGGCGACCCGGCCCCACCTCGACGACGCGCGCGAAGAACAGTTCATGATCAGCCATCGGCTTCACCTCGAAGGTCTCGCAGCGCAGCCAGGCCACACAGTCGCGGGCAACAGGCAATCCAGAGGGCAGCAGCTCCAGGTACTCATCTGCGATGTAGCGGAACTTGCGGCCCGGGTACGAGAAGTACTGCCCGACATCGACCTGGTCGCCGGCAAGGACCGACACGGTGAACTGACCCGCAGCAAGCATCAACGGATAGGTGTCGTGCTTGGGCGAGACACTGGCCATGACGATCGGCTCATCGAAGCTGACCTGGCACACCCAGTGGCTGCAATAGGCCCTGACCACGCCATCGTGGGCCGAGCCCACCAGCTGCACGCCCTTCATCATCTGCCCAAGGCTGCGCTTGATGGTCTGGTCGATCATGATCGTGGGTTCCTCTTCAACATCAGTTGTACGGCGACATCAGCGCGGCCGCAGTGCGCGGATCGAACGGCTCGCCCTGGGGGAACCAGCTGAGCAGCTCGAGTACCCATGGCAGCATCGCCCGACCAGCGAATGTACGCCCACTGGCAAGCTTGATGTTGTTGAGGACACGAAACACGATGTCTCGAGCGCTGACCGGATGGAGATACGAGTCGTGCCAGGCGGCGCCGGGGCCAGCCAACCTTCGGAACAACGCCAGCACACCGTTGCGGTCAAGGAGTGCGCCGGCGTGGAACGGATCGGCGAAGAGATCGCTATCAGCACCGCTGCGTACGATGAAGTGGCCTGGCAGGCCGATGCCCACCATCGGTACGTCGATGCGCCTGGCACATTCCATTGCGATCACGGACATGGTGATGGGTATTCCGATGCCACGGTCGCGCACGCGCGACAGCAGCGAATTGTTGACGTCGTAGTAGTTCTCCGTATTGCCCCGAATGCCGCCAGGGCCAGTAAACAGAAACGACACCACTCCTTCGAAGCTGGGCGGGATCACCCGCGAAATCTCGTCGATTCTGCGCTGCTCGTCCTCCACCACGATGTCGTCGCCGGCGAGTTGGCAGATCAGCAGACACAGGACATCAAGCGGAAGCTGTTCGTCGGGTAGCTGCAGCAGCAACCTGAATCGGGCCTTGCTCTCCTTCGGATCCACGCCAAGAACGTACCTTCGACTACCGTCCCGAGTCATGTTCCCCGGTGCATTCGTCACGACCACACCCGACAAACCAGCTGTCATCATGGGCACCAGCGGAGCGGTACAGACCTTCGCTCAGCTCGATGCTGCCGCCAACCAGCTCAGCCAGGTGCTCTACGGCGCCGGCCTGCGCCCCGGCGACCATGTGGCCATCTGTATGGAAAACCACCCCCGCTACCTGGAGGTGATGTGGGGTTGCCATTACGCCGGCTTGGTGTACACGGCGTGCTCCAGTCGGCTCACCAGTGCCGAGCTGTCTTACATCCTCAACGACTGCACGGCTCGGGTCTTCATCACCAGCAAGTACAAGGCCGATCAGGCCGCCGAGATCATCGACGAGATCGCCGGCGTGGAACTGCGGCTCATGCTCGACGGTGTGATCGACGGATTCGAGAGTTACGAGGACCTCGTCAGCCGACAGACCACCGCACCCTTGACCACGCGCATCGCCGGCACCGACATGCTCTACTCATCGGGCACCACCGGTCGCCCCAAGGGCGTGATGCGCGAGTTCAAGCCGACCCCGCTCGAGTCCACCTCCGGCTCGGTGGCGCCGCTGCTCACCATGCTCTTCGGCGTCAACGACGAGTCCATCTACCTCTCACCGGCTCCGCTGTATCACGCCGCACCGCTGCGCTTTTGCATGTCGGCCCAGTCGCTCGGCGCCACGGTCATCGTGATGGACCATTTCGATCCCGAGCAATACCTGGAACTGGTGCAGGAGTACCACGTCACCGCCACACAGGTGGTGCCCACCATGTTCGTACGGCTGATGAAACTGCCCGACACCGTGCGCGCCGGCTACGACGTCAGCTCGATGCGCTGCATCATCCACGCTGCGGCGCCCTGCCCGATCCCGGTCAAGAAGGGCATCATCGAGTGGTTCGGACCGATCGTGCACGAGTACTACGCGGGCACCGAGGGCAACGGCTTCGTGTACTGCAACAGCGACATGTGGTTGGCGCACGAGGGCACCGTCGGCACACCCATCAACTGCACCGTGCACATCTGCGGCGACGATGGCAACGAGGTGCCAACCTACGAAAGCGGCACCATCTTCTTCGAAGGCGGGGGCGCGTTCGAGTACCACAACGATGCCGAGAAGACGGCCAGCTCGCGCCATCATCAGGGGTGGAGCACGCTCGGTGACGTGGGCTATCTCGACAAGGACAACTTCTTGTACCTCACCGACCGCAAGGCCTACATGATCATCTCGGGCGGCGTGAACATCTACCCGCAGGAGTCCGAGAACGTGCTCGTGACGCACCCGTTGGTCGTTGACGTGGCCGTGTTCGGGGTACCCAACGAGGACTTCGGCGAAGAGGTGAAGGCGGTGGTGCACCCGGTGACGATGCCCGCCAACGACGCCGAGGCCCGCGCCCTTGCCGCCGAACTGATCAAGTACTGCAAGACGCAACTCGCCGATGTGAAGTGCCCACGGTCCATCGACTTCCGTGCCGAATTGCCCCGCCACCCGACGGGCAAGCTCTACAAGCGGCTCCTCAAAGACGAGTACTGGAAGGACGCCGGTCGCCTGATCTGATGTGACGGCGGCCGTGTCAGCCGCTGATGACCACCATTCGGATCTCGGTCATCTCCCTGACGCTGAACGCCGGGCCCTCGCGTGTGTTGCCGCTGTCGCGCAACCCGCCGTAGGGCTGCTGATCGGCGCGCCACGTGGGTACCTCGTTCACCAGCACGCCACCGAAATCGAGCGTACGGATTGCCTTGAGCCCCTTGGAGATGTCGCTGGTGAAGATTGCTGCCTGCAGACCGAAGGCAGAATCGTTGGCCAGGCGCAGTGCTTCGTCGAGGTCGTCATATGACGCAATCCCCACCACGGGGCCGAACACCTCGGCGGCGCAAACCTTCATGTCGTGTTGCACGTTGGCCAACACGGTGGGTTGCAGAATGCCGTCGTCATCGCCGACCGCACCGCCACACACGACCTGTGCGCCACCTTCGACGGCCTCATCGATCCAGCCCTTCACCCGATCGCGTTCGCTACGCGAGATCAGCGCCGACACATCGGTTGCATCGTCCATGGGATCTCCCACGACGAGCGTGCGCACACCTGCTGCTAGGGCGTCGGTGAACTGAGCAACGATCGAGGAGTGCACGAAGATGCGCTGGGTGCTGATGCAGCTCTGCCCTGCATGGCTGAACCCGGCAACGCGGATCTTGTCGGCTGCCAACTTCCAGTTGCCATCGGCTTCGATGATGACGGGTGCGTTGTTGCCAAGTTCGAGTCCGACGCGCTTGCGCGGAGCACGGCTACGAATGCCCCAGCCGACCTGCGGCGAACCGGTGAAGGTGATGAGGGCGATGTCGGGATGGTCGACGATGGCGTTGCCGACGGTGCCCCCGCCGCCAGTGACCACGTGGAGATATTCGGCGGGCAGCCCGCATTCGTCGATGAGCATCTCGGCGAGCACGATCGAACTGAACGGCGTCTGCGAAGCGGGCTTCAGCACCACTGGGCACCCGGCGGCGATGGCAGGAGCGAGTTTGTGCACCACCAGGTTGAGCGGGAAGTTGAACGGAGCAATGGCCCCCACCACGCCGATGGGCACCCGCAGCGTGAAGCCCAGCTTGCCCTCTCCGGCCGGGATGGCGTCGAGCGGGATCATCTCGCCACCCAATTTGCGCGCCTCGGCTGCAGCGAACTGGAACGTGCCCACGGCGCGCTCGGCCTCGACCCTGGCGGTCTTGATCGGCTTGGCAGCCTCGCGGCAGATGATCTCGGCAAACTCGTCACGGCGGGCAGCCAGGCGAACCGCTGCGGTGTCAAGGATCTGCGCCCGCTGCCAGAGCGGCATCGGCCCGGCGTGGAGCGCCGCTCTGGCCATGGCCACGGCGCGGTCGACGTCGGCCGAGGTACATGCGGGCACCCGGCCGATCAGAGAATCGTCGAACGGCGAGCGCACCTCGAAAGAGTCTGGGGAGCTGAACCGTTCGCCGGCAAGGGGCAGTGCGCGTACATCAGACATGCTGCAGACGATACTTCTGTTGCGCCATACTCTGAACCGTGCGTCGATCACTGCATCCATTTCTCGACTGGCCCCACCCCATCGCGTTTGCCCATCGGGGCGGGGCGAGCGATGCCCCTGAGAACACCATGCCGGCCTTCGAGTACGCCATTGATCTCGGGTACCGCTACATCGAAACCGACGTTCAGGTCACCTCCGACGGCGTGCTCGTGGCGTTCCACGATTTCAACCTGAAGCGCACGTGCGGCATCGACCAGAAGATCAGCGAGATGACGTGGCACCAGGTCAGCCAGGCCCGCGTCGATGGCGAGGCGCCGATTCCCACCTTGGAGGAGTTGCTCGGCACCTGGCCGGAGGTGCGCGTGAACATCGACTGCAAGAGCGACGCAGCGGTCGATGCGCTCGTGGCGTCCCTCCGACGAACCGACGCTCTCGACCGTGTGTGCGTTGGAGCGTTCAGCGATCGCCGTATTCGCCGTCTGCGCACCATTCTCGGTGAGGGTCTGTGCTCTGCGCTCGGGCCGGGCGCTGTGGGCTCGATGGTGGCGGGCCAGTTGCGCCGAACCACTGCGATGACCGCACAGGTTCCCGTTCGTCAGGGCCCGCTCACCGTGATCAACGAGCGCTTCATGGCGAGTGCCAACAAGCTCGGTCTGCAGGTACACGCATGGACGATCGACGACGAAGCCGAGATACACCGGCTGCTCGACCTGGGCGTGCACGGCATCATGACCGACCGACCGATGGTGCTGCGCGACGTGATGATCGCTCGGGGTCTCTGGGCGTGAGCGCAAGGGCTGCACGGGAGATCGCGTAGGTTGAACCCATGCCTGCCATTGCTGCTCCGTTCACGTCGACACGCGCCACGGGCGCCATGGTTGCGTCGGCCGATCAGCTGGCCACGCAGGCCGGCATGTCAATACTCGCCCAGGGCGGCAATGCCGTCGACGCGGCCATCGCCACCAACGCTGCCATCGCGGTCACTGGGCCGCACATGTGCGGTATGGGTGGCGACCTCTATGCGCTGATTCACGACGGCACCCAGGTGCACGCCCTGAACAGTACGGGCCGGGCTGGTTCGGGTTCCGACGCTGCCCGCCTGCGCAGCGAGGGTCACACAGAGATGCCGTTCCGGCATGACATCCGAATCGTCACGGTGCCGGGTTGTGTCGATGGTTGGTGTGCGCTGCACGAGCGCTTCGGCCGGCTGCCGCTGGCCCAACTGCTTGCGCCGGCGATTCGCCTTGCCGAGGACGGCTTTCCAGCGTCGCCGCTGCTCATCGGCGCCTTCGCACTGTTGGATGATCAGGCACGCGAGTCGCTGCACGAGGTGGTCGAACAGGCACGGCGTCCCGGCGACCGAGTACGGCGCCCTGGTGCGGCCCGGGCCCTGCGCGCCATCGCCGAGAACGGTCGCGACGGATTGTATCTCGGCGAGTTCGGCGAGGGCCTGCGCCGCATCGGCGGCGGCCTGTACAGCGAGGCCGACCTCGCGACGCCCGGCGCAACCTGGGTCGCTCCCCTCTCGCAGGATGCATTCGGGCGCAGGCTCCACACCATCCCGCCCAACTCGCAGGGCTACCTGCTCCTCGGCAGCGCTGCCCTCGCCGACCGCCTACCACTGCCTGCAGATCCCGATGACCCGCAGTGGGCGCATCTCCTCGTGGAAGCCGCCAAGGCTGCCGGCTACGACCGCCCCGTTGTGCTGCACGAGAACGCCGACGGGCCGGCACTGCTGGCCACCATCGCACAACGCCTCGGCAGCATCGATCCCACGGCGGCATCTCGGCGCGTTCCACCGACCTTTGACGGCGACACCACGTATCTGTGCACCGTCGATCACGACCGCATGGGCGTGTCGCTGATCCAGTCGAACGCCTCGAACTTCGGCTCGTGGTTGGTCGAACCCAACACGCAGATCAATCTGCACAATCGCGGCCTCGGCTTCTCGCTACAGCACGGCCATCCCGGCGAGCTGGCGCCAGGCCGTCGGCCGCCGCACACGCTGTCGCCGGCGCTGGCCACCAACCCCGATGGTTCGTTGGCCGCGGTCTTCGGCACGATGGGCGGCGACGGTCAGCCCCAGATACTGCTGCAGGTCGCCACCCGCTTGTTCCATCATGGCCTGAGCCCGGCTGCGGCTTTACACGCCGGTCGTTGGATACTGAAAGGACCGGTCACTGGATTCGACACCTGGACGGCGCCCGCTGGTCCGCAGGTCCTGATCGAGGGCCACGCCCCCGCCGAATGGCGCGCCGCGCTGACCGAACGGGGTCACACGGTGGTCGTCAGCCCGCCCTACGACAGCGCCTTCGGCCATGCCCACGCCATCGTCGTCGAGCCCGACGGCATGTTGTCCGGGGCTGCCGACCCCCGCACGCGCATCGGCTCTGTTGCGGGGCTGTGAACTTCGTTGCGTTCCCCACCGCTGGCCTGAGGGTGCCAGCCTCCGGAGAACTACTATTCGCCCATGCGCGTTGACACGAACTTCTTCTGCACCGTACCCATGCCCGACGCTGGCGACCCCTCGATCGAGGCCACTGCCCGCCGCTACGGCAACGATGCCGTCATCGAGTGCTACAAGAACCTCGTCGAGTGGAGCAAGACCGCTGACCAACTCGGGTTCGACACGATGTGGCTCACTGAACACCACTTCCAGCACGAGGGCTACGAGGTCCTGCCGAACCTGATCATGTTCGGCATGCACCTGGCGCACATCACCAACAACATGCGTTTCGGCCAGATGTTCAACGTGGTCCCACAATGGCACCCCCTGCGCCTTGCCGAGGACTTCGCTCTTGCCGACATCATCACGGGCGGTCGCATGGAGTTCGGCGTGGGCCGCGGAACCGTGCCCCGCGAGGCATGGGCATTGGGCACCGTGGTGGCCAGCGGCGACAACTCCATGAGCGCCGAGCACGATCGCATCAACCGGCAGATCTTCGAAGAATCGATGGAGGTCATCAAGCTGGCCTGGTACAACGAGACGTTCTCGTACCGGGGCAAGCAGTTCGTGCTCCCGCCCGACGATGTTCCCGATCGTGGCAGCTACGTCGATCACCTCACGCTCATTCCCAAGCCACTGCGAACCGTCGACATCTACCAGCCCGTCACGTCACCCGAGACCATCGAGTACGTGCCGCGGGCCGGCCACAAGGCCGTCTACTGGCTGCAGAACGCCGACAGCCAAAAGCAGAAGTGGGATCGTTACGCCGAGATCCGGGCCGAGATGGGCCAGCCCGTCGCCCCCGGCCAAGATCGTTGTCTCGTGTTGAACCTGCACGTCGCCAAGACCCGCGAGCAGGCGCTGGTGAAGGGGCGGCCCGGCCAGGACGAGTTCAACAAGTTCCTGGCGCCCTACGGCCGCTTCAGCAGCTACCGCAACCCCGATGGCTCGAAGGTCGCATTCGACCACTGCCCCACGGTCGAGGAAAGCAACGCCCAGAAGATCCAGATCGTTGGCTCCATCGACGACGCCGTCGACGCCATCGGGTACTGGCGCGACCTGCTCGATCTGAAGCACATCTGCTTCTTCCTCGACTACCCGGGCCTCACCCGCGAGGACATGAACGAGCAGATGCACCTCATCGCCGAAGAGGTCTTCCCGCGGCTCGGCGAGACGATCGATCGCCGCCCGCTCACCGGCTCTCCGCTCGTCTGACCGTGCTGCTTCGTTCGGCCACCTTCGCTGATGGCCAGGTTGGCGACGTACGGATCTGCCTCGACACCATCGATGCCGTTGCTGCACGACTCGATCCGCAGCCCGGCGAGCAGGTCATCGACCTCGGCGGGTACCTGCTCTTGCCGGCATTCGCCGAACCCCATGCCCATCTCGACAAAGCGTTCCTGTCCGAGCGCATCGCCAACCCGAGCGGCGACCTCATGGGTGCCATCATGGCCATGGAGAGCAACCGTCACCTGATCACCTTCGACGACACGGTGGCACGCGCCGAGCGCGCCGTACGGCTGATGGTCCGCAACGGCGCCACCGCCATTCGTAGCCATGCCGACACCACCCTGGACAACGGGCTGCTTTCTGTCGAGGCCCTGGCAGAGGTGCGCCGGCGAACCTCCGACGTCTGTGATCTCCAGGTTGTCGCGCTGGTGAGCTGGCCGATCACGGGCCGAGAAGGGGCGAACTCGCGAGCGCTGTTGCGCGAGGCGCTGCAGGCCGGCGCCGATCTGGTCGGCGGCTGCCCGCACCTCGACGTCGATCCAGCGGCAGCAAACGACACGCTGCTCGGCATCGCCGCTGAGTTCGGTTGCGGTGTCGACCTCCACACCGACGAGACGCTCAACCCCGACAAGCTTGGTCTCGAAGACCTGGCCCAGCGCGTCATCGCCACCGGGTTCCCGCATGGCGTCACGGCCAGCCATTGCGTCAGCCTCGGCGTGCAGACCGTGGCCCGACAAGACGAGATCGCTGCGTCCGTCGCGGCCGCCGGCATCAGCGTCGTGGCCCTTCCGCACACCAACCTGTTCCTGCAGGGGCGCGATCAGCAACAGTCGATGCCTCGTGCGATTACCGCAGTTCGAGCGCTGCGGGCGGCAGGCGTGAACGTCTGCGCTGGGGCAGACAACCTCCAGGACCCGTTCAACCCGATGGGACGCGGCGACCCACTGGAGACCGGTTCGCTGATGGTCATGCTCGCCCACCTACTCCCGGAGCAGGCACTCGCCTCGATCAGCACCAACGTGCGTACAGCGCTCGGGCTTGCCCAGGTGACCGTGGCGCCGGGCAGTCTTGCGTCGCTGGTGGCGCTGCGTGCGGGTTCTTCCCGTGAGGCGCTGGCCTATGGTCCACCGGAGCGGCTGGTGCTGCACCGTGGCGCTGTCGTGGCAGCGTTGGCGGCCCGCTGATGACGCACAAGAATCACGAAACGAACTGTTCACGATTCAAGAACCCAAGGCACCATTACAGCGCCTATTATCGGTGCCCATGGGTCGAGCGAGCAATGAGCCGGGGCTGTCCGGGGGTCGCCTCGCAGGCCGTCGCGCCGTCATCACCGGTGCAGCGCAAGGCATCGGTGCCGAGATCGCCCGCACCTACCGCCGAGAAGGCGCCGAGCTTGTCCTGCTCGATCGTGCCGCCGACACCGTCGGTGCTCTCGCCGGATCGCTCGGCGCGCACTCGGTCCCGGTTGATCTGGCCGACGCCGCTGCCACCGCAGCGGCTGTCGAACAGGCCATTGGCCTGCTCGGCGGAATCGATATTCTCGTCAACAACGCGGGCATCATGTCGATGGCACCCCTGTTGGAGCTCACGGTCGAGAACTGGGACCTCACATTCGACGTCAACGTTCGGGCGATGTTCGTCACCACGCAAGTCGCTGGCCGGGCAATGGTTGCCCAGGGCCACGGAACCATCGTGAACATGTCCAGCATGGGCGCCAAGCTGGGATCGCCCAACCAGGCGCACTACGCAGCCTCCAAGGCGGCCGTCATGTCGCTCACCAGAGTCGCTGCGATGGAGTTCGGCCCGCACAACATCACGGTCAATTGCATCTGCCCGGGCTACGTGCTCACCGAACTGGGTGCGGCCACACGCACTGCAGCGATGGTGCAGGCGTGGTCGGACAAGTCGCCGCTCGGCCGTTTGGCCGAGACCAGCGACGTGGCCAACATGGCCCTGTTCCTGGCATCTGACGACGCCAGCTATTGCACGGGGCAGGCAATGAACGTCTCCGGCGGAATGGTGATGCACTGAGGCGCAATGCCCAGGAGGACCACGATGGAACCAACAACGACGACACCGACGCGAAACACTAGGTTGATTGCAATGTCTGATTCAGTGTCCGCCCCGGCGCTGAGTTTCTCGGGGGTCTCGATGGTCTTCCCTGACGGAACTCACGCGCTCAGTGAAACCTCCTTCGATGTCCGGGCGGGTGAATTCGTCACCGTCGTCGGTCCTTCGGGCTGCGGCAAGAGCACGCTGCTACGCATCGCCTCCGGCCTCAACAAGGCCACCACCGGAACCGTGAGCGTCGATCGTTCGCATCTCGGCTATGTGTTTCAGGACCCCACGCTGTTGCAGTGGCGCAATGTGCAACGCAACGTCGAGCTGATGGCCGAGCTCGAAGGCGTGCCCAAAGACGAGCGCCGAGTCCGGGCAACCGAGGCCATCGAGCTTGTCGGTCTGAAGGGTTTCGAGAACAAGTACCCCAAGCAGCTCTCCGGCGGTATGCGCATGCGCGCCTCGCTGGCGCGCTCGCTGGTGCTCGATCCCAAGGTGTTCCTGTTCGACGAACCCTTTGGTGCCGTTGACGAGATCACCCGCGAACGGCTCAACGACGAGGTCATCAGCCTGTTCCAGCGCAATGGTTTCGCCGGGCTGTTCATCACCCACTCGATCAGCGAGGCGGTGTTCTTGTCCACCCGCATCATCGTGATGAGCGCCCGCCCCGGCCGCATCGTCGGCGACTTCACCGTGCCGTTCAGCTACCCGCGCTCGCCCGACCTGCGCTTCGACGCCGCGTTTGCCGAGCTCTCCGGCGAGATCTCCCATGCCCTGAGAGGTGCACACTCATGAGCGACGGGGTTGGCACCAGCATGACCAGCGCGGAACACGCCACCGATCACCTCGACGTTGCGCTCGAGCACTACTCGGTGGCAGACATCGAGGCAGTGCAGCCGCACGCTGCGTCTGCACGGACCGCCGAGTGGAGCCGTCTCGTCGGGCCGCTCGTGATCTTCGTGCTCTTCGTCGCCGCCTGGCACTACATGCACACCGATGGAATGCGCCGGTTCTTCGACAAGCCGGGCTTCCTGCTGCCGGCGCCCGAGACCGTCCTGCACGACTCGTTCCTGAAGCCGCTTGCCCGGGCCAGCCTGCTCAATGGCCTGAAGTGGACCACTCTGGTTGCGCTCCTCGGCCTGGCGATGACCATCGTCATCGGGGTGTCGATAGCGGTCACGATGTCTCAGGCCAAGTGGGTCGAACGCTCGACCTATCCCTACCTGGTGGCCCTTCAGGCCATCCCGATCCTGTCGGTCGTGCCGATCATCAACTCGGTGTTCGGCGGTGGCATCAACTCCCGGTTGTTCGTCTGTGTCGTGATCTCGATCTTCCCCATCGTGACCAACACACTGTTCGGCCTCACCTCGGCTGATGCTGGCCAGCACGACCTGTTCACCCTCCGGGGTGCTTCACGATGGACGCGACTGGTGAAGCTGCAGCTGCCCTCTGCGATGCCGGCCATCTTCACGGGCTTTCGCATCTCTGCTGGTCTGTCCGTCATCGGCGCAGTCGTCGGCGAGCAGTTCTTCCGCAAGGGCAGCAAGCCCGGCATTGGCATCGTGATGGAGCAATACCGCCAGAAGAACCTGTACGCCCAGACCTACGGCGGCCTGCTGCTGGCGGCCCTGCTCGGCATCGTGGTCTTCCTCGTCTTCGGCCGGGTGTCAAAACTCGTCGTCGGCCACTGGCACGAGTCGTCGAGGAAGCCCGACTGACCCCTACCGCGGCGACCCCGCTTAGTTCTTACCCAACCGAGACTGCTTGCAGTCTCACTACCCAGCGTGAACAACCAACAAAGGAGCAATACATAATGCAACACCGACTCAGCAAGTCGCTGGTCGCCCTCTCCGTTGCCACGGGCCTCGCCCTGACAGCATGCGGAAGCGACGCCAAGACTGTCACCGAGCCAACCACGGGCGGCACCACCGCAGCAACCACGGGCGGCACCACCGCAATGGCCGATGTCAGCCTGAAGGGCCTCTGCCCCGACGAGGTCAAGGTGCAGACCGACTGGCTGCCCGAGGCCGAGCACGGCTTCCTCTACAACATGATCGGCGCTGGCTACACCGTCAGCAAGGACAATGCCACCGTCACCGGCCCGCTCATGGCGGGAACGGTTGACACCGGCGTGAAGCTGACCGTCATCTCCGGCGGCGGCGCTTCTGGCTTCTCGACCGACACGGCACTGATGTACAAGGACAAGAGCATCCTGCTCGGCTTCGTGTACACCGACGAGGCGATCCAGAACTCAGAGAAGTTCCCCACCGTGGCCATCGAGTCCGGCTACGAGAAGAACCCGCAGATGATCATGTGGGATCCCGCCACGTACCCAGACGTCAAGGGCATCGCCGATCTCGGCACCAAGAAGGTGAACATCCGCTACTTCGGTGGCGCGGCGTACATGGACTTCCTGACCTCGACGGGCATCCTTTCCAAGGAGCAGGTCGACGGTTCGTACCAGGGTGACCCCAGCCTGTTCGTCGCCGACGAAGGCAAGGCCGCTCAGCAGGGCTTCGGTTCAGCCGAGCCGTACGCATACGAGAAGGAAATCGCTGGCTGGATGAAGCCAGTTGCCTACCAGTACATCAACGATGTCGGTTGGAAGAACTACGCCGAGTCGATCGCGACCCTGCCCGAGAACATCACCAAGTACTCGGACTGCTTCAAGAAGCTCGTACCGATCATCCAGCAGTCGGCCGTTGACTACATCACCACGCCCGACAATGGCAACAAGGTCATCCTCGACGCCGTTGCCGGCTTCGGCAGCAACTTCGGTTGGACCTACAGCGCAGGCACCGCTGCCTACGCAGTCGCGACCATCAAGAAGGACGGCCTCGTTGCCAACGGCGCCGACGGCGTCATGGGCAGCTTCGATGAGGCCCGCGTCACCGACCTCATCGCCAAGGCCATCCCCGTCTACACCGCTCAGGACAGCCCGCCCAAGGCCGGCCTGAAGGCATCAGACATCGTGACCAATCAGTTCATCGACCCGAATATCCATCTCTGATCGATACTGAGCACCGCTGAGTTGTTCACAACTCGGCACGCACTCGAGGGGGCGTCGGCC
>CAFBLP010000096.1_pt1 | contig 13817 bp, 13 predicted proteins | sample 7268181 | NCBI WGS metagenome assembly CAFBLP01 (sample SAMEA6814034, study PRJEB35770) | freshwater metagenome | biome: Freshwater; feature: Freshwater reservoir; material: water | place: Czech Republic | collected 2017-05-23 | depth 30m m | reverse complement strand
GTGCCCCGGCACAACGCCAACTTCTGCGCGCCTCACTTCCTCGACATGTGCCGCAAGCAGGTTCGCAAGGCCATCGACGACTTCGAGATGCTACAACCCGATGATCGCATCCTGATCGCCGTGTCGGGGGGCAAGGACAGCCTGGCCATTTGGGACATGCTCATCGACCTCGGGTATCAGGCCGACGGGCTGTACATCGGTCTCGGTATTGGCGAGTACAGCGACGTATCGGGCCAATACGCGCGTGCCTTCGCGACCGAGCGCGGACTGCATCTGGTCGAGATCTCGCTGCGCGACGACTACGGCTACGACGTTCCAACAGCCACCCGCGCGACGCGCCGGGTTCCCTGTTCGGCGTGTGGCATGAGCAAGCGCCACCTGTTCGACAAGGCCGCTCTTGACGGCGGCTACACGGTGCTGGTCACCGGGCACAACCTCGACGACGAAGCCGCCGTGCTGTACGGCAACACGCTGCGCTGGGAATTGCCCTATCTGGCCCGCCAGCTTCCCACCCTGCCCGCCCGCAACGGCTTCCCAAAGAAGGTGAAGCCGCTCGTACGACTGTCCGAGCGCGAAACCGCGGCCTGGTGCATCGTGCGCGGTATCGACTACCTGGTCGACGAATGCCCGATGGCCGCCGGGAACCGTCACCTCGGGTTCAAAGATGCGCTCAACACCATCGAGACGCAATCGCCGGGAACCAAGACGGCTTTCTATCTCAACTTCGTCGAGAAGGTGGCGCCGCTGCTCAGCGCGTTCGCCTTGGGCGACGATGTCGTACTCGCCCCGTGCAACCGCTGCGGGGCCCCCACCACTGGCGACATCTGCGCGTTCTGCCATCTGGTCGAGACTGCGAGCGCACATGAACCGGTGCCGGTAGAGCTGGTCACCGGAAAAGGAGCGCGTCGGCGATGAACAGAGCATTCGATTACGGGGACCGGGTACTGCTGCTCGACAGCAAGCAGCGCCGATATCTCATCACCCTCAAAGACGGCGGCGAGTTCCACAGCCACAACGGCTTTGTCGCCCATTCGCTCATCGTCGGCCAGCCCGAGGGCCTGTACGTCCAGTCCACCAAGGGTTCGCCGTACACCGCGTTGCGACCCACGCTCGAGGACTTCGTGGTGGAGATGCCACGTGGCGCCCAGGTCATCTACCCAAAGGATCTGGCACCCATCTGCATGCTCGCAGACATCGGCCCCGGCGTCCGGGTGTTCGAAAGCGGTGTCGGCAGCGGCGCGTTGTCCATGACCATGCTGCGCTACGGCGCCGACATCGTTGGCTACGAACTCCGCGAAGACTTCGCTAACCGGGCCACCGCCAACGTGCGCTCGTTCCTCGGCGAGGATGCAATGAGCCGGTATCACGTCCAGATCCGCGATGCATACGACGGCATCGACGAGACCGATTTCGATCGGGTCGTGCTGGACCTGCCCGAGCCGTGGAACGTGGTGCCCCACGCCGAGAAGGCCCTGCGCCGCGGTGGCATCCTGGTGGCCTACACGCCCTCCATCACTCAGGCTGCCCAGGTACGCGAGGCGTTTGCCCGCAGCCACGCCTGGAACGGGGCGCGCACCCTCGAGGTACTGCATCGTGGCTGGCACATCGAAGGCCAGGCGGTGCGCCCCGACCACCGAATGGTCGCTCACACCGGCTTTCTCACCACGGCACGATTCCTCGGCACCCGCGTCGAGAACTCCGCCACACCCGCTGTGCCGAGCGACGTCGAGCACGAACTCGGTGACGACCTCGAGGTCGTCGAGATCGTCGACGGCCTCGAACCCTGACCGGGCCGGCGGCATCGTGAGAGGAACAGCGAAAGGGGCGCCTGAGCGCCCCTTTCAACTGCAATCACATGGTGAAACCTGACGAGCGACTACGGCTCGATGAAGATGCACTCACCGGGGCATTCCTCGGCGGATTCGATGACCGCGTCGAGTTGACCGTCAGGAATGTTGGCCATACCCTCGGCGCCCTGTGCGTTGCCCTTGGCGGTGGCGTAGATGGTGGCGCCTTCGCGCACGTACGCCAACCCGTCATCGAGCAACGTGAACACGTCGGGGGCGATCTCCTCGCAGAGTCCGTCGCCGGTGCACAGATCCTGATCGATCCAGACCTTCATGATGTATGTGTCTCCTTCGGAGGCTGAGAAAGAAGGCTTCAAAAGCAGTGCCCACTGTACACGCGGCCGCCCAAGAAAAACATGTTTCACCAAGCCGTGCCCTGCGATGCTTCGCGTGTAGCTTCGTGACCATCGACAGGAGGTGAACCGGTGGCCGCAGCAGACGACGACACGCCAGATCTCCCTCGCTCTGAGCCCGATGTGCCCGGTGTGCCCGATGTGCCCGATGTGCTCGGTGTGCTCGAAGAGGAGAACGACCATCTTCGCCGCAAGCTCGCCGATTCGCCCAAACGACTGCGCGCCCTCGAGGAGCGATTGCTCGAGACCAAGGGGCAACTGGCCCATCTCACCTCACAGAACGAAAAGCTCAGCTACACGCTGCGCGAGGCGCGCGACCACATCGCATCGCTGCGTGACGAGGTCGAAAAGCTCACCCAACCGCCGGCCGCGTACGGGGTGGTCGTCGGCAAGAACGACGATGGCACGGTCGACATTCTGTCCAGCGGGCGCAAGATGCGGGTCAGCCTGCATCCCGACATCGACCACGAATCGCTCGAACGCGGCGCCGAAGTGGTGCTGAACGAGAGCTTCAGCGTCATCCTCGCCCGCCAGCCCGACACCACGGGTGAGGTCGTGACCATCAAGGAGATGCTCGACGATGGCATTCGCGCCCTCGTCGTCGGCCGCGCCGATGAAGAACGCGTCTGCGAGCTCGCTGATGCCATCCGGGGCATGCACCTGCGGCCCGGCGACTCGTTGCGGATGGATCCCCGCACCAGCATGCTGCTCGAGAAGCTGGCGCGACCCGAGGTCGAGGATCTGCTGCTCGAGGAGGTGCCCGACATCTCCTATGCCGACATCGGCGGTCTCGACGACCAGATCGAACAGATCGCCGATGCTGTCGAGCTGCCCTTCCTGTACGCCGAACTCTTTGCCGAGCATCGCCTACCGGCGCCGAAGGGCATTCTGCTGTACGGCCCGCCGGGCTGCGGCAAGACCCTCATCGCCAAGGCCGTGGCCAACAGCTTGGCCAAGAAGGTGGCGGCGTCCACGGGCGGCGAGAAGGGGCGCAGCTACTTCATCAACATCAAGGGCCCCGAGCTGTTGAACAAGTACGTGGGCGAGACCGAACGACAGATTCGGCTGGTCTTCCAACGAGCCCGCGAAAAGAGCGAGGAGGGCTGGCCGGTCATCGTGTTCTTCGACGAGATGGACAGTATGTTCCGTACGCGTGGCTCCGGTATCAGCTCCGATATGGAGAGCACCATCGTGCCCCAGCTGCTGGCAGAGATTGATGGTGTCGAAGGCCTGCGCAACGTCATCGTGATCGGCGCCACCAACCGCGAGGACCTCATCGACCCGGCCATTCTGCGGCCCGGGCGACTCGACGTGAAGATCAAGATCGAACGCCCCAATCAGGTGGCGGCGCGCCAGATCTTTGCTCAGTACCTCAACGACGAGATCCCCATCGCTGCCGGCGAGTCCGTGCCGACGATGATTGAGCGCACGGTCCAGGAGATGTACCGCGACGACGAATCCAACCGGTTCCTCGAGGTCACCTACCAGAACGGCGACAAGGAGATCCTGTATTACAAGGACTTCGCTTCCGGCGCCATGATCGAGAACATCGTGCGACGCGCCAAGAAACTGGCGATCAAACGACTCATCGCCGGGGGAGCCAAGGGCGTCAGCACCCAGGACATGCTCGACTCCATCAAGCAGGAGTACAAAGAGCACGAGGACCTGCCCAACACCACCAACCCCGACGACTGGGCCAAGATCAGCGGGAAGAAGGGCGAGCGCATCGTGTTCATCCGCACGCTCGTCAACGAGGGCCGGGCCGCCACCGACCTGGCCGGCGGTCGCGCCATCGAGCGAGCGGCCACCGGGCAGTACCTCTAGCTGCCTCGGCGCTATGGTCATCCCATGGCCATCGCCAAGGTGTGCGGTATCGAAACCGAGTACGGGATACAGGTCCGCGGTGCGGAGTCGAACCCCGTTGCGGCATCCAGCGTGCTGATCAACGCCTACGTCAGCGGTGTGCTGCGTCAGGTCGGCTGGGACTTCAACGACGAACAGCCCGGCAACGATGCCAGAGGGTTCAGCTTCGAACACTTCTTTGCTCCCGAGGTGGAATCGCAACTGGTCAACACTGTGCTCACCAACGGGGCCCGCTACTACGTGGACCACGCCCACCCCGAGGTGTCCACCCCCGAGTGCGTGAACGCTCTGGAGGTAGTGCGCTTCGACCGCGCCGCCGAGGAGATCATTCGGGCCAGCATGCTGGCGGCGCGCCGACTGCTCAACGACGGCAGCGAGATCGTGACGTACAAGAACAACTCAGACGGTAAGGGCAACAGCTATGGCTGTCACGAGAACTACCTCGTCGACCGGTCCACGCCGTTCGCCCGAATTGTCAGCCAGATCACCCCGCACTTCGTGTCGCGCCAGGTCTTCTGCGGTGCTGGCAAGGTGGGCAGCGAGCTGGCAGGCACCTCGTCAACAGCTGTGCCGTATCAGATCAGCCAACGCGCCGACTTCTTCGAGGAGGAGGTCGGTCTCGAAACCACGCTGAAGCGTCCCATCGTCAACACCCGTGACGAACCGCACTGCGACGCCCAGAAGTACCGGCGCCTGCACGTCATCGTTGGCGACGCCAACATGAGCGAAGTGGCCACCTACCTGAAGGTGGGCACCACCGCCATTGTGCTGGCCATGATCGAGGACGACCAGATCGGTACCGACCTCACGCTCGCCAATCCGGTGTCGGCCATTCGTCAGATCAGCCACGACCCCTCGCTCACCCGGACCGTGCTGTTGCGCGACGGGCGACGCCTCACGGCGCTCGAGCTGCAGTGGTCGCTGTTCGAACGAGCACGCACCTACGAGCGCAGCCATGGTCTGGCATGTGTCGGCGAGTCGATCGCTTCCGACCTGATGGCGCGCTGGGAGGCAGTGCTCACCGGGCTTGGCACCGATCGCGCCAGCGTGGCCCATTGGGTCGACTGGGTAGCCAAGGCCCGGCTCATCGAGGGCTTCGCCGACCGGCACGGGCTGTCGGCAGATGACGCCAGGCTCAAGGCACTCGACCTGCAGTACCACGACATGCGCGCCGAGCGCTGCCTCGCCAACCGGATGGGGCTCGAGGTCCTGATCAGCCACGACGATGTACGCACCGCGATGACCGAGCCCCCGCAAACCACCCGCGCCTATTTCCGCGGCACCTGCCTGCAGCGCTGGCCCGATCAGATCGTGGCGGCCAACTGGGACTCGATGGTGTTCGACATCGGGCGCGAGCCGCTGCGCAGGGTGCCGATGATGGAACCGCTGCGGGGCACGGCCGAACATGTGGCCGCGTTGTTCGACCAGTGCGCCACCGCTGCCGAGTTGTTGGCTCGTCTGGGCTCGTAGGCTGGCAACAGGAGTTACTGTCACGATGACCGCACGACAAGGGTAGGGAAGCACCGCATGGCCGAGCGCACACAAAAGCAGAAGCCGACACCAGCACGCACCGAGGAAGCCGTCGAGTCCGCCCCGAGCCCTACCGCGCAGGGCGACAAATTGAAGGCCGAACTCGACGACCTGCTCGATGAAATCGACGAGGTGCTCGAGACCAATGCCGAGGACTTCGTGAAGAGCTACGTGCAAAAGGGCGGGGAGTAGAACTCATGCCGATGCCCTTGTTCACACCTGGCAATGACCCGGGCTCCAGCTTTCCCGAACTGCTCCGCCGGGTCGGACTCCAGGCTGTTGCCCCCACCAGCGGCACGCTGGATCTGGGCGTGCCTCACGCCACCACGTGCGTTGCGTTGCGGTACCTCGATGGCGTGGTGATGGCGGGCGATCGGCGCGCCACGAGCGGGAACCTGATCAGCCACCGCAGCATGGAAAAGGTGGTCCAGGCCGACAAGTTCAGCGGGGTCGCCATCGCCGGCGCAGCCGGTCCGGCGATGGAGATGATCAAGCTGTTCCAGCTGCAGCTCGAGCACTACGAGAAGGTCGAGGGATCGTTCCTCAGCCTTGAGGGTAAGGCGAACCAACTCTCGATGATGGTTCGCAGCAACCTGCCCGCCGCCATGCAGGGCATGGTCGTGGTACCCATCTTCGGCGGCTTCGATGTGCTCCGCAACGCCGGGCGGCTGTGGGACTACGACGTCACCGGCGGCCGTTACGAAGAACAAGAGTTCGTGGCAACCGGGTCGGGCAGCCTGCACGCCGGGACCGTCATCAAGATCGCCCACCGGCCGGGTCTCATCCGCGACGAGGCATTGAATCTGGCCTGCCGGGCCCTGTGGGAAGCCGCCGATGCCGATTCCGCCACCGGCGGCCCCGATGCGCTTCGTGGCATCTACCCGGTGGTGGCCACCATCACCGCAGAGGGTTGGCAGCGTGTCGGCGACGACGACCTCGCCGCCCGATACGCCACCATCGCCGCTGAAATGAGGTCACGCACATGAGCATGCCGTACTACGTCGCCCCCGAGCAGATCATGAAAGACCGCGCAGATTACGCGCGCAAGGGGATCGCGCGCGGCCGGGCCATGGTGGCATTGCGCTACGACAACGGCATCGCTCTCGTTGCCGAAAACCCCTCGAACACATTGCGGAAGATCAGCGAGATCTACGACCGGATTGCGTTCGCCGGAGTGGGCAAATACAACGAGTTCGACCAGCTCCGTGTCGCCGGAGTGCGCGCCGCCGACCTCAAGGGCTATCAGTACAGCCGCGACGACGTCGATGCACGCAGCCTGGCCAACGGGTACGCGCAGATGCTCGGGCAGATCTTCACCCATGAGATGAAACCGATGGAGGTCGAAATCCTGGTGGCCGAAGTGGCCCATGACAATGTGAGCGACCAGCTGTTCCACATTCTCTACGACGGCACGGTGATGGACGAACGGCGCTTCAGCGTGCTGGGCGGCGACGCTGATGCGATTTCTGCCCGGCTCAACGAGTCGTGGGCCGAGGGTCTCAGTCTGTCCGCCGCCCTGAAGGGGGCCGTTGGTGCGCTGTCGGGCCCGGATCGCGAACTCAGCACTGACGACCTCGAGGTGGCCGTGCTGTCACGTACCAACGGCCGGCGGTGCTTCCTGCGCCTGTCCGACACCGAGGTCGCCCAACTCCTGGCTGCTTAGGCCGAACGGCTGTGGCGATCTCCATCGATCTCAACGCCGATCTCGGCGAGGGCCTCGGCCCGGGGAGAATGGGTGACGACGCCGCCCTGCTTGGCATCGTCACCAGCGCCAACATCGCGTGCGGCTTTCATGCTGGCGATCCTGCCATCATGCGTCGCACCTGCGAGTTGGCTGCAGCCAACTCGGTCGCCATCGGCGCGCACGTGTCGTACGCAGACCTGACTGGTTTCGGTCGGCGGTTCATCGATGTCGACCCGGTCGAGCTGCGCGACGGTGTCTCGTACCAGCTCGGCGCCCTGCAGGCAATGGCCCGCGCTGTCGGCACCGAGGTGACCTACGTGAAGCCGCACGGCATGCTGTACAACACCATCGTGCATCATCCGGTCCAGGCGCAGGCAGTTGTCGACGGTGTGCGCGCGTGCAGCCAGCTGCCGATCATGGGGCTTTCTGGCTCTGTGGTGCTGCGCCTCGCTGCCGACGCAGGGTTGCGCACAGTGACCGAGGCGTTTGTGGATCGCGCCTACAACGTCGACGGCACCCTGGTCTCACGGCGCCTACCCGGCGCTGTCCTCCACGATGCAGAGGCCATCGCCGAGCGCACGGTACGCATGGTGACCAGTGGTCAGGTCACCGCCGCAGACGGAACCGACATCGGGATCCATTGCGAATCGCTGTGCGTGCACGGCGACACACCCGACGCCGTGCACATTGCTGCGGCGGTGCGCAGGGCGCTGCAGCAGGCCGGCGTGGCCCTGGCTGCCTGTACGGCCTGAACAACCCACGAGCCCACAAGCTGACAATCTGCTTCTACAGCCGACGTAGCCGAGCATGGTTCGCTAGTTTGTCGACATGGAGCGCCGCATCTACGGACTCGAGAACGAGTACGGCGTGACCTGCACACTGCGCGGACAGCGCCGCCTGAGCCCCGACGAGGTGGCCCGGTATCTGTTCCGACGTGTGGTCAGTTGGGGCCGGAGCAGCAATGTGTTCCTGCAAAACGGTGCCCGCCTGTATCTCGATGTCGGCTCGCACCCTGAGTACGCAACGCCCGAGTGCGACTCGCTGTACGACCTGGTCGTGCACGACAAAGCGGGGGAACGAATCCTCGAGAGCCTGGTCGAGTCTGCCGAGCAGCGCCTCCGCGAGGAAGGCATCCGTGGCACCATCTACCTGTTCAAGAACAACACCGACTCCGCCGGCAACAGCTACGGCTGTCACGAGAACTACCTGACCAGGCGGCGCGACGACCTGGGTCACTACGCCGAGATCCTCATTCCGTTCCTGGTGAGCCGCCAGATCTACACGGGTGCCGGCAAGGTGCTGCAGACCGCACGTGGGCCGGTGTACTCCATTGCCCAACGCGCCGAGCACATCTGGGAGGGCCTCTCGTCGGCCACCACCCGAAGCAGGCCGATCATCAACACCCGCGACGAACCGCACGCCGACGCGGAGAAGTACCGGCGCCTGCATGTGATCGTGGGCGATAGCAACATGTGCGAGTACACCACCTTCGTGAAGGTGGGAGCGGCTGCGTGCATGCTGCGGATGATCGAGGACCCGCAGGTGGTGCTGCGCGACATGACCCTCGAGAACCCCACCCGCGCCATTCGTGAGATCAGCCACGACATCACCTGTCGGCGAACGGTGAAGTTGGCCAACGGCCGAGAGGTGAGCGCACTCGATATCCAACGCGAGTACCTCGACCGGGCACTGCGATACGCCGACACCAAGGGCTTTCCGCCGCTCGAGCAAAAGGCCCTCGAGATGTGGGAGCACTGTGTCAGCACCATCGAGAACGACCCGCTGAAGCTCGACCGCGAGGTCGACTGGGTCATCAAGCACAAGCTCATCGAGGCCTACCGGGCCAAGCACGATCTGCCGCTCGGGCACGCCCAGGTGCAGCTGCTCGATCTGCAGTACCACGACGTCAGCCGCGAACGCAGCCCGTTCTACAAGATGCAGGACCGGGGCATGATCGAACGGATGTGTACCGACGAAGATATCGACACAGCGGTCGACCAGCCTCCCCAAACCACCCGGGCGCGCTTGCGGGGCGAGTTCATCAGGAGAGCAAAGGAGCGCAAGCGCGACTACACGGTCGATTGGGTGCACCTCAAGCTCAACGACCAGGCACAGCGCACGGTGCTCTGCAAGGACCCGTTCAAGAGTCGCGACGAACGCGTCGAGAAGCTGATTGCCTCGCTCTGATCACGATGCGGCCGTGGTGGCACCACTCCTAGCCGTCCAACCGGTACCGTAGGATCTTCATGACCAACGACGAGTCACCAGCGAACCGCACCGACGTCACGCAGACGATCCTCGGCGACCCGCAGCCCCTCAGCTTCGCGCACGGGCCAGGCGAAACATCTGCCTCGGCTGAGGTCGTCTTGGACCGACCGGCCAAACCCAAGCCGCCTGCCAAATCTGCGGCCAAGGCCGTACGCGAGTGGTTGCTCGTCATCGTCATCGCCGTCACCGCTGCGATCTTGATGAAGGTCTACGTGGTACAGCAGTTCTACGTTTCGGGCCACTCCATGGACACGACCCTGCACGACTTCGACCGCGTACTCGTCAACAAGTTGTCCTACGACCTCCACGACCCGCGACGCGGCGACATCGTGGTACTCGAAGAGGCCACGGGCCTGACCCAGCGCGACCTCATCAAACGCGTCATTGCGCTGCCCGGCGAGACCATCGCGATTCGGAGCTGTGTCGTCTACATCAACGACAAGGTGCTTGCCGAGCCGTATCTCGACCCCCGGGTGGTCACTCCCGGCAACTGCGGCGGCGATGTCGAGCCCACCCATGTGCTGGCGCACCACGTGTTCGTGATGGGCGACAACCGACCCGGATCCGGCGACAGCCGTGGCCCGCTCGGTCAGGTCGACTACGAACAGATCGTCGGTCGTGCCTTCGTGGTGATCTGGCCGAAGTCGCACTGGAGCTGGCTGTAGTCCAAGGCGTCCCATCCGAGCGTCATAACAATGGGACGCCCAACTCGGTGCGGTAGGCGTCCATCATCCGGTCCACCCAGTCGCTGTGCACACCGTCGATGCCCATGCGCAGTGCAGGGCGCAGCACGTGGTCGTATTGCAGATCCCACGCAATGGCTGCCAGACCGAACCGGTGAACCAACGACACCAGACCGCCGTTCCAGTCGGTGTGATGCATGTTGACGGCATGAATCCCCTCGCTGGCCAGCGTTGCAGCACGACGCTCGGGCCCCTCCTTCATCTTCACGAGACGCGTGGAGTCGACCAGCTTGGCGCCACTGAGGTGGTCGCGTAGCGGCAGCAGCTTCTGCCACGTTGGGGAACAGAGCCACAGACGTGGAAGCAGTTGTGGCCCGACCTCGCGCACCATCTCGAGGACCGCCCGACCAGTGTCATCGCCCTTGAGGTCGAGCGACAGATGGTATCCCGTGCCGCACTCCTGGATCAGCTCGGCAAGGGTGGGGATGAACGAGGGCAGCTGCGACCGGCGCAGCTCGGTGATGGGACGTCTGCGTAGACGAAGTTTCACGAAGCCATCATGTTCGAGCACGGGCACACCATCGGCCGTCACCCACACGTCGCTCTCGAGCCCCGTTGCTCCCAACCGGAGTCCCAGCTTGAAGGCCTCGATCGTGTTCTCCGGCGCATGGGCGCGTCCGCCCCGGTGAGCGAAGGCGATCGGATGGTCGACCAGTGAGGGAAGCCGTTGCTGCATCTGCGCCATTCTGTCAGGCATCACGTCGTTGTGCACTTGCGACGCTGCGCCTTCGCTTGCGTGGAAACGCCCCCTAGACTCCTCGGCGTGTTCAATCTGTCGGGCAGTGAGCTGATCTTTCTGGTGCTCATCGCGTTGGTCGTGCTCGGACCGGACAAATTGCCCGAGGCGATGCGCAAAGCAGGCAAGGCCTACAACGACTTCAAGAAGATGACCAGCGGGTTTCAGGACGAGATGCGCACCGTGCTCGAAGAACCCATGCGCGAGTTCCGCGAGACAGCGAATCTGGTCAAGGACGCAGCGATGTTCGACCCGAGCCAGGCTGTGCCCGTACAGCCCTCGTCACCCGCCGACAGCTTTCCGCCCAAGCCCCCGAACGTCGAGACCCCAACGGCTCAGCAAGAATCCGATGCAGGGTTGGCAGATGATGTCGCCACCGGCGAGGCACCGTCAGCATGAAGTTGCCCTTCAAGAAATCTGCCATCCCGACGCTGAAGGGCCCGGAGGATCGCATGACACTACGCGATCACCTGGCCGAACTACGCGTGCGGGTGGTGCGGAGCGTGCTGGCGATCGCCCTCGGCGTGTGCATCATGCTTGCGTTCTACGATCAGGTCCTGAAGTTCCTCCTGGGGCCGTACCGCGATTTGTGCGCTCGCAAGCCCGTCGGCTTCTGCGATGGCAAGGTCTATGGCCTCGGCCCGCTCGATGGCTTCTCCACCCGCATCTCCGTTTCGTTGTACGGCGGGCTGCTGCTGGCCTTGCCAGTGGTGCTGTGGCAGATCTGGCGCTTCGTGGTGCCGGGCCTGCACGCCAAGGAAAAGAAATACGCCATTCCGTTCATTGCTTCCACCATTGCGCTGTTTGCGCTCGGTGGGTACATCGCCTTTTGGACACTCGACAAGGCGCTCGAGTTCTTGATTGCCTGGTCGGGATCCGGCGTCGGCCAGGTGTTCCAGGTCAGCAAGTACATCAGCCTGGTGGGCCTGATGGTGTTCGCTTTCGGTATCGGGTTCGAGTTCCCCGTGTTGCTGGTGTTCCTGCAACTCGTTGGGGTGCTCACACCGCAGACGCTGCTCAAGGGTTGGCGTTACGCGATCATGGTCATCTTCGTCATTGCTGCGGTGATCACGCCCTCGGGAGACCCCATTTCCATGCTCGCCCTGGCCGTGCCGATGAGCATCTTCTACCTGTGCTCCATCGTGATCGGCCTCATCATCCAACGCCGCAAGAAGGCCCGGGGCGACGACGAGGATGCCGACGACGAGGCACTCGCAGGGGCGTCCGCCTAAACAGCGTTCGCGCGCGCCACACTGGTGATCGTGCGCGCCGACCGGGCTGATCTGATCGCCCACTACTCCTTTCCTCTCGATCGCTTCCAACTACAGGCGATGGATGCGCTCGATGATGGCTGCTCGGTGCTGGTGGCGGCACCCACGGGGTCGGGCAAGACGGTGGTTGCCGAATACGGCATTGATGTCGCCGTGCGAGCCGGCAAGCGGGCGTTCTACACCGCGCCCATCAAAGCCCTGTCGAACCAGAAGTTCCACGATCTCGTCAGCATCTACGGCTCTGACCGGGTCGGCCTACTCACTGGTGACAACGCCATCAACGGTGATGCACCGATCGTGGTGATGACCACCGAGGTGCTGCGCAACATGATCTATGGCCGCTCCCGGGCGCTGGCCGATCTGGCGGTGGTGGTGCTCGACGAGGTGCACTTCCTCCAGGACACCTACCGCGGTCCGGTCTGGGAAGAGGTCATCATCCACCTGCCCGAGTATGTGCAGTTGGTCTGCCTGTCGGCGACGGTCAGCAACGCGACCGAGTTGACCGATTGGATCAGCACGGTGCGGGGTCCCACCACGGCCGTGGTCGAGGACAAGCGCCCGGTACGGCTCGAAAACCTCTACATGGTGGGCGACAAGAGCAGCGACACGATCCACCTGTTGCCCACTCTGGTGCACGAGCGGCCCAACGCGGTCGCAACGCGGCTCACCGACGAGGGGGCCCAACAGTGGCGTGGTGGGCGGGGACGCCAGAGCGGGCACCCGAAGCGTCGCCTGTTCGCTCCGTCACGCATCGAGGTCGTCGAGCGTCTCGAGCACGAAAGCATGCTGCCAGCGATCTATTTCATCTTCAGTCGCAACCAGTGCGACGAAGCCGCAAAATCCTGCCTCGCGGCGGGACTTCATCTGACAACCTCCGAGGATCGCGAACGCATCAGGGCCATCGTCGACGGCCGCCTGGTCGGTATCGACCCCAGCGACCTGGCCGTGCTCGGGTTCGGCCAGTTCCTCGCCCAACTCGAGGCAGGCATCGCCGCCCACCATGCGGGTATGGTCCCGCCGTTCAAGGAAGTGGTCGAGGCCTGTTTCAGCGCAGGTCTGGTCAAGATCGTCTTCGCCACCGAAACCCTGGCCGTGGGTATCAACATGCCCGCTCGCACCGTGGTGATCGACAAGCTCACCAAATTCACCGGCGAGCACCACGCCATGCTCACCCCCGGCGAGTACACCCAACTCACCGGTCGGGCTGGACGTCGGGGCATCGACGAACTCGGTCAGGCCATCGTGCTGTGGAACCCGTTCACCTCGTTCGAACAGGTGGCCAACCTCGCTGCAAGCCGGTGGTTCCATCTCAACTCTGCGTTCCGACCCACGTACAACATGGCGGCAAACCTGGTGCGCACGTACACCAGCGAACAGGCCCACCATCTGCTGAACCTGTCCTTTGCGCAGTATCAGGCCGATGGCGACGTGGTGCGTCTCGAGACCCGTCTTGCCCGCCGTCAGGCCCAGCTCGCCGATCTGCTCGATGAGGCCCGCAGCCCATACGGCGACATCGATGAGT
>CAFBLP010000095.1_pt1 | contig 13834 bp, 10 predicted proteins | sample 7268181 | NCBI WGS metagenome assembly CAFBLP01 (sample SAMEA6814034, study PRJEB35770) | freshwater metagenome | biome: Freshwater; feature: Freshwater reservoir; material: water | place: Czech Republic | collected 2017-05-23 | depth 30m m | reverse complement strand
GTACTCGACCGATGGAGGCACGACGTGGGTCACCGTGTCGCCCGCATCGCTGGCAAGTCCGATCACCATCACCGGTCTGAACAACGGCACCGCCTACTCGATCAAGGTGCGTCCCGCGGGCGGCACCATCGGGATCCTCCCGGCGACGGCGAAGGCGTCGGCGGCGATGAGCGGTACTCCGGTGTTCGACGGTGCAGGCGTGACCGCGAAGAATGAGACGTCGGTGTACGGCGCAGCGGTGCCGACGGTGGGCTACACCACCACCCTCGCCACCGGTGACTGGGTCGACACGGTGAGTTGCGGTGCATACACCGACAACACCTATGCGACCGCTGTGACGTTGTCGACGAAGCCGGGTACGTACGTGACGCACTGCTCGGGCTCGACCACCTCTGGCCTCGACTCCGACGTCAAGTACTCCGACGGCGTGTACACGGTGACCAAGGCGCCGTTGTCGATCACGGCGAAGTCGTTCACGAAGACCTATGGCGATGTGGTCACTCCTGATGGCAACGACGACTTCACTGAGTCGGGCCTCGTCGGTAGCGACGAGATCGATTCGATCACCCTCACCTCACTCGGTGGCGTCGCCTCGGCGAACGTCGCTGGTTCGGTGTACGCAGTGGTGCCGTCGGCTGCTGTCGGTGCGGCGAGCAAGGTGCTTGCCGACTGGTACACGATCACGTATCACAACGGCACGATCACGGTGAACGCGGCTGCAGCGCTTGCGGTGACGCCCAAGACCCACACGCTCGACCTCGGCGACACATCGCTCGACGCGGCGACGCTCGGCTTCGATGTGACTGGCTTCGTGAACAGCGAGACCTTCGCGACCACCGACTACACGGCGCCGACGTGCGTGGTGTACCAAGGTGTGACGCTCAAATCACCGCCCTACTCGACGCTGACCGCAGGGGTCTACACGATCAAGTGCTCGGGCGGTGCTGCCTCGAACTACTCGACCATCAATTACAGCGAGGCGAAGTTCGTCGTGAAGTCAGCGAACGTCGATGTCGTGGCCGAGAGCCCCTCGAGCACCTATGGCTCCTCGCCGATCAGCGACACGGGCTACGAAGTTGCTGGCGAGCTGAATGGCGCAACGGTGACGTGCAGGGCGTACACCGACGGCACCTACGCAGTGGAGGTGACGGCCGCGACCGAGCCCGGCACGTACGTCACGCACTGCACCGGACCGAGCGACAACGGCACACCGGACTTCACGCCGATCGGCTACGTCGACGGTGAGTACACCGTGGAGAAGGCGCCGCTGACGATCACGGCTTCGTCGTTCACCAAGACCTACGGCGAGACGTTGACGCTCGACGGCGACGACAGCAACGGATCGGCCGACTTCGCGGTGTCGGGCCTGCAGAACAGCGACAGCGTGATATCGGCGACCCTCACCAGCTCAGGTGACAGTGCGACGGCGGGAGTGTCGGGCTCCACGTACAACATCGTGCCGTCAGGTGCGTCGCTCGACTGCGAGTGCGAGCTCACCGACCTGTACGACGTCACCTACGTGAACGGCAAGATCACGGTGAACAAGAAGTTGCTCACCGTGACAGCCGACGATCTGAACCTGCAGGTAGGCGCGGCGGTGCCGAGTTCGTACGACTTCACGATCACTGGTTGGGAGAACGGCGAGGACGACGACACGAACCTGCCTGCCGGCTGGGTGGCGCCGACATGCGAGTCGAGCTTCAACTCGACGACCCCGATCGGCACGCCGGTCGACATCACCTGCTCGGGTGGTTCGTCCGACGACTACGAGTTCGAGTTCGAGCAGGGCAGCGTCAGCATCGGCAACCCCGAGGTGACGGTCGAGAATACGACGAAGCCGGCGTACGAGACGTCAGGTGCCACGGCGAACGTGGCGTTGAAGGCCACCATCACTAACTGGGCGCCGGGGTGCAAGGTCACGTTCACGCTTTCACCGTCGGTCGGTACGGCATCTCCGTACACGGTGTACACGACGGCGTCGAACGATGTGTCGGTGTCGGCGAACCTTCCGGTGGGTGTATACGACGTCACCACGTCGGTGAGTGAGGGCTGCGAGGGTGACGCCGACACGACCGGCATCGTCGCCGTCGCGCCGATCGGTCCTGGTGGGGTCGCACACGTCGACACCTATGGAACGCGCTACCGGGATTCGTTCACAGGCAAGACGGTGGTGCTCGACATGGAGTGGCTGCGCAAGTCGGTGCGCACGAAGAACCCGACGACCGGGCTGTATGAGTCGTCGTATGTGAACGTCTCGTACTACAACTGGTCGATCTACGGCACCAAGCAGTGGCGCATCGCGTCGAAGCCATTCGCTGGCACGGTGACGTTGGGTGACGGCGACACGCAATCAGCGACGGTGAGCACGTGGGGTCGGATGGACTGCCCGACCGGTATGTACCCGGCGGGGAACGTGTCGATCTGTTCCGCTGTCATCAACATCGTCATGTTGCAGGAGTGGGTCTTGACCGGTTCGTCGAGTGGCTACTGGCGCAACGTCGGCGAGGTGCTCATCGTCGAGAAACTCGCCGAAGGCTTGTGGCCGTACCGGTGCGCGACGCTGGCGTGCAAGATCCCGCTGCCCGACTACGTGAGTTTCCAGATGCGACCCGTGCCGGGCTCGGCCACGCCGACGGTGATCCCTGTCGGTTTGCCGGGCAGCACCGACTGGACGAGGGTCACGTACGGCGAGGTTCTGCACAAGTAGACGATCGGTCGAGCGCGTGCTCGACGGCTGCCCTCTGGCCAGTACGTGTTCGCTTTCGAGTGTTGCGTTCACCTTGTGCGCAACACTCGAGGGTGTTCGTACCGCCCGGCGCCTCGATTTCGCATGGCCTCCGCCGATGAGTGCCCGGGGCAGGGTTCGAACCCGCACCCTCTTGCGAGGAGGGGGTTCAGTTCGACTGATTCGTGCCGGGCTGTGCTGTCGCGTATCGGCCAGGCCTTCTGAGCTGCCCGGATTGCTACCCGACTGTCCGTCGAGTGCCTGGGGATCGTGCCGATTCCGGTCGGTCCCGTGACACGGATGTGACACGAGTTTCCGTTGTTCGAAGCAACAACTTGGCCCTATTGGCCGGGTCCGAATGGCCGCCAGAACCGAAGCTGCCCACTCATGGTCATTCGACCGTCAGTGATCCGCCAGCGGGACGTTCGCGAGTGCCTTCGGGGACACCTCATCACGAGTAGGACGCCAGTTCTATGCCCGCTTACACGGGTGACCGCGAACGTGCTTGCCGCTGACTCCTACACCACGTGATGGGGCTCACCCCACAACTCGGCTTGGCCGGGCAGTTAGCCGCAGTTGGTGGCTCAGCGACCCTTCAGTTTATTGGTGCCCGGGGCGGGGTTCGAACCCGCACCCTCTTGCGAGGAGGGGGGTTTAAGCCCCCCGCGTCTGCCAATTCCGCCACCCGGGCCGCTACGGGTCACAGGTTAGAGCAATGCCAGCGCAGGGAGGCGCCGAGTGCGCTCAGGCGACCGGAGCGGACGACGAACGGCGACGCACCAACAGCAGCACGACACCAAGGGTCATCAGGGCGACACCCATCACCAAGGTGACACTGATACCAGACGAACCGGTGGCCGGCAGGTTGGCGCCGGATCCACTGAGCGCCGAGGTGGTGGGTGCAATGGTCGTTGCAGGAATCGTCGTTGCAGGAATCGTTGTTGAACTCGTGGTCGTGACCTCACACGGGTCGACCACACCCGGCTGCAACGGGACAGTGTCGCACGGATTGCAGGGCGGGAGGGTGGTCTCGGCCGCGCCGGTGACCGTGATCGGAGCGCAGGGATCGCAGGGCGGCAAGGTGTCGATCACCACGGCAGCGATGGCCACTGGGGCAACGGTGTCACAGGGCGGCGGACCCGCACCAACGGAGACGGGGCTGCTGGACAGGCCGCCGAAGGCGAGGACTGCTCCGAACAAGATGACCAGGATGGGCCCGAGGCGCTTCATCGCACACCGCTTTCCGAGTTGGTAGGAGTTGTCGAGAATGTATCAGATACTCAACTAGTCTGTGTGTTGTGGCTACGGCAACGCTCGATCGACCGCGCCGGCTGGTGGCGGGCCACCTCGACGGATGGCTGGTCGGCTGGTTTGCTGTCGCCGCGTGGGTGGTCCTGTGGGTTGCCGAGCGCCGAGGGTTCTCCGTGGCTCGTCTGGATGGGCCCTTCTACTGGGTCGTGCTGGCGACCAGCGCGATGCATTTCGGGATCTCGTATCACCTGGCGTATGCCGATGCACGGCGCACGGTGCGCAGTCGGCCCATCGTCTTGGTGGTTGCCCCCGTGGCCCTGGGGATCGTGCTCACCATCGCCATCGCCGTGGCCCTGAGCTCTGGAAGCGACTCGCGGCGCGGGTTCACCAGCGCGTTGCTGACCTCGGTGTACCTGCTGACGATCTGGCACTACATCAAACAGGCCTACGGCATCGCCCGACTCGGGGCCGCCTACGCGAACATCTCGCTGACCATCAGCGAGGTGCGGATCCTGCGCTACGGGCTCTATCCGTTGTGGCTGATGAGTGTCGCCAAGCTGCTGACACGTGGCCGCGGGTTCAGCTTCTCCGGCTACCGCATCGGTGCCGAGATCCTGCCGGGCGAAGTGCTCAGTGTGATGCGCATCATCGCCATCCTGTGCGCGGTGCTTGTTGCTGGCGTCTTCGCGGGCCTTGCCCGCCGCAGCGGCGGATGGCCACCCGGGCTGATGCTTGCCCCGTACGTGGCATCGTTTCTCTGGCTCGGGATACCGCTGACCTACTCCAGCGCAGGCCTACTGCTCGGGGTGTTCCATGCGACCCAGTACATCGCCTGCGCGCATCGCGCCGAAGCTGCCGTGGCCCGCACCCAGCACGAACCGGCCAATCTCAGACGCTGGCTCGAGATCTTCGGTGGCGCCGTGTGCGGTGGTTTGCTGCTCACCACTTGGGCACCGCAGGCACTCAATCGCGCCTACGTGGGCGGCGGGGAGCCGCTGCTGTTCTCTGCCGCCTTCTTCGTGTTCTTGAACCTGCACCACTACATGGTCGATGCCGTGATCTGGCGCTCGAAGGGTGAACTGGTGCGGGCGATGGTGGCCTGACAACACTCCCCGCAAGACCCTGCCCGGAAGACCCTGCCCGCAAGACCCTGCCCGGAAAACCCTGCCCGGACTACGCCACCCGCGTGCGGGCTGGCGTTGCTTCGAACCCGAGGACCTGCCACAGATCGGCACGAAGCCGATCCGCCTGCGGCGGGGCAAGTCTGTTGGCGACGATGACACCTTCGACCATGTCGGCCAGCACCGCCGCCCACGGGCGACCGCGTAGCTTCACCGAGACCACCACCCTGCCGGCATGGCGACGCAACGAACGATCGACACCGACGATGCGCGGCGGACAGCGATAGCTGGGTCCGACGAGGCCCAGCCGCTGCGCCTCGCGGGCGAGCGAACGTGCCGCCTGGGCGAATTCGATGGTATTGCCGGACTGCATGCCTGCACGATGACACAGGGGTGCGCGAACGTTCATCGGCTGGCGAGGAGCCGGGCTCCGCTGCGCCGTCACACGTCGTCGGTAGTGTCACCGATGTGAGCGATCAACACACCTCGTCCGTCGTCCTCACGCCGGCACAGCAATCAACGCTGACCATGCTTCGCCGCAGCGGCGAACCACTGGTCTTCGGTGAGGCCTTCGTCAACGACCTGCGCGACGAAGCCAACGAGGCCTTCGCCCACTTCACCGACCGGCTCAACGGCAACACCATGTTCATCACCAAGCACACACTGGGCAGCCTGTTCGACTGCGAGGCGCACTACCTGGCACCCGACGAGTTCGAGTGGACCCCCGCCCGCGCCAAGGGCCAGGTGTCGCACCGGGCCATCCAGCTGCTCATCAACTGGCGCGGCGAGCCGGTGCCCAGCGATCTGGTCGACGACGCCGTCGCCCGGCTCATCAACGAAGAACGCGGTCTGGGCATGTGGCTGGAATCCATCGGCCCGGCCGACGAAGCCGACCTGCGCGCCCAGGCATGCGACCTGGTGACCAAGTTCATGGAGTGCTTCCCGCCGCTCGACCCGCGGTCGCGGCCGGTCACCGAATCGAGCACGCAATGGCCTGTCGATGGGCCCATCCTGTTGCGCGGTCGGAGCGATCTCACCATCGGCCGCCCGGTTGGACGCGAGAGCCGCAAGCTGATCGTAGATCTCAAGTCCGGGCGCGTGGTGGCGCGCCACCGCGAAGACCTTCGCTTCTACGCACTCGTCGAGACATTGTCGCGCCAGGTGCCACCGCGGCTGTTGGCAAGCTTCTATCTCGACGCCGCCCAGGCCGTGACCGAGGACGTGACCGAAGGACTCCTGCGTTCGGCGCTGCGCCGAACGCTCGATGGCATCAACGCGCTCATCGAGCTGCAGGTCGAGGATCGCCCCGCCACAAAGTCACCGGGCGCGTCGTGTCGCTGGTGCCCACTCGCAAGCACATGCGCTGAGGGTCAGGCGTATCTCAGCGCCGACGACGACCCCAACCGCTGAGCCCAGCCCGCTGAGCCCCGGCCGCTGAGCGTCAGGAGATGACGACGACGGGGTCGCCGATCTTCAGCCAGTTCCAGATCTTCACCGAGTCGTCGTAGAGCACACGGATGCACCCCGACGACGCACCGCGCAGTTTTGCGGTACCCACCGAATCAAGCGGCTGCACGTATTCGCCGTTGGCGTACTTGGGGATGCTGTGGAACGCGATGCGTGCGCCCTGATACTTGCCGTGGGTGAAGGCCACGAAGTGCGTCATCGTGGAGTACCGACCGGTGAGATTGGACGACGCCTTGAGGTCCTTTGCATACACCTTGTAGGTGCCGGGATCGGGCTGGGAGTTGGCACCGGTCATCGGGAAGGTGTCGGCAACATGGCCATCGTTGCAGAGCCATGCCCGCTGATGGGCGCGATCGACCACGGCCGAGTGTCCGTGATCAACGCAGCCGTTGTCGACCGGGGCCGTCGTAGCCGCCGGGGCAGCGGTGGCAGCGGCAGCAACGGTGGCCGCAGGATCGCTGCCGATCGGTTCGATGACTTCCGGCACGCTTGTGGGGGTGGCGGCCACTGATTCACCGGCGATACCCGCCTCGGTAACGATGGGCGACGCATTGCTCACCGACGGCGAGCCGCCTCCGACCAGACGGGCGCCGAGCACCAGCAACACAAAGCCTGCCAAGGTCGCCAGCAGGATCCGGTACTCGCGTCGCATGGACACTGAGTGTATTGGGCTTCGTCAGCGACCGTGGGTCGTCATCACGGCGACCGGCACGCCGAGACCGGCCGTGTCGCGGAACGACGAGATGCGCCGACCTGGCTGCACTGCATCCTTCGGTGGCGACATCACCTCAGCCCCCAGGCTGGCGAACATTGCGTCGATGTCGCCCACGTTCAGCGCCAGTCCCCAAAACGTGGCCTGATGCACCGCGATCTCGGGGTACGTGACGACCTCCACGATCAGTTCCCCCAGACGGTGGAAACCCTGGCGCAGTGCGCCGACCTCGCGGATGCGCTTCAGTGGGGCACCCGTGGCTGCGGTGATGGCCGCGCAGGTGGTTTCCAGGTCGGGGGTGTAGATGACCACGTGATCGATACCAATGGTGCCGTTCGGGTGCACGGCCGGCAGACGGGTGTCATCGGGCGGATCGCCATGCGTGGTGCGTAACCCATCGATCAACGCGACGCCGGGATCGGGTGCATCAGCCAGTTCCCATGTCTCGATGCCGATCGCCTGTGGCGCGGCGCCGATGAGCCGAAGTTGGATGCCCCCAAGGCGCATGAGCCCGTCGCCATCGACAGCGAAACCGGCCCGGCGCCACGCATCGGCATCGGCGGCCACGACGAACGCTGCCACGGTGGTCATGATGGCACCCCCAACTGCCAACTGAAGAACGACAACACGTCGGCGGCTTCATCGACCCGCTTGCTGGCAGGCTTACCCACGCCGTGGCCGGCGCGGTCCTGCTGGGTGAGCAGGATCGGTCGGTGCTCCTGCGACGCCGATGCCCATTGCAGTAGCGCAGCCATCTTGCGGGCGTGTAGCGGATCGACGCGGGTATCGGACTCGGCCGTGGTCAGCAGCACCGCCGGGTAGTCAACGCCCTCGGAGACGTGGTGATACGGCGAGTAGGCGTAGAGCCACGCGAACTCATCGGCCACGTCGGGGTCGCCGTATTCATCAGTCCACATCTGCGCGATCAGGAACCGGGGGAAGCGGACCATGTCGAGCAAGGGCACCGCACACCACACGGCAGCGCACAGGTCGGGGCGTTGCGTCAACGCCACACCCACCAACAGGCCCCCGTTGGAGCCACCTGCGATCGCCAGGCGATCACGGCTGGTCAGGCCCGACGCCACCAGGAAGTCGGCGGCTGCGTGGAAATCGTCGAACACGTTCTGCTTGGTGTCACGACGGCCGGCGTGATGCCACTCCTGCCCATGTTCGAGACCGCCGCGCAGGCCAGCGATGGCATACAGACCGCCGTTCGCGCACCATGCCGCAATCGTGGGCGACCACACGGGGGTCTCGGAGATGGCGAAACCGCCGTAGCCGGTGAGGATGGTGGGTGTGTCGGTCGACGGCACGACATCACTGCGATGCACCAGGAACAGCCCAACGGAGGTGCCGTCGAGCGACGGGTAGGTCACCTGCCGTACCGTGAGCGCCGGCACCGACGAATCGGGAGCCAACGCAGGGGCCCAACGCACCACATCGGCGGAGCCCGAGCAGCGGTACAGGGCTGCGGGCGAACCGAACCCGGCAACGGTGACGAAGGCCGTCGGTGACGACGCATCGGTGGTCAGCCCGGAGATGGAGACGATGCCGAAATCGGGGGCACCACCGGCGACACGGCCGTCGGGCAACCATCGCTCGAGCCGGTCGACGGCGCGTTCGGTGACCAGCACCAGGATCTCGTCGCCGCACGCTGCAGCATGGGAGATCACTCCTGTCCCTTCGGGCACGACCGTGCGCCAGTTGGCGATGCCCGGTGATGCCAAGGCCGCCATGACCACCCGACCGCGTGGAGCGTCGACAGTGGTTGCCATCAGCAGTTGGTCACCCATGACCGAGAACGACGTGGCCTGGTCGGTACCCGCAACGGCTACGGACCACGTGTTCGCGACCCGATCGAGCACGAAGCCATCGACGCGGGTCCAGCCCACGCTCACCGTCACCAGGACGAACCGTCCGTCGGCCGATGCCTGCACATCGGGCCACGATTGTGGCATCGAGGCGTCGCTCCAGATCACCTCGTCCAGGGCGGGATCGTCGCCGAGCAGATGGAACATGACGCGTCGGTTGTACTGATCGCCGGCGGGATAGGCCGTGTAGTAGAAACCGCTGGAATCAGCAAGCCATGCCACCGAGGCCGCACGGGTATCGGGAATGGAGTCGGCCAGGTGGGCGCCGGTTGCGACGTCGAGCACGGCGAGCGTGCTGTGCTCGCTGCCCGCATCGCTGGTGCCGTACGCAATCAGACGGCCATCGCACGAGGGCTCGAACCAATCCAGCGCCGTTGCCGAGTCGGCCGAGCTCGCAGCGGGATCCACCAGGGTGCGCGGCGCCGCAGTGGCATCGGCGGCCGAACGCAGGACCAGCGCATACTGCTCGGCCCCGGGTGAACGCTCGAGGACGAACAGCTGGTCACCACGGATCTCGGCAGCCAACACCACCGGAAGGCTCGTGAGCGCGACAAGGCGCCCGTGCCACCAGCCACGATCGGGCCGGGCATCGAGCGCCTGACGAGTTCTTGCGTTCTGCAGTGCTACCCACTGTTGGGTGGGCATCGATTCGGCGTCTTCCAGCCATCGGTACGGATCGTGTACCGAAACGCCGTGAACGACATCGGCCACCACCTGCCTGGGGCACGGCGGCGGCAGGGGAACCGTGGAGTTAGCCACGCCCCATGTTGGGACGCTTACCGTGGTTCGCCTTTGAGCGGCGCATCTTGGCCTTACGCTTCTTGGTCTTCTTCGACATAGGTAACAATGCTATCGGGCGGGATGCACGGCTCCCACCCCGCTGCCGGAGCTGGCACAAGTCAGTGCGTGTGAGTCCACGCCAACAGGTCGTCGGCGGACCAGGTGTTGATGATGCGCTCGATCGGCACGCCACGCTCGGCCGCACGGTCACAGCCGAATAGCTGCCACTCCAATTGACCGATTGCGTGGGCGTCGGAGCTGATCGAGAAGTGACAGCCGAGAGCAATCGCTCGGTCGAGCATCGCCCGGGGCGGGTCGAGCCGTTCGGGTCGACAGTTCAGCTCGACCGCGGTGCGGTTGTCGACGCACGCCGCGAACACCCGGTCGATGTCAAAGGACGATTCCGGTCGCTTCCCGATCAAACGCCCTGTGCAATGACCGAGGATGTCGACATGGGGCGAGCGGACTGCGGCGACCATCCGCTCGGTCATGCGGTCGTGGTCCATGCGCAGCTTGCTGTGCACGCTGGCAACCACGACATCGAGTTGGCCGAGCATGTCGTCATCGAGATCGAGCGATCCGTCCTCGAGTATGTCCACCTCGATACCGGTGAGGATGCGGAACGGGGCGAGCCGTTGGTTCAATACCACGACGTCGTCGAGTTGGGCAAGCACGCGATCGCGCTGGAGACCGTGGGCGATGGTCAGTCGGGCGCTGTGGTCGGTGAGCACGATGTAGTCGTGACCCAGCGAATGGGCGGTGCGTGCCATTGCCTCGATGGTGGCGCCACCATCGCTCCAACGCGAATGCAGGTGACAGTCACCACGGAGCGCGTCGCGATACCGCTGACCATCGGGCGTGATCGGGACCCGGGTGCGCTGTTCGAGCGTGTCGAGGTAGGCGCTCTCGCCCGCCAACGCCTGCATGATCACCGTTGCCGAACTCTCGCCGATGCCGTCGAGTTCGGTGAGCGTGCCGTGGGCGGCCCGGTCGGCGATCTGCTCGGCCGGCGTGCTGCGCACGACATCGAGAGCGCGCACAAACGCCTTGGTCTTGAACCCGATCTCGTTGGCGCGGTCGAGGCAGTGCACGACTCGCTCCAGGGCCTCCACCGGCGTCACGCAAGTCAGCGTAACCATTCGACGAACGCCCTGCATCGAGCCGTCGAACAGCGACGCGCCCGCGCTTGTCCACAAAGAACAGCAATCACCATCTAGTGTCGGCGCCTTCAGCCGTCATCGATGCCGGCGCATGAGGGGATTATTCAATGGATTGTCAGCTACCCACAACGGGCGCCAGTAGTTGGATGCTCGTCGCATCCGCCATGGCGCTCATCGCATTCGGCGTCTTCGCCGTCATCGCCTCGAAGCGCGGGCACCGCGTCCATGGCGTGATGGCAGTCCTGATCCTGTGCGTCCTTACACTCGGCGCATTCACCGCCAATGATCGGGCCGACGCCGCAGCCTGCAACGAGTCGAACGTTCCGGTGCCGACCACGACGGTTCCCCCGACAACGACAATTCCCGCAACGACCACCACCACGACGCCCGAGCCGCCGCTGACGGTGCACTTCACGATTTCGTGCGACACCACATCGAGCCCGAACCAGCTCACCTGCACTGATTTCTACTTGTCGCACCCCTCCGGCTACATCGATGGTGGCGGTTTCACCGGCACGACCGCCACTGGTGATGTTGCCCCGGGCACGGTCATCAACATCTCGGGCAGCTTCGACCTGGTACTGGTCGATGACGGCGGCGCCAGCTGCGTCGACAATTCCGACGCAACCTTCGACTGCACGATCAACTCGGACACCGACATCATCGCGGCCAAGCCGATGCCGATCCTGAATATGACCGCACTCTGCACCGGACCAACAGGCTATTTCTGCAACGAGCCAGTCATCACCGGTCTCACCGACTCGAGCACCGATGGCACACCGGGCATGGGGACCGTCTTCAACAACACAACCGCTGGCGGACAGGTGTACCCCGGCGATCAGTTCACCATCACCGGCAACTTCGACACGGTCATCGACAGTGGTGTGGCCACCTGTGACGCGGTGAGCGTTGGCAGCCCGTCAACGGTGGTCTGCACCGCTGGAATCGAGTCCGGCGGCATCCTCAATGACATCGAGCTGGGTACGGTCCAGCAGACCTGACGGCCGTCTAGGTAACCCAGCGTATTGCACGAACATTGATCCCTCCAGCACCCATTTCTGGATGTTGGGGGGATCTCTCTTTTCGCCGGGTTACACACCCTGTCCGAGAAGGACCCGGGCAAGCCGGTCGCGCCGGTACCCTGAGAGCCGTTATGGAACGTTTCGGCCTGGTTGGCCTTCCGAATGCGGGCAAGAGTTCGCTGTACAACGCCCTCACGGGAGGCGGTGCGCTGGCAGCGCCGTATCCGTTTGCGACCAAGGACCCCAACATCGGTGTGGCCAAGGTGCCTGATACCCGCGTCGATCAGCTCGCCGTGATGAGCAAGACCAGAACCCTGGTGCATGCATCGGTGCAGGTCGTCGACATCGGCGGCCTGGTCGAGGGCGCCAGCAAGGGCGAAGGCCTGGGCAACAAGTTCCTCGCCAATATCCGCGAGGTCGACGCCATCGTGTTCGTGCTGCGCGCCTTCGAAGACGGCGATGTCACCGGCCCCGACGATCCGCTCGAACACCTGCGCATCGTCGAGATCGAGCTGGCACTTGCCGATCTGGAGACCGTGGAGAAGCGGCTCAATCAGGCCATTCGCGCATCGAAGCTCGACAAGACACTCGGCGACGAAATCGCCGCGCTCGAAGCGGCCAACGAGGCGCTCAGCAACGGCCGCCCGCTCTACCGAGCGGGTTTGAAGCCCGAGTTCCGCGAGACGCTGGCACCGCACTTCCTGCTCACCAACCGGCCCGTGCTGGTCGTGGTGAACGTGGGCGAGAACGAGCTCGACCGCATCACCGAGATCGAGGACCGCGTTCGTGCCGAGATGAACGACGCCGGCGCCAACGTCGAGGTCATCGGCATGTGCGTGCAGCTCGAGGCCGAAGCCGCCACCATCGTCGATCCCGTCGAGCGCGCCGAGATGCTCGAGGGCTTCGGCCTGGGCGAGGGCGCACTGTTCCGTATGGTGCGCAGCGCCTATCACCTGCTCGGTCTGCGCACCTTCCTGACCACGGGCGAAAAAGAAACCCGCGCCTGGACCTTCCGTGCCGGGGCCAAGGCACCCGAATGCGCCGGGCGCATCCACAGCGACCTGCAGCGTGGATTCATCCGCGCCGAGGTCATCCAGTGGGACGAGCTCATTGCGCTCGGTTCCTGGAGCAAGGCCAAAGAGGTCGGCAAGCTGCGCGTCGAGGGCAAGGACTACGAGTTCGTCGACGGCGACGTCACCGAGTTCCGCTTCAACGTGTAGCAGGGCTTTCGCGGGCTGGGCTCGCGTGACGCGACTGCTCTGACCAGGTCGTTCGCGTCTGTTGCTGTCCACCGAGTGGGCCCGAGTCCGCAGAAGCTGCGTACTTTCTGCGTACTCGCGACGTGTTGCTGAACACGCGACTGCACGCGCGATCGCGATGGTTCGGGACGACGACGTCGACCACCCGAACGAGATCCAGGACGATGTCGGTCGACGTCAGTGGGCGTTGAACTCGATCAGCTCGTAGACAAGCCCACCCGCGACCGAACGTCCGCATTCCCCGCAGACCAGCGCACCGCTCTCTTCGGTGAGTGCGTGACCATCGGCGGGGCAGAACCACTGCACTCCCCAGTTGACGACTGTCTCGGGTCGCTCTGCGCGATCGACTGCCGGGGCCGCGACGATGGCCTCAAGCTGAGCCCGAGCATGCTCCGCAAGGTCGGCACCCGTCGAGGCACATACAAGGAGCGCGCCTCGCTGCACCATGGACGACCCGCATCGTGTG
>CAFBLP010000094.1_pt1 | contig 13835 bp, 10 predicted proteins | sample 7268181 | NCBI WGS metagenome assembly CAFBLP01 (sample SAMEA6814034, study PRJEB35770) | freshwater metagenome | biome: Freshwater; feature: Freshwater reservoir; material: water | place: Czech Republic | collected 2017-05-23 | depth 30m m | reverse complement strand
TTCGATGAGCGCCGCCGGGCGGGGACGCCCGAACAGGTAACCCTGCGCTCGGTGACACCCGACCTCGCGGAGCCTGGTGAGCTGCACGGGGGTCTCCACTCCCTCGGCGACCACCATCAGCCCGAGGGATCTGCCGAGGTTGACCACCGCCTCGACGATGGTGGTGTCCTCGGCGGCAATGCCGAGGCCCTTCACGAAGGCACGATCCACCTTGATCGCCTCCACCGGGAACCGCTTCAGATAGGTCAGGGACGAATACCCGGTCCCGAAGTCGTCGACCGACAGGTGCAGACCCAGGCTGCGCAGGTTGCGCAAGGCAATGGTGGCGGACTTCACGTCGCTCATCAGCGCCGTCTCGGTGATCTCCAGCCAGAGCGAGTCGGCAAGGACACCCGTCTCGGCGAGGGCCTCGGCCACGACATCGTGGAAACGGGCATCGACGAGTTGACGAACCGACACATTGACCGCGATGGACACATCGGCCAGCGATGGCACGTTGGCCTGCCACAGTCCGAGTTGCGCCAGCGATGCGCGCAGGATCGCCGCACCAACATCACCAATGAGCCCGGTTTCTTCGGCCATCGGCAGGAACTGATCGGGACTGAGCAGACCGCGATCCGGGTGCCGCCAGCGGGCCAGCACCTCGAAGCCCGTGAGATGCCCGGTCGCAAGATCGACGATGGGCTGGTAGTACGGAACGATCTCGCCTCGCTCGAGGCCGTGGCGCAGCTCACCCGACGTGCGCAGCGCGAGCACCGACGTCTCATGCGCGCCGGGAGCGAACGCCTCCACACAGTCGCGACCACGCGTCTTTGCCCGATACATCGCTGCGTCTGCGTCACGCAGGAGCTCCTCGGCAGTCACCCCCGCTCGATCAGCGAATGCAATGCCGATGCTGCCGCTGACGTAGAGCTCGGAATTCTCCACGATCAACGGCTGCGAGATCGCCTCCCGGAGTCGTTCGGCCACATCGGCGGGGGACAGATCGAGTTGCAGGCCATCAAGCATCACGATGAACTCATCACCACCGAAGCGACCAAGCATGTCTCGGTCACGCACCACCGAGCGCAACCGCTCGCTCATGCCACGCAGCAGCTCGTCACCAACGGCGTGGCCGAGACTGTCGTTGACCACCTTGAAATTGTCGAGGTCGATGAACAGCACCGCAATCGACCCCAGCTCAGCGCCATCGAGCCGACGCCGCAGTTGTTCGAGGAAATGGGTTCGGTTGGGTAGGCCGGTGAGTTCGTCGTGGCTCGCCGCCCACTGCAGATGGGCTGCGGCGCGGCGCTCCTCGGTGATGTCCTCGAAGTGCGCGATGACCAGCGGGTTGCCCTGCTGGTCGCTCATCACGCTGACCGATGTGCGGGCCCAGACAACCTGACCATCAGCGCGGATGTAGCGCTGGTCGAGCTTGTAGCTGCTTGCGGCGCCATCCGCTGCGCTGGCGAGTTGTAGCCGACTCACGTTCCAGTCGTCGGGGTGGGTGATGTCCTGCAACGACGCACCGATCAAGTCGCTTCGCTGAAAGCCGAGCATTTCGGCAAGCGCCTCGTTCACATCGAGCAGGCGTCCCGTTGCGGCCGACGACATCACCATGCCGATGGGGGCTGACTGGAAGGCCAGCCGGAATCGCGTCTGGGCCTGCTCGAGTTCGGCGGACTCCGCAACACGCTGGGTGATGTCACGTAATGCGACGACAACCCGGTTCGGGTCGTGCACCGGCGTGTGAACGTCGGCTTCCACCACGGCGACGGACCCATCCACATGCCTCAACTCGAAGATCGGCTTGTCGACCTCCTCTGCGAGGAGCATTGCCTGCCACATCACGCCAAGGCGGGAGTAGTCGTCTGCGGCGACCATACGCGCGAAGGAGTGACCGACGAGGTCGTCGCGTGTCAGCCCCGTGAGTTCGAGGGTGAGAGCGTTGAGGTCGCGAATCGTTCCCTCGGCAGACAGCACCACCAGGGCCTCGGGCAGATCGTCGAGCAGCGTACGGAGGTCTGCTTGGGCCGCTCGCAGGCGGATCACATTGTTCTGCAGACGCTCGGCCAGGCGCTCAGAATCGAACCAGGCCGTGATCTGACTGATGGCCAGGAAGGCCCCCGTTGCCATCGCGATCGAGATGCTGACGATGTCGGCACTTCGGCGCTGGACGAAGTAATGCCAGACCGCAACCCAGATGGCCACCGTCATCGGCAGGTAGGTGAACGCGAGCCGGCGCAAGCTCGTTCGAACCGGCGCAGCGACCACCTTGTGCGGCAGCACGCTGGCAAGACCCACCAGGACGAAGCTGAGTTGATGCAGCAGATGAGGGGCGGGCAGCCCAACGGCACCGCCGGTGAACCGTACGGTCTGGAGCGAGGCGGCGATGATCAACCCAAGAGCCGCCAAGCCCATGACCATGATCACGGGTCGGCGCACGTGCAGGCTGAGGAGCATGACCGCCGAGATCACGAACGAGGTACCCAACGGCACCACGGCGAGCATGACGATGTCGACGTTGCTCGCGTTTGTCACCGTCGGCGCCAGCACCAACTCCCACAACAGCAAACCCAGCGACCCGGTGAGCACCACCGCCTCGGAGATCACCGCCCCAGTGGTGGCGAGAGCGCTCGACCGGCCACCGAGTTTGAGCAGACCCACCGCTGAGCACAGTGCCCACCCCACGAAGCCAACCGTGGCCACCGACACCGTGGCGTCCCGGTGCAGCCCGTATTGAATGACCATCCAGATGGCCTGCCCGCCAGCCCATGACAACGACCCGGCGACGAGCCACCACCAACCGAGCTGGTGCGATCCGCTGGCCCTGCGGGCCAGGAGGAACCCGGCCAGCAGGGACAGCAACAACTCCGAGAAGCCGGGCATGATGCCCCAGTTGTCGCTGCTCCACCCGTGCCGGCCGATCTCGACACTGTTCAGGATGCAGCACACCGCCACGGTGCCCATCGTCAGGGCCGTCACTGCCCTGCGGGCAAACCACCGATCCGCGCTGAAGCGCTGCCCCTGGCCCGGGGCGCGCCGATATGGTCGCTGCGCTACTGTCGCCGTTCCGTCAGCATCCGCTCCATCGCCACCCACCAGTGCCTGACCACCTCGCTCAGCGGCACCCACAATGCGTGGTGAGTTGACCGCAGAACGAGTGTAACTCATTCTGCGTGGGCTTGCCACCACGAAGACAGTCGATCCCGCACGGCGTCGTGGCCCAACAGTCCCTCGTCCAGACGCACCTCGAGCAGATATTTCATTGCCTGGCCCACCTGCTTGCCGGGGGCCAGCCCGAGAAACTCCATCACCTGCGATCCGTCCATTTCCGGACGGATCGCCTGCATCTCCTCCTGCGCAGCGAGCAGGGCGATGCGCCGTTCCAGGTCATCCATCCGTTGGCTCAGCATCAACGCTTTCTTCTCGTTGCGGGTGGTGCAATCACAACGGGTGAGCACATTGAGTTCGTTCAGCAGCGGTCCCGCATCGTGCACGTACCGCCGCACCGCCGAGTCCGTCCACCCGGCCTCGTATCCGTGGAACCGCAGGTGCAGTGCAACCAGCTCGGTGATGGCATGCACATCATCGTTGCTGTAGCGCAGCGCCTGGAGACGGGCACGTGCCATGCGCGCGCCGACCACCTCGTGGTGATGGAACGTCACGCCCTTGCCCTTCATGTACCCACGGGTCTTGGGTTTACCCACGTCGTGCAACAACGCCGCAAGCCGGGTACGGCGGAAGTCGTACACGCCGGGGAACTCGCGGGTGACGTTCTCGACCACGGCAATGGTGTGGGTGAGGACATCCTTGTGGCGGTGAATCGGATCCTGCTCCAGGCGCATGTCGGGGAGCTCGGGGAGGAACTCCCCGGCCAGGCCGGTGTCGACGAGGAAGAACAGCCCATCGGCCGGGTGCTCCACCACCATCAGCTTGTCGAGTTCGTCGCGGATGCGTTCGGCCGACACGATCGACAGGCGCGAGTACATCGAACGGACGGCGGCGACCAGGTCGGGCACGGGCTGCAACCGATAGCCGGCAATGAAGCGCGCCGCCCGCAGCATGCGCAGGGGATCATCACTGAAGCTGATCTCGGGTGCCAACGGGGTGCGCAACGTGCGCGTGACCAGATCGTCAGCACCATTGAAGGGATCGACCAACGTCGGGGAATCCGACGTGAGCTCGAGCGCCATGGCGTTCACGGTGAAATCGCGCCGGGCCAGATCGGCCTCGATCTCGCCGGCGAAGGTGACATCGGGCTTACGGGAGTGGTCGAGGTACACGTCGGCGCGGTGCGTGGTGATCTCGTAGATGCGGTCACCCTTTTTGGCGCCGATGGTGCCGAACTTCTCGCCCTGGGTCCAGATCGCATCGGCCCAACCCGAAAGACAGGCCTTGATTTCCTCCGGCAGCGCATCGGTGGTGGCGTCGTAGTCGCGATCGTCGCTGAGCCGGTCGATCAGGAGGTCGCGTACAGTACCGCCCACGAGGAACAGCCGTTTGCCCGCCGCTCGGAAGCGGTCGGTCAGTGGTTGGAGTTCGGCAAGTACGGGTGCAAAGCGCTCGGGGATCATCGTCAGACCGGGATCCCGGCCCAGATGTCGACGCACTGACTGACGTTGGCCGCGCCCGGCCCGTCGCTGGTGGGAACCTCGGGCTGGACATCACGCCCTGCGAGGGCGCCCAGCACCGCACCGGTGCAGAGCGTGAGCGCCTGCAGGTCATAGCCACCCTCGAGCATCACCAACCGGCGGCCAGCAGGCACCAGGCTCAGCGCTCGCTGGGTGATCAGCGAATAATCACCCGACGACAACCCCAGATCGGTGATGGGGTCATCGCGGTGACCGTCAAACCCGGCTGAGATGATCAACCACGTGGGCGAAAATGCTGCCGCCCGCGGCGCCACCAGATCGTCAAAGGCGCGGAGGTAGTGCTCACCCGTGGCCTCGGGCGGCAACGGGATGTTCATCGTGAAGCCATAGCCCGCACCGGTGCCGACATCATGTGCTGCACCGGTACCCGGGTACAGCGGCCACTGGTGGAACGACACGAACAACACCCGGGGGTCGGCGAAGAACACGGCCTCTGTCCCGTTGCCATGGTGGGCGTCGTAATCGAGGATCATCACCCGCTCACCCTGATCGGCCAGCGCCATGGCAGCCACCGCCACGTTGGAGATCAGGCAGAAACCCATCGATTCATCACGCGTGGCGTGATGACCCGGGGGGCGCACGGCGCAGAAGGCCGCATCGGCCTCGCCGCGTTGCATCGCTGCGATAGCCGTGAGGCCCGCACCGGCCGCCAGGAGCGCCGCATGCCATGAGCCGGCGCTCACCGAGGTATCCGGGTCGAGACGCCCACCACCGGTCTCGCTGACCGCTTTCAGGTGGGCCAGATAGGCAGCGGGATGTACCCGCTCGACCAACTCGAGGGAGGCGGCGACGGGTTCGAGGGGAATGAGGGCATCGGCCACCTCGGCCAGGTGACTGCCGGCGATGACCGCACCAAGGCGCTCTGGGCGCTCCGGGTGATTGCGACCGGCGATGTGCTCGAGATACGCAGGGTGAGTAGAGAACAGCACAGCCACCTCTCCACGATAGAACGATCTCCCCGTGTTCGGGCGCTACCGTCGCATCTGTGAGTTCCCGCTCCCGAGCCACAACCGCAGGCGGCATCGAGTGGCCACTCGTTCTGCACAGCGCTGCCGGCCGTGCCCGGGTCCGGCCCTGGTGGCGCGACCCGACGGTGGCGCAACTGACCTTCACTGACGGCGGCGACCTGCGATCGAGCACCGCATTACGCGTGTGGTTGTCCGAGTTGCGTTCCCGGGGATTCACCGCGGTCCGCACGAGCGCCGTCACGGAAGCCGGCGCCGACACCTTGACCCGTCAGGGTTTCCATGTGACGCAACGCCTCCACCTTCTCGATCTCTCGCTCGTGGGTTGGCGGGCACCCACCGACAACGGCATACGCACCGAACGCCTCCACGTACGCGACCGCCAGGAAGCCGCCGCCGTGGACCACGCCGCATTCGGCGACACCTGGGCGATCGATTCTGTTGGGATCGGCGAGACATGCACCGCCACCCCCGCCCACCGCGCCCGCGCCGTCGAAGGCAACCAGGTCGATCACCCCGGACTGATCGCCTATGCGGTGACGGGCCGCGCCGACCACACCGGCTACCTGCAACGACTCGCGGTGCACCCCGCCTATCAGGGCCGCGGTGCCGGGTGGAGCCTGACGCGTGATTCACTGATCTGGATGCAGCGCCGCCGACTCACCCGAGCCATGGTGAACACCCACGTCGACAACGATGTGGCGCTCGGTCTGTATCAGGGCATTGGATTCCGCGTGCTCCCCCACGGCCTCGTCGTGCTCACCCGTGCACTGGACAACCTGTGACCATCGGTCGTCCGTCCGGCTTCCACCCGCTCGTCTGGGTGGCCCTGTCGTTGTTCGGCGCCTCGTTCGTGGGCACCGCTCCAGCCATTGCCCGACAAGATCCGCACCGCCTCACTCCACAGGCCATCACCCTCATCCACCAGGATCTGGCACTCACGCCCGATGGCCAACTGACGATCAGCTTCCGTGCAGATCAGGCGCTGCCGGTCGACAGCACGGTCGTGGTCACCGCGTACCAACGGCTCCGTAACCGCGCCGACCTCACGGCGGCCATCAGCGGTACGTTGCCCCGCTCGATCGACACCGTCGACCTCGAGACCGGGGCCGTCATCGTTGGCACCGACGGCACGACCACCATCGTGGTTCCCACCGAGTCCACAACGCGCACGCCGACGGCGTTGCAGTTCTCGCAGCCGGGGCTCTACCCGGTTCTCGTCGATGTGCGCAGCGGCTCAGATGTCATTGCCGAATTGACCACCTTCGTCGACCGGCTCCCCGGTGCCAACGACACCGCCGCCGGCGTACTCAGGGTGTCCCTCGCCGCTTCGATCACCGCGCCCCCGGTGGTTCCCGATACCGAGACCCCACTGGACGCCACGGTCACCGCCGATCTGGCTGATCTCGCTGCGTTCCCCAGCACCGTGCCGCTCTCGTTGTCCATCAGCCCAGAGATCATCGAACGTCTCGACGCCGAGGGGCGCGACACCATCAGCCGGGTGTTCGCCAACAACCTCATCCTCTCGCAACCACGCATCCCGCTGGATCCGTCGGCCGCTGCGGCTGCAAACGAGCAGAACCTCTTCACCCAGTGGCTACGCGAAGGCGAGAACGCCGTCGTGTCGCTCGATGGCGCGCCGCCGAGCGATCGTTCCGTCTGGTTCGCCGCAGCGGACCTCACGACTGCAGGGGCCTCATTGCTCCGCGACCTCGGTGCACGCCTGATGATCCTCCTGCCCAACAACTACGATGCGGCCACTGGCTCACTGGGAATCTTCACCGATACGACGCAGTTGTTCGAGGTGCAACTGCCCGACGACACCTCGGTACCCGCGATGGTCGTAGATCCGGTGATGGCGACCCGACTCGACAACTCCCTCCTCGCCCCCGAACAGGCAGCGCTGTACGCCGCTGCCGACCTGGTCGTGACGCGCGATCAGCTCGCATCGGCCGCCGCCCCGGTCACCGGCCACAGCATGGTCTTGGCGTTGAACGACGGCCGCGTGCCGAACCCTGAACTGGTGGCCAGGATCGCCGCAATGACCTCGGGCACCGGAGCCGTCGACTTCGTCACGTTGGACGACCTCGCACGCTCCACCACGACCATGCTCATCGACGGACTGCCGGTCCAGATCGTGCTCCCCGCCACCAGCTCGGCCGACGTCTCGGCACGTCTCGGTGCGTTGCAGATGCTCAGCGCCCACGCCGCCACCGTCGCTGGCATGTTGGTGAACGACGCAGGACGCGCGAACCGATGGAACAACACCATCTCGGTGCTGCACTCAACGGCGCTCACCGACGACACCGTCAACAACGCCAGCAGCACCCTCAACGCTGAATTGGGCGCGATCACCGCAGCGGTGGCACCTCGCCCGGCGTACGCCTTCACTCTCAGCGGGAGACGTACCACCATCCGTATCCGCCTCGAGAACACCAGCGCTGAACCGTTGCGGGTCATGGTGCGGATGAGCTCAACGAAGCTCACCTTCCCCAAGGGGGACCAGCTGGTCGAGCTCGAACCGCTGGGTGTCACCGATATCGCTGTACCGGTGATCGCCCGTTCCAACGGCAGCTTCCCCGTGTCGCTCGACATCCTCACCCCCGATGGCAACACCCCCTTGGGTTACACCCAGTTCCTCAAGGCCCGGGTCAGCGCCCTCACCGGCCTCGCCCAACTGCTCACCGGCGGTCTGCTGCTGGTCGTGATGACCTGGTGGGTGCGCCACATGCGCCGCACGCGCCGCAAACGCCACCTCAGCGCAACCATGCAGTACCACCCAGCCGCGAAGGACGACGACGAGTCCGCTAACGTCGCGCACTCGTGAGCGTTCGTATCGTTACCGACAGTGCATGTGATCTTCCCCAGACCGTCGCCGACGAACTCGGCATCGAAATCGTCCCACTCTCGATCCGCTTCGGCAACGACGAGTTCATCGATCGACGCGACCTCACGCCGACAGAGTTCTGGGCGCGTTCGTCGGCCTCGCCCGTGTTGCCCGAGACCGCCGCGCCGGCACCCGGTCAGTTCGAGCAGACCTATCGCACCCTGATCGCATCGGGAGCGACCGGCATCGTGGTCATCTCCCTCAGCAGCGGGCTGTCCGCCACCATGCAGAGTGCCGAGCTGGCGGCGCGTTCGGTGGCCGACGAGATTCCCATCACGGTTGTCGACAGCCGCTCGGCCACGCTCGGACTCGGCATCATCGTCGCGAGCTGTGCACGCGCAGCGAAAGATGGGGCGTCGTTCGACTCGGTGGTGGCGATGGCTACCGACCTTGCCAGCCGCACCAAGGTGTGGGGTGCGCTGGACACACTCGAGAACCTCAAGAAGGGCGGCCGCATCGGTGGTGCCAAGGCGATGCTCGCGTCGGTGTTGTCCATCAAGCCGATCATCGAAGTACGCGACGGCAAGGTCGAAGAGGGCGGCAAACAGCGCACTCGCAGCAAGGCGCTGGCGTTCCTGGTCGAGAAACTGCAGAGCTATGGCCAGATCGAGAACCTCGCTGTCATGCACGCCGACTGCGCTGACGTCGATCACTTCGTCGACATGCTTCGGCCGTACTACTCCGGCGACATCGTCATCGGCGACATCGGCCCCGTTGTCGGCACCCATGCTGGTCGCGGAACCATCGGCATTGCGTTTCAGGTTCACGCATAGGCGGGATTGACGGCTTCGGCCGCCCCAGCCGCAGTAGCGTTGACGGGCGAACCATGCCGACGAACGCCAGCCCCCTACCGCCTCCGGCGCTTCTTGCCCAGCGTTATCGCCTGGAGCGTCGAATCGCGCAAGGTGGCATGGCCGAAGTCTGGCTCGCCACCGACACGTCGCTGTCGCGTCAGGTCGCCGTCAAGGTGTTGAAGTCGGGCCTCGCCACCGATCCCGTGGTTGCCGAACGCTTCCGCCGCGAGGCCATCACGGTGGCACGTTTGAGCCATCCCAACATCGTGGCGGTTCACGACACCATCGACTACGAGGGTCGTCAGGCCGTGGTCATGCAGCTCGTCAACGGCAAGAGCCTGCGTCAACTGCTCGACGAACAACAACAGCTCAGTCCCGAACTCACCATGCACATCGGTGCATGTGTGGCATCCGCACTCGATGCTGCACACAAGGCAGGCCTCGTGCACCGCGATGTCAAGCCCGGCAACATCTTGATCACACCGGACGGCCGGGTATTGCTCGCTGACTTCGGCATCGCCAAGGGACTCGGGAGCACCGACGACCTCACCAGTGAGAACGTGATGATGGGCACTGCAAAGTACCTGTCACCCGAACAGGTCCGTGGCCGCAAGCTCGATGGCCGCGCCGACCTGTACGCGCTGGGTCTGGTGCTGTACGAATGCCTCGCCGGGCGGGTGCCCTTCCTCGGCGAGAGCGATGCAGATACGGCACTTGCCCGCCTGCAGCGCGAGCCCACCAACCTCACCCAACTCCGCCCCACGCTGCCCCATGGGCTCTCCAATCTGATCCACCGACTTCTGGCGCGCAATCCTGATGACCGCCCGGCCACCGGCGCCGAACTGAAAGCCGACCTCACCCGGATCGCCAGCGGGGTCGACGATCCAACCACCACCATCACCCCACCGCGAGGCACCTCGGTCAATGGCCGCACCAGCCAAGAGCGCACCCCCGGTGGCACGGTGCGCCCGGCCGGGCCGGCAGGCCCCATCATCGTTGCGTCACGCGCCGACCGAACACCCACCTCTGGTAGCCCACGCGGCGTACCAGCTCGGCATTTCCAGCAGCGACGTACGCCCACCATCGTCGTGATGATCCTGCTGCTCGTAGCGGTCATCGTCATTGCCCTGCTGTGGCCAAACACCCGTGGCTCCACATCCTCCAACTCGGTGGCTCCCACATCGCCCGAACTGACCACTGTCACCTCGTTGGCCGCCGAGCCGACAGCGGGCCCCGTTGGCATCGCCGGAATCACCAGCTTCGATCCGGACGACACCGAGCAGGGCACAGAGAACCCCGCTCAGGTGGGTCTGGCAATCGACGGCAACACCGCCACGGCCTGGAGCACGAACTGCTACGAATCGCAGTACTTCGGTGGCAAGTCCGGCGTCGGTCTCGTGGTTGAGCTGACAGCGCCAGCAACGGGCACCGTCACGGTGACGATGAAGAACGCTCCCTACCAGATCGAGGTGTTCGCCAGCAGTGCGACGAGCGCACCACCATCTGTCGAGTCGTGGGGTGCATCGTTGCAGCCGAAGAGCTACGCCACCACCCCGGGAACCGTCACCGCCACGATCACGAACGAACCCGCCCGCTTTGTGCTGATTCTGCTCCGTGAGGTCGGTCGCGATGCAGTGTGCAGCACGGCGCGTCCCTACCGCGGCGACATCAGTGAGATTGCTGTCAACGCCACCGGCTGAGCCCTCTGGCGTTGCCCGTGTCGGACCGTCAGCATGGCTACGCTGTCCCTATTGCTGCGCCACCTGATGACATCTCGCTCGTAGCGGCAGCGCGAGGCGGCGACCGGGCCAGCCTCGACGCGTTACTACGACGCCACTATGACCGGGTGTATGCCGTTTGCCGACGAGTCACCGGCAATGACGCCGACGCAGCTGACGCAGCACAGGAGTCCATGATCGCCATCGTTCGCGGTCTGCCCAGGTTCGATGGCCGCAGCAGCTTCAGTACCTGGGCGTATCGCATCGCCACCAACGCCAGCCTCGACGAACTCCGCCGGCGCAACCGCCGCCCGCTGGTCGGGCTGAACGACCGCGAGGGTCACCGAGCCGAGTTGGCCGATCCTGACGCAGGCAAACGTACTGAGGCGCTTGGCGATCGACTTGCACTCGACGTCGCCCTCGCCGAGCTGAGCGACGAGTTTCGCCTCCCGGTCGTCCTACGCGATGTCGGCGACCTCGATTATGCCGACATCGCCGAGGTGCTCGACATCCCCATCGGCACCGTCAAGAGCCGTATCGCCCGTGGCCGCGCTGCGCTGGCGATCTCCCTCGGACAGACCCCGCGGAACCAAACCAACCACACCAAGCGTCAGAATCCCGCACCATGACCAACGACTCCCTGAACCCCGAACGCGAACCGAGCCGGGCCGAACTCGAGGCCCTACGCGACGCGCTCCGTCTGGTCGAGGTGCCCGTTGTCGCCCGTGAGGCTGCGATCACCACAGCGTTGGCGACATTCGACGAGATGCCCGATGTCTCCCCCGCCCAGACCGCGCCGTCCCTCGGCACCGTCGTTTCGATGATCGACCGCCGACGTCGTCACTACCACTGGCTCGCCGGTGCCACTGCCACTGCCGCTGCCGCCGTCGTCGTGCTGGTGATCGGTGCGGCCGTGCTGAACAACGGCAGCAATGACAACATGTCCTCCGGGTCGGTCGACGCCGTGGCCAAGGACGTGCCAGCGCGATCTGCGGCGGGTACTGAGGCCGCCATGGCCACCGCCAACTCCACCCCGACGGCAGATGCCAGCGGCGTCGCAGGGGGCATCAACGGCCCAGCCGCCGTCACGCCCTGGGCCACAGCCCCGAACCTCACCACAAACGGCGAATTGATTGCGTACGCAGCTGATCCATCATTCGGAAGTGGCGCCAGTACCGATCCGGCGAACTACAACACCTCATGTCTCACTGGAACCACCGGTTTGTTCGCTGCCGTCATCTATCAGGGCCAGCAGGTCATCGCCGTACGCGACGACGTGGCTGCCATGGTGCGGATCATCGATCCACAGAGTTGCCGGGTCATCACCACCGTCTCGCTGGGCTGACAGCTCACGGTTCGCATGGTGACGGTTCACGGCGCCGCCATCGTGTTGCGAGCGTTAGGATCGTCGGCATGCCGGGGAACCCTTTGACCGATCCGAACTGGGCTGCGAACCTTGCTGACACCATCGAGCGTGTTGTCAGCACCGTACGCGACAAGACCACCAAGCCGCTGCTCGTCGCCTATCGAGGCATCGTCTTCGGGTTGATCGGAGCATTCGGCGGGCTGGCTGCACTCGTGCTCGCCGTCATCTTGCTCACCCGCGGATTGCAGGCCATCATCGAATGGCCCTTCGATCACCGCGATGCTGTCTGGATCTCCTATCTTCTCGTCGGCTCGCTCTTCAGCGTCGTTGGAATGCTCTGCATGCGCAAGCGCCACGCTGGTGGAGTCAACGCATGAGCCATCACCCTGTCGTCATCATCGGTTCCGGCCCCGCCGGCCTCACCTCGGCCATCTACACCGCTCGCGCCAATCTGGCGCCAATGGTGATCGAAGGCGAACTCAGTAGCACCAGCGATCAGCCCGGTGGCCAGCTCATGCTCACGACCGAGGTCGAGAACTTCCCCGGCTTCCCCGAGGGCATCATGGGCCCCGAGCTGATGTCGCGCTTTCGCGAACAGGCCGCCCGCTTCGGTGCCACGTTCGTCACTGCGAAAGCAACGGCGATCGATTTCAGTCAGCGCCCGTTCAAGGTGTGGGTCCGCGACGACCTCTACACGGCCGACTCCGTGATTGTGTCCACCGGCGCACAGTCACTGATGATCGGCCTCGAGGCCGAGGAACGCCTGCTCGGGCATGGCCTGTCCACCTGCGCCACATGCGATGGCTTCTTCTTTCGCGGTCAAGAGATCGCCGTGGTCGGTGGCGGCGACAGCGCCATCGAGGAAGCCACCTTTCTCACCAAGTTCGCGTCGAAGGTCACCCTGATCCACCGTCGCGACTCGCTGCGCGCCTCCAAGATCATGCAGGAGCGCGCGCTCAGCAACCCCAAGATCGAGATGCGTTGGAACAGCGTCGTCACCGATCTGCTCGGCACTGAGAAGTTGACCGGTGCAATGGTGCGCGACGTCCATACCGGCGAGGAATCCCTCCTGCCAGTCACCGGGCTGTTCGTGGCCATCGGCCATCGGCCCAATACCGATCTGTTCAAGGATGTGCTCGACATGGAGGACAACGGCTACCTCATCACCCGGCCCGGATCCTCGTATACCAACATCGAGGGCGTCTTTGCCTGCGGTGACGTGCAGGACCACACCTACCGCCAGGCCATCACTGCCGCCGGTTCAGGCTGCATGGCGGCCATCGATGCCGAGCGGTGGCTCGAGGCCGTCGGTCACTAAGCAGTCCCTGACGGGAATGCACAACCAGAACATCGGGTTCGCCATGGGTACAATCATGGTTCCATCGAAAGGACGCCATCATGGCTGAAGGCATCGTTACTCTCACCACCAACACCTTTGACGAAACCATTGCTGGGGCAGATACCCCCGTGG
>CAFBLP010000093.1_pt1 | contig 13837 bp, 12 predicted proteins | sample 7268181 | NCBI WGS metagenome assembly CAFBLP01 (sample SAMEA6814034, study PRJEB35770) | freshwater metagenome | biome: Freshwater; feature: Freshwater reservoir; material: water | place: Czech Republic | collected 2017-05-23 | depth 30m m | reverse complement strand
TGCCGTTGCGTGAGTTGCCACCATCGCGTCCTTCGACGGTGTGCTTCGCGTAGCCGAGGTGGCCGTCCATCTCACCCTCCAACCCGGCCTCAAGGACGCGTTTGGTCAGATCCCCCAGCAGGCCACCCGGGCCGGTCAACTTCACCCCCTCGGCCTTGGCGCGATCGACGAGCTGCTGCGCGAGCTCCTGGTCCACAATTCCTTGATCGGACATCGGTCCTACTCTCCGGCGAGCCATCGCTCACCTTCTCAGACCAGATTCCAGTTACACCGTCTTTCCGACACTCCGCATCAGCGGCCTCACCGCCGAAGGGACCATCTGGTCGAAGAAGGCGAACCAGGTCGTCACGTTCAGCGCCTGCGATGCGTGGCGCAACACCGACAATGCGGTCAACCCGGCTCAATGCGCGACCACCACGAGAGGCGTCGGGACGCTCGCCCCCGTGGCCCGCGCGGCGATCGTGACCGCTGGCGCCGCGCCTCGGGCGTCGGTGACCGATCCCTTCCCGGGCCAGCACGTGCAGCGTGACGTCTCCGGGAAGATCGCGGTCGGCGCCTTCGCCGAGTCCTCGGTGGCGCTGCAGAGCGTCAGCGTGCTCGTCGACAACGCGCTGGCCGGCACGGTGACGCTCGTCGCCGGCAGCCTCATGTTCGATGGCGTGATCGGCGCCACCGCCACGGCGGGAACGCACACCGTCACGATCGAGGCCGTCGACACGGCCGGGGGCACGGTCACCTCGAGTCAGGTGAGTGTCTTCGTCGACGTCACTGCACCGACGGTGACGCTGGGCTCGACCAGCTTGGGGCTCGACGACAGCTGGGGGGTCGGCACGAACGTGCTGATCGTCAACGGCACCGTCGACGACGACGGCGTCATCGTCGCCGTCCAGACCAGGGTGGGCGACGGGCAGTGGCGGGACGTCATCTTCGACCAGGCGGCCAAGACCTGGTCCGGTGCGTTGAAGGTGCTCAACCCCGACGGCAAGAACCTTCCGGTGTCGGTCCGGGCATTCGACAGGTCGGGCCGTCAGAGTGAGCTCGGCGGCTCGTTGACGGTCGACTTCGCGCCTGTTGGCTCCACCCGCGCCGAAACGACGTTGGACCTCAACTCCATTGCCCCGCCGTTCAACTTCACCGGCACCAAGGGAACGAAGGACCTCAACGGGTTCACCTGCTCGCTCGACGGCCAGCCGGGGCAGGCCTGCGCCAGCGGATGGACCGTCACTGGTCTCGCCGCCGGAACCCACCGGTTCGAGGTCGCCGCCGTCGACGTCGACGGCCTTGCCGACCTCACACCCGCCGTGCGGGAATGGACGGTCACCGCCAGCGGACCCCAGGCTGTCATCACATCCGGCCCTGACCCTACGACCGACCGGCGCACCGCAACCTTCGCGTTCGGGCTGACCGGAGCGACGTTCCAGTGCGCCCTCGACAGCGGAGCATTCGCCTCGTGCGTGAGCCCCGTCACGTACACCGACCTCGCCGACGGGACACACACCTTCCAGGTCCGCGCGCTCCGCGACGGGACCACCGGAACAGCGGTGTCGTTCGGATGGCGCGTCGTCAACACCGCCCCCGTTGCCGTCGACCAGAACGTGATCGTCAGGCCTCCTGACTACGCGGGGCGCGCCGTCACCTTGGTGGCACGCGACGTCGATCCGGTCTCCTACCGCATCGTGAAACAGCCCGAGCACGGCTTCCTCGAGGGCACGCCACCGAACGTCACCTACGTACCGTTCCGCGGCTACGCGGGCCCCGATCGATTCACCTTCGAAGCCGACGACAGCCAACTCGTCTCCGGCGTCGGCACCGTCGACGTGCTCGTCGGGAAGGTGCCGGCGACGCTGACCTACACGGGCACGTCAGGGCTGGTGTCGGCGACGTCGATCACGCTGTCAGGGTCGGTTTCGCCGAATGGGTGCTCGGCGGCCGGGATCACCTACAAGGTGAACGATGTACCAGCTCAGGGCGGTGGCTACACGATCACGGCCGGCAACCTGTACGAGATCGAGATGAGCTACAGCGATCCGAACTGCGAAGCGCCTGCGGTCTACGCCGTCGTCCTCGCCGGCTCGACGGCTGCCGTTTCCAATGGTGGAGGCCAGTACAGGGTGTCAAGCGTCGGCACGATCAACTTTGGCTACACGGTGCAGGCGAACGAGTACAAGACCAGCTCGACGCAGGTATCGGGCCAGATGCTGTGGAACAGCCAGAACGGCAAGTTCCGGTTCAAGGGCAACGTCACCGGCTTCGTGAAGTCCTCGAACTGTGCGGCCGGATCGCTCTGCCGCCAGATCGTCGGCATCGGCACGCTGCGGACCCGCAACGACGCGGGTCAATGGATCGTGGTGGGTTCGGTCAAGCCCTACAAGGCATCCGTGATTGACGGCGGCTCGGCATTGGTGTGCACCAGGGGCAAGAAGCCGACGTGTACGGCGGTGAACAAGCCGGACTTCTTCGGCCTCGACATCCTTGGCACGGTGTTGACCGGCGAGCAGACGGCGCCCCCCGGTGGCTGGCCGGCGCCGGTGAAACTGAGCAGCGGCAACCTCGTCATCAAGTTGCGCCAAAGTTGGAAGCTCGCCCAGCCTGCTGCCATCTGAAGTGACCTCAGGCCATTGAGGGGCCTTCCCCTGTGCCAGATGTTGCTCCAGCTGACAGTTTCTCGGAAGCGAACGGGGCGAATGACTGGGGGCGGGTATTGTCGGAGTCGGGGGCCATCATGATCGTGTTCATCACCACAATTCGACATCCAGACAACTGCACGTCATACGCGAGAGTTGGCCGCCTTCTGGACAGTTCGCTGCGGTCCATCTGCAATCAGACCGATGACGATCTGCGGGTGATCGTCGTTCACAATTCGATGCCAACGGTTACGGTCTCGGATCCGCGGGTCTCGTATGTGCAGGTCGATTTCCCGGCACCATCGCCCGAGCGGAACGCGCGAATCCCGTTCAATGTCTTTCAGCGGGACAAGGGCACGAAATGCGTCGTCGGTGTCTCGGCGGCCCAGGCGCTCGGTGCAGATCACGTCATGTTCTTCGATGCCGACGACTATCTGCATCGGGGCATTGCTGCGTTCGCCAACAGCCAACTCTCGCACCCTGGGTGGTATTCCCCGCTGGGCCTCATCCACTCCCATGGGTCGCGGGTGGTGCAAGCGGTGACAGAGGGGTTTCATCTCAAGAATGGCTCGACCGGAATCGTGAGGACCGACCTCTGCGACGTGCCGTCGTCGCTCACGCCCGGGTCTTCGCAGGAAGACATCGTTGCGCACATCGACGCTCCTCAAGTCGACCAGATGTTCGGCGGGCATGGAAAGTGGCAAGACGTTCTCGAAGCGCGCGGGCATCACATGGAGCCGTTGCCGTTTCCCTCGGCGATCTGGGAGATCGGTACCGGCGAGAACGTCAGCGGCAATCTCGTGTCCGCCCGTCAGAAGCAGGCACTCGACGACGCCATCTCGACCGACTTCAGCATCGAGCTGCCCTCGCGCTGGTCACATTTCTCCTCTTCGGGCAGACTGTTGTTGAAGCGGCTCGGTCGGCGAATTGGCCGAGATTCTCGCGCACACTAGGTACCACTCCCCCCAAAGCCGAACGGATGTCACCCTCCATGTTGGACCGCCGACAGCGCTCTCGTCTGCGCAACTACAGCGAACAGATCGGCGCCCTCGGGCTGCGCCGATGGATTGTCTTCAAGGGCAAGCGGTTGCGCAGTCGGTTCAGCGCGTCGGGCACCAGGTTCTCGGTGTCGACTCCACTCGCCCAGTTCCCGGTGACGCTTCGCGCCCAGACCAGCGACACAAACGTGTTCAGCCAGATCTTTCTCCACCGCGAGTACCGCTGTCTCGACGAGGTCGTGTCTCCCCGGCTCATCATCGACTGTGGTGCCAACGTGGGCTGCTCGGCGGCGTACCTGCTGAGCCGCTTTCCCGGGTCTCGGCTCATCGCGATAGAGCCCGACAGCGGCAACTTCGAGACGCTCCAGCACAATCTCGCCCCCTATGGCGACAGGTGCACGATGCTGCAGTCGGGGGTGTGGTCGTCATCCGTGCCTCTCGTGGTCTCGAGCACCCCCGCCAACTCGAACCGGGAATGGAGCGTCACGGTGAGGGCGGCGGCGGCAGGGGAGCAGGGCTCGATCATGGCAGTCGATATCGGCACGCTGCTTCGCGACTCCGGAGAGGAGCGGATCTCGATCTTGAAGATCGACATCGAGGGCTCCGAGGCCGAGGTGTTTGCGGCGAACGTCGAGCCATGGCTCAGCAGAGTGGACAACCTGGTGATCGAGCTCCACGGGGCCAAATGCCGATCCGTGTTCATGGCGGCAATCGATGGGCTTGGCTTTGAGATTTCAGAATGCGAGGAGCTGACCGTCTGCACTCGTCCGGCATGACGGCCGACGGGTCACGTCGGCGGCTCTGGGCGCGGAATCCATTCGGTCCCCTGGCGAGGTGCCGACAAGGAGTGCACCGGGACGGACTGCTTTTCGATGACCACAACGTACGGATAGAAATGAATTGCGTAGATCGACGCTTGGAAGGACGTCGTCGCAGTCTGCAGGAGCGGGCCCTCCTCGGCATGAATATCGTTCAGACCGTTGACGAGGGTCGCGGCAAACGCCGCGAAGCGGTTGAAGTGCCCGTGGACGTCCTCGCAGAGATAGACGCCGCCGGGCCTCAGGTGCGGCAACATCTCCTCAAGCGTGACCTGCTGCTGAGCGGCGGTGTGGCCCCCGTCGTCGATGAGGATGTCGATCCCGTCGGCTTTCGTGCGGAAGTCATTCCAGAACGAGCGGTCTTGCTGATCGCCGATGAAGACCGACACGCCGTCGCCTTCGTACGCCCTGCAAGCGGGGTTGATGTCCACTCCGTAGACGTGGCTCTGCTCACCGAAATAGGAACGCCACATGCCGAGGCTTCCACCGCTGTAAATACCGACTTCCAAGACATTCACCGGCTGACCGACGAACTTCGCGAAGTGCCGTTGGTAGATGTCGAAGTAGTGCGTCCACTTGACGATGCCGCGACCCTCGGTATGGTCCTGGAAGTAATCCCACAGTGCATTGGTCGGTGTGGATGGTGGCCGAGGCTGGGCGAGCGCTTCACCGGCATCGGTGAACCCGGCTGCGAAGGTCTCGGCGTCGCACGTCACAGGGATGGCCAGCGTCGCCTTCGCAGCAAGCCGGGGGCTCGTCGCGAAGGATCTGATGATTCGGTTCAAAGTCCTGAGGTGGATCATGCGGGTGACTCGGCGGAGACGATCGCCGCAACCGGTGACTGCTGGAATGCATTCAGGAACGATCGAACCGATGCCTTCGATCCGAGCAGTTCGATCTGGCCGGCGCGGTAGGAATCGGCGAGCTGGACATGCCCGAGGTACGTGCGGTAGAGCGTGCGTAGATCAGTGCGCACCGTGACATCGATGTCGAACCGCGGGTCGGCGAGGCACAACGATGCGCCCGTGTCGACGACGATCCAATAGCGCTTTGGGTGATCGGTGAAGGTGATGGCGATCGTGAATTTTGGCCCAGGTACCTTGCCCGGGTCGAGCCGGCGATGCAGCCACCACATCAGCAGGTCGGGGTCGAGTTCTTCGGGTTCGGGTTCGCCGAAGGTCCACCGCGCGCCCCAGGTTGCGAGACCGAACACGACCGGCTCGAGGTCGCGCCCTGCCGACGTGAGGTGATAGCTGCCGTCCGGCTCCTGCTCGATCACGTCGGCTCCCTTCAGTTGCTGGAGCCGCCGGCTGAGCAGCGCGCGCGAGAGCCCTGGGTTGCCGCTGATCAGCTCGTTGAACCGCGTTGCGCCGGTGAGCAGGTCGCGGATGATGTGGATCGTCCAACGGTCGCCGAGGAGTTCGGCAGATCGTGAGATGGGGCAGTATTGGCCGTACGTCTTCATCCACGAAGTCTGCCACGACCCAGTTGTGCTCGGTTCAGTATTGGAACTAGACGCTCTGTGCGCCGGGGTATTGGATGAGCACTGTCACCAACGACGAACAACCGACGTAAGGAGCCGTGGAACAGTGCGCATCACCAAGACAGACATCCCCATCAAGATCAACATTCCTGGAGCGATTGCTCGCCAGGCGATCAACTTCGGCGAGGCATCCGATTACGGTGCCCTCGCAGCCGAGTACTTCTCGCTCGGTGCTGGCACCGATATCGCCCCGCTGTTGAAGGGTCTCGACGACGACGCCTGCCAGGCGCCACACTGGGGCTACATGATCTCGGGTGCGGTTGTGATCAGTTACACCAACGGACGAGAAGAGACCTGCGTCGGGAACGACGTGTTCTACTGGCCGCCCGGACACAGCGTGCGAGTCGAACATGATGCCGAGGTCATCCTGTTCAGCCCACAGGTCGAGCACGCCGAAGTGATCCAGCACATGATCGCCGCGATGGCCGGCTGAGTCGGCACGAACCGAACGATGGACAATCACCGCAACGACCAAGGAGGTCACATGGAAGGCAATGAGCAGTTGGCAGTCATCATTCCGATGCTGAAGCAGGTGGGTGCAGCGATTACGCCGGAGCAACTCGATGGGCCGACGCCGTGCGCGTCGTTCAGCGTCGCCGACGTACTCGAACACATGACGGGCCTTGCCTCGGGGTTTGCGCCGGCGTTCAGAGGCGAAGCTCCTCCGAGCGCCGACGCTGTCGATAGCCGCGGTCTGGGCGAGCGCTTCCAGGCGTCGATGGATGCTCTCCTTGGCGCCGTGCAGAGTGCCGGTGCGCTCGAGCGCACCATCGAGACGCCATTTGGGCCGATGCCCGGGGCGGCATTCGCCCGACTCGTGGCGTTCGACGGCTTGATCCATGGATGGGATCTCGCCACCTCCACGTCGCAAGCGTGGAACCCACCCAACGACGTAGTGGCCGAGGTCGACGGCTTCGCTCGTCAGGCGCTTGCTCCGGCAATGCGCGATGGCGACACCTTTGCTGACGAAAAGCCGGTGGCGCCGAACGCGTCGGCGTTGGATCGTCTCGTGGCGTTCAGCGGCCGTACGGTCTGAGCCACCAAGCAATGGCCTGACCGGAGTCACGTCCGATCGGTCGCGATCGGTCGCGATCTTGGGCTTCATGCCCGACGCGCCACGCCGCTCGGTGCACGATCTGAGCGGGCAAACCTGCTCACATCGTGCATGTCCGCTCGGGTAGATCGCTGGACTCCGGGTGTCAGCGGGAGGGATCGGGAGGGATCGGGGGTCAGGGGTTGCCGAGGTGGAGCCTGGTCACGATGTCGGCAACCTCCGGCGGCGCATCGTGCCCGTATGCGGCGGTCAGCAGGCCGTGGTGGTCGCAGGGCATGATGATGGCAAACAGAATCGCCTCGTCACCCGGGTCGCTGGTGCCTTCGAAGCGGTAGGACTTGCTGATGGCCACGTCCTCGGGCGACGCCCATTCGCCGCACTTGCGGCAGGTAAGCCAACCGGCATCGAAGGTGATTTCGTGAATCCAACCGGCGGACTGCAATTGCCGCATCCGCTCGGTGAGAGTGTCCATCGGATCGCTCATGTCCCCAAGCTACGTTCGTCGTCTGGCGAGCGCAATGCGGATGGCCACCGGTTCAGCCACGCAGCAGATCGCGGGCGATGTGTGTGATCTGGATTTCGTCGGTACCGGCGTAGATCTGCAGTACCTTCGCGTCGCGGGCGAGTTGCTCGACGCGGAACTCGGACATGTAGCCGTTGCCGCCGAACAACTGCACCGCCTCGAGAGCCACCTCGGTGGCGGCGCGAGCCGAGTACAGCTTCATCGCCGAGGCCTCGGCCAGCGACATGCTGGTGCCGGCGGCGCCCATCTCGATGGTGCGGAACACCAGGTTCTGCACGTTCATGCGGGCCACTTCCATGCGCGCCAGCTTGTCTTGGATGAGTTGGAACTCGCCGATCGGCTTGCCGAACTGCACGCGGTTCTTCGCGTACGCAATGCTGAGCTGCAGGCATTCCTCGATGATGCCCAGAGCCATCGCGGCGACGCCCGCACGCTCTTGCTGGAAGGTGGCCTTGGCGCCGTCGCGGCCGCCGGATGGCAGGTCCTCGGTCTCGCCGATCAGGCGATCGCGCCCGACGCGCACATCGTCGAGGAACAGCTCGCCGGTGGGCGAGGAGTGCATGCCCATCTTGCGTAACGGCTTCGACTGCACGAAGCCGGGCATGCCGCGCTCGAGTACGAAGCTGAGGATCTTGCGCTGCTCGGGCGGGTTGCCGTCGTCGAGCTTGCAGATGAACACCGTGATGTCGGCGTACGGCCCGTTGGTGATGAAGGTCTTGGAACCATTGAGGATGTAGTCGTCGCCGTCGCGTCGCGCCGTCGAGCGCATCGAGCCGAACGCATCCGAGCCCGAACCGGGTTCGGTGATGGCCCAGGCGCCCACCTTGTCCATGGTGAGCAGGTCGAGCGCCCACCGTTCCTTCTGGGCGATTGTGCCTTTCGACATGATGGCAGTGGAGGCCAGGCCCATGCTCACGCCCATGGCTGTGACCATGCCCGGGCACACGCGGCACAGCTCGATGATCGGGATCAGCGTGAGCCCTGCTCCGCCGCCGTCGCCGCCGGAGCGTTCGATGGGTTCGGGCGGCTGCTCGCCGCGGGCGATGGCATCGGCAGCGGCGTGCTCGCGTTCCATCTGCCGTTTGAAACGATCGCGCGCCATGGCATCCATGCCGAAGGTTGCGAACAACTTGCGCAAGATGTCGTACGGGGGCATGTCGCCATGCTCGAGCTCGTCCACGTGGGGGCGTACCTCGTCGTCCACGAAGCGGCGCACCGCATCGCGAATCATCTGCTGCTCGTCATTCCATTCGAACATGGTTCAACCCGCCTCGCTGCTCGCCGCGGTGATGACGGCGAAAGAATTCTACCCGGTGCGTTGACGGCCCAATTGATCAGCCGGCCGCGCGTTTGCGGGGATCGACGGGGAACGACCTGGCAGCGATGATCTGCGCGGAGATCTCTGCGGCGCTGTTGATGATCGCATCGATCCCGGGTCCCAACAGCGTGACCAACTGCTGTTGTGACGCATCGGTCACAGCTTCCAGTTCCAGTCGTGCAGCGCTGCCTGCGGCCGTCAGCATGCCGCCGCTGGTCCACCCGCGCTGATCGAGCCCGGCCATCGCCGTCGCCAACTGCGCTGGGTTGAAACCTCGGGTGCCGCTGTATTCGCCGAGGTCGTAGCCCAGCCACAGCTCGGTGAGAATGTTCGCGTTGATGGCATTCAGCCCGGCGGCCACGCACGCCGCCAGGTGACCGTCGCCGCGGTGTTCGCGCACCAGTTCGGCTGCCCGCCAGAGCCGGCCGTGGGCGGTGTCGGGCACGGGCAGGTTGCGGAGCGCGTTGAACAGGGGTCGGCCCATGCCATCGAGTTGGGTGAGGGCATCGAGCAGGGGGTCAGCGATCGCTGCGGCTGCTGACGGCGAGCAGATGGTGGCCAGGCTCTCCGCTGCGCCGATGGATCGAGCGGCCAGCACGTCGTCGCGTGAGGCGGTGGCGACAGCGTGGTGGTAGACCGCCGAGAGCAGGCCGGGCTCGAACACGCCGAAGGTGGCCACGACCACGGAGGCGTCCGGTGTGCCAAGGGCGGCGGCTCGGCCCCACACATAGCCGTCGAAGAAACCAAGACCCAGCGCGGCAAGGCGGTCGGATGGGGGGCGTGACCACCATCCGTGTGTGGCGATTGGCTCGAGGGCATCGCGGAGCCTCCGGGGCGGCGTGACCGGAACGACTGGCTCCGGCACGGGCACCGTCGGAGCGGTGAAGAACGCGGTAACGATGTCGTCGTAGGTCATTGCCAGATACTGCCATCCCGCAACGGGTGGTGTCAGCCGGCCAGCACCGCAGCGAGTTGAGCAGCGAGGTGCCGAGCGTGTGGTGGCGCCAGCATGGTCGCATGTCCACCGCCCACCTCGGTGGACTGCAGATTGGGAACGACCCGTGCCCAGCGCTGCGGTTGTGGGCTGTTGGCAACGTGGAACAGCACCACCGGGAACGCCGCAGGTTGGGGGGTGTAGCGCGCGCCGGCCCGCGAGTTGATTCGCTCGATCGCCCGCCTGCGGATGACGCTGGTACTCGGTCTGCCCGGTACGGCGTAGCGGTACAGCACAGCCGCCCGGCGGTAGTAGAGGCGTGGTCGATAAAGTATTGAGGCCAGTAACTGGCGACGCGAATGGGCGGCCATCTTCGTCTGGAACGATGTTGCCGGCCTAGATGCAGACAATGTGGCGTTGGACCCGGCAAGGACGGCATCGAGCAGCACCACCTGTACCTCGCGGCCACGTGCACGAAGCTGGTGGGCGGCTTCGTAGGCCACAACGCCGCCGGCCGAGTAGCCAACAATGTCGATGCGGCCATCGGTCTGGAGGCGGATGATCTGGTCGGTCACGCGGCGCGCAGCCCTGCTGACGGTGCGGTCCACCCGGCCGGGCGTGTGTACGCCATTGGCTTCGATGACGATCGCTGGTTGGTCGGCGCCGAGCTCGCGAATGAGCACGTTGAAACCGAGCGCATTGCCGTATTCGCCAGGGATGAGGAACACGGGTGGCCGGGTACCTGTGCTGTTGAGGTGTGTCACCGTGGACGGCTTATGTGGCGTGGTCGAGCGAAGGAGCAGCGCAAGTGCCGCAGGTGTGCGGTGCCCGATGAGCGTGTTGAGGTCGAGATCCCCCCAGCCCTCATCGGCCAGTCGGGCGGCGAGTTCGATGGCTGAGAAGGAATCGAGCCCGAAGTCCCACAGGTCTTCGTCCGGCCCGAGTTGGTCGGGGTCGAGGTCGAGTGCTGCAGCAGCGCTGTCGACGATGAACTGTTCGAGCGGCCCGTTCGGGGGTCGTTGCGTTCCCGTGCGCCATGGTGTGACAGCGCCGCCTTGAAGCGCCACGCGGTCGATCTTGCCTCGCTCGGTGCGTGGAAGTTGCGCGTGCGTCATCAGCAACGCCGGCACCAGATGCGGCGCCAGCGACGAGGTGAGCTGGGATCGTACGTCGGCAGCGGTGAGCGTGCTGGACTCGTCGAGTTCGAGATGGGCGACGAGCCGTTGTTTCCCCGACCGAGTGCCGTGTGGTAGCACGATGACGTTGCGGATGCCGGTGATGCGGCGCAGGGCCTGCTCGGGCTCGGCCGGCTCGACGAGCTTGCCGCGGATCTTCACCAGATCATCGATGCGGCCGGCGTGGCGGTAGGCGCCGTCGGGCAACTGTTCGCCGATGTCGCCCGAACGCCACCAACGCGTGCCGTCGGGGTCGGTACCGAAACGGGCTGCGGTCAGTTCGGGCTCGCCGAGGTACCCCAGCGCAACCAACCCGCGAACAACCATCTGGCACACGCTGTCGGGCTCGTCGCTCAGCGGTTCGAATCGGACGCGGTCTGGTGCGGTCGGAAGCCCCAGATGCACGCGCCCGACGCCGATGGGGGTCTCGGGCGTGATGACGTTGAGGAAAATACCGTTGGGCGCCTCAGATGCGGCATAGCCGCAGAGGATCTCGGCTGCTGGGTTCAGCAGCTGGCGCAAAGGTGCAACCTGATCCCACGAGAATGCTTCGCCGAAGACGCGCACGCGGGTGACGGACTGGAGTCTGCGTTCTTTGGGCCACCGTTCCAGCAGCGTGGCTGCAAGCGAGGACACGATCGGCAAGTACGACACCTGATCGCTGTCGATCCGTTCGAGGAGGGCGAGCGGGTCGAGGACCGTTGGATCGACGACGGACAGACTGTGTCCTCCGCTGGGGGTGAGGCTGGCGGCCAACCCAGCAACAAAACTGAACGGTGCCAGGCACATTGCGCGCGTGGTGGCGCTCCCGGCGGCGGCGGCGGCGGCGATGTCGTCGCTGAAGCGCCGGTGCAGCGCCCACAGCATTGTCCAATCCAGCATCACGCCCTTGGCCTGGCCGGTGGACCCGGACGTGAACACCACGGCCGCAAGCGCATCTGGCCGCAGCGGTTGCGGACCGACCGGGTCATCGATCGCCGTGCGCGCATCGAGCACGCGCACGCCAGCGGGTAGTAGTGCTGCCAGCGAGAGATCGGCGACAATGGCCAGCCCCGGCTGATCGAGGCGGTGAAGCAGTTGGGCGATCACCTGCGGTGGGTTCGACGCATCCAACGCTGCGAAAGCAACGCCACTGCGGATCGCGGCGTGAATGGCCACCATCGACCACATGCTGCGGGTGACGATGATGGGCAACACCATCGAATCGGACACACCGGCATCGGCGCGGAATTCCAGGATCAGCCGTGCGAGTGTTCCGACACGGGCGTCGAACTCGTCGAACGTAAGGCTGGTGAGCGCATCGAAGACAGCGACGGTGTCGGGGGTCGCTTCCGCCCAGTGGCGAACCCCACCCGCGAGCTCATTCAAACTGTCCGCCGACATCACGTGAAGGATATCTGGTGACCACGGGCATTCTTGTCGCCGGGGGTGGGCAACGCGTCCAACGGTGTGGGCGCCGCGTCGGTCAGGGCGGGTCCAGCAGGACCCAGCCGATGAGGAAGCACGCTGCCCCGGCGACGGCGGTTGGCAGGGTGCGCGGCCCGAGCAGGCCCACGATGCCGGCGCCCAGCGTGCTGGCTGCAACGCCGACGAGCACCTTCGCTGGTGCTGGCGCGGTCGGCGACGGCTCACGGCGTCGTCCTTGCTTGTGTCGCTTGCTCACCCGAGCCCGCGTGGCGCTGGTGGCGGCAACGAACAGCGCCGTCACTCCCAGTACGGCGGCGAACCAGACCGGCCTGGACAGCCACCACCAGCCCGACAAGCGTTCTGGCGCCCAGACACCTGCGGCCAGCAACGCGGCGCACAGCGCGAGCGCGCTGAGGTGCCATGCGTACACGCCCACCGCTGCCTGCCCGGCGCGGTCGATCAGCCGATGGAACCGGGTGCCGATGCGGTCCAGCGTGTGTGCGGCCATCATCAGCACACCCACCTGAGCCAGGGCGGCCACCGCTGTGTACAGCGTGGGTGGGGTGGTGTTCGATCGCTGGCCCGGCACGGCGTCGATCAGGCCCGGGTGGTATCCGGCGAAGCGCACCAGTGCCACGGCGGCAACCAGCGATCCTGCGGCCAGCGCAGTGCCGGTGCGCAGCTCGTGCAACCGCCCGGCCTCGCTGGCACCACGCCACCATGCGCCCACCAGCCACGGCACGCCCCAGGCGATGAAGAACCCGGGCCAGCCGATGGCCTTCGGTGCCGAGAACCCGCACCGGGCGATGTCCAGTGCGGCCAACGCGGTGAGGCAGAGCCCGACCGCCACCACCGGCCGAGCCGCCCACCGCGACAGTCGTGCGCCGAGCGCGGTGAAGGGCACGTATGCGGCCAGGAACCACAGCGGCTGCGTGGCGATACGCGCTCCATCGGCCACGATGTCGCCATGACCGACGACGAGCAGTTCGATGATCGATGCCATCGACCACACCGTCACCACCACCGCACCGAGGCCCACGATCGCACGCAGTCGGCGGGCCGCCGTGCGCAGCGACGCCGTTGTGTTGGCCCAACCGGCTGCACAGAAGAACACCGGCATCGGCGCCAGCATCGATAGCCACGCCAGATGCGGATACAGCGCCAGCGCGTTGGCGCCGCGCAGGCTGCCGTCGGGATGGCGATCGATGATGGCCAGCGACAGGTGGCCCAGCACCACCATCACCAGCGCGCCAGCGCGCACCAGATCGATGGCCGGCCGGTGAGCCGGCGCAACAACGGCGGCGGGCGCAGTTGCTTCAGGGTCGACCACGGACACGACTGTAGGTCAGTGCTCGGCCAGGTACGCGCTGATCCACGCCTGCTCGTGATCCACCGCGGTGCGGGCGTTGCCGCCCACGAAGTCGGCGATCGTGCCGCCGATCA
>CAFBLP010000092.1_pt1 | contig 14390 bp, 9 predicted proteins | sample 7268181 | NCBI WGS metagenome assembly CAFBLP01 (sample SAMEA6814034, study PRJEB35770) | freshwater metagenome | biome: Freshwater; feature: Freshwater reservoir; material: water | place: Czech Republic | collected 2017-05-23 | depth 30m m | reverse complement strand
GTTGAAGTACATGTTCGTGCCGTTGATGTAGCTGTGCGACGAGTGGCCACCCAGCAGGGTGATGCCACGGATCTCGCTGCGAATGCGTGGCAGCGCGGCCTCATAGATGGCGTTGATCGAGCTCCAGTCGGCAGAGATCTCCGTGGTGCGGTTCACGTTGCGGGTGGTGCGGATGCGCTCGTCCTCGCGCGCCACCTTGTCGGGACCCCACACCAGATCGTCGAACCATTCGGCGATCAGTTGGCTCTCCACCGGCTGACACTCGGGATGGCGGGCGACGATCTCGGCGATGCCCTCGGCGGTGGCCTTGGAAATGCCGGCGTTGCCCTCGGCCATGAACAGCACGATGCAGTCGTCGGGCGCAGCGAAATGCGAGAAGTGCAGTTGGCCGTCCTCTGGGTCGTACAGGCGGGCAACGGAGGGCTTGTATCCAGCCACCATCACCTCGCGCAGCACCTCGAAACCCACCTTCATGTCCTTCAGCGTCCAGCCCATGAAGATGTTGTTCTCGGGCATGTACGGGAACAGCTTCACCGTCACCTCGGAGATGAAGCACAGCGCTCCTTCGTTGCCGATGACAATGTGGCGGATATCGGGACCAGCGGCCCGACGGGGCACGTTCTTGATACGCGACACCTGACCGCCGGGGAACACCACCTCGCAGCCCACCACCATGTCCTCGATACCGCCGTACAGCGTGGAGAACTGGCCGATGCTGCGCGTGGCCACCAGCCCGCCCATGCTGGCGATCGGCTTCGACTGCGGCGAATGCCCAGTGGTCAGCCCCAGCTCGCGCGCCCGGTCCTCGAGCAGCTGCAGCGGCACCCCGCACTGAGCGGTGGCCTGCATGTTGTAGGCATCGATGCTGAGGATCTGGTTCATCAACGAGCCGTCGAGCACGATCGAGTTCTCCACCGGCGTCTCGAGTCCACCCTCGGTGGCGGTGCCGCCGGTACGGGCCACGACGTTGACATGGTGCTCGTCGGCGAAGGCCAGCACGGCGGCCGCCTCCTGTGTGCTGCTGACCATCGCCACCGCTGCCGGCACCGGCATCGTGTACACACCGAAGATGTTCTGCAGCTTGCGGAAGTTGTCGATGCTGCTCTGCCGGAGGGTCTGTTCGTCGGTGATGACGCGCTCGGCTCCGAGGATCTGGCGCAGGTGTTCGACGATTTCGGCTCGGTTGAGGGACATGGTGGCGATCCTTTGGTTGTGTCGGTGAAGGGGTCAGTGGAAGATCGGGTAGGACCGTTCGAACACGGCATCGGTGGCGTCACGGATGTCGTGGTAGACGGTCTCGTTCATACGTCGGTACATGCTGCCATTGTCGACATCGGGGTCGAAGGACTCGCGGGTCGGTGCCATGTGTGCCGCCGCCGTCTCGATGTCGGGGTACACGCCCGCCGCAGCAGCTGCACAGATGGCGGCGCCGAGGCTTGCCCCGCCGCCGTCAATGCTGCGTGATGCCGGGATGCCGAAGACATCGGCGAAGATGTGCATGAACAACGGGCTGTGGGAACCGCCACCCGACACCACGATCTCGTCCAGGGCGATGCCGAGTTCGGTACACATTGCATCGACGTGCGACTTCATCGTCAACGCGATGGCCTCCAGGATGGACCGGTAGACGTGGCCGCGCGTGTGGCGGGCGTCAAAGCCCAGCATGACGCCTTTGCGGAACGGTTTGTCAGTGGGTGCCAGCCAGTCGAGCACGGTCATCAACCCGTCGCTGCCGGCCGGCAGCCCGGTTGCTTCTCGCTCGATGTAGTCCTCTCGGGACATCCCCAGACCAGCGGCACTGGCGGCGAACTCGGGCCCGAGCAGGTCGAGGAACCAGGTGAGTGTCCACATCCCTCGGCGCACACCGCTGCTCTCGTAGAGATAGCGGTTCGGTATGCACGCGAAGTTGGTCCAGAAGTTGACGGGCGCCGTGTGGTTCTCGCGCCCGGGCACCATCGCCGCGATGTAGGTGCCCAGTGAGACCAGCGCCGTGGTCTCGCCCAACGCGCCGGCGCCGAGCATCTCCACCGCCTTGTCGTTGGCAGTCGCCACCACCGGCACCCCTGCGGGAATCCCCGTGGCAGCAGCCGCCTCGGCGGTGAGCCGCCCGATGGTGTCGCCCGGCATCTGCAGATCCAGCAGCATCTCGCGGGTCACGCCGAACTCGGCGTACAGGGCCGGGTCGTTGCTCCATTGCCATGTGTCGGTGTCGATCGGCCACTGCAGCGCGATGTTGTTCGCCGCTGTGTCCTTGAACTCACCGGTGAAGCGATGGGCGAGATACCCCGACGAGGTCGTGGCGTAGACGGCTTCGGCCGTGTCGGGCACATACGGCTGATAGGCGCGGTCGTCCATCCAACTGATCACGGGTTCTGCCAGCGAGCCGTCAGCGCGCAGGAAGGCCTTACAGCAGCGGATGGGGCAGAGTCCGATTGCAACGATGTCGGCCGGATCGCCGGCGAACGCGGCCATCGCCTGTCGGCTGGCCGAGGCGATCGATTCCCAGAGGTCGTCGCCAGGGTGCACTGCAACGCCATGACGCGGCCGGCTCATCGGCCGCAGCGAGTGCTGGCCGCGCGCCACGGCAGCGCCGACAGCGTCGTACACGACGACCTTGGCGCTCTGTGTGCCGCAATCAATGCCGATGAGGTAAGGGCCAGCCATCATGGATGCCGCGCCGGTTGCCTCGCCCTAGCGGACGAGGTAGCCGCCGTCCACAGCGAGGATGTGGCCGTTGACGTAGGCAGAGGCGCGGCTGGCCAAGAACACCACAGCGCCCATGAGGTCGACCGGCTCACCCCATCGATCGGCAGGAATGTGATCGAGTACCCGTTGGCTGGTCACCGGGTTGCTGCGCGTGTTTGCCGTGATCGGGGTGGCGTAGTAGCCGGGGGCGATCCCGTTGACCTGCACGTTGTACTGGGCCAGTTCATCGCAGTAGGCCTTGGTCAGCCCGGCAATGCCGTGCTTGGTGGCTGAATAGGCCGGCGACAGGCGGCCGCCGAGGAACGAGAACATGGAGCAGATGTTGATGATCTTGCCGCTGCGCTGGGGCACCATGTGCTGCGCCACTTCGTAGCTCATCTCAAACGCTGCGGTCAGGTTCACGTTGACCGTTGCATCCCATTGCGGGCGGCCGAAATCGAGCACTTCGGCGAGAGGGCAGATCCCCGCACTGTTGATCAGAATGTCCACCGATCCGAACTGCTCGACGCAGGCATCGACGATGCGCTTGGGCGTGCCGGCCTGGGTGATGTCGGCCTGCATGAATCCATAGCGGACACCCTCTGCCTCGACCATCGCCCGCGTGCTCAACGACGCGTCGTTGGCATCATCGTCGATGATGCTCGGCACGAACACGTTGGCCCCGCCCTTGGCGAGCGCCAGGGCGAACGCCTGCCCAAGCCCCGTGTTGCCACCGGTCACGATGGCGTTCTTGCCAACAATGCCGAAGTAATCCATTGCGAAATCTGTGATCGTCATCCGTGCTCTCTCTCGCTCCCAGCGCCGAGATGCTAGTGCAACAGCGCCGCGAAGGCGGAACACTCGTACCGGAAACCGGTGAGTCGACCCGACCAGGCCGGACTGCCCGCCGATCTCATTCGGCAACCCAATCGTCAAGAGTTCGTCAAGCTCCGGCTCGCGAAGTTACCCAACGAGTCAGGCATATTGCCCCAACGGGCCGGTTTCGGCTCAGCATCGAGCCGCAGGTCGCCCCACAGTGCGCTTGGCCAACCACGCAGCGCCGCACCGGTATCGTCTACTTTCCGTCAAGAACAACCGCGCGGCATTCACGCCGCAATTGACCGGGAGTTCCCGGCGGTGCATGATGTGCGGGCCACCTGAAACCGTCATGGTGGCAGTGTTCCCAAGAGGTAATCATGCGACTCGCGACCCAAGCAGGCCATAGCCACGGGGTCGGCGTACCTCGGCCGAACGACTGCACGACGGAGCGCGGTGGGACCACCACGTCGGTGTCACACAACACCGATTGGTCCACCGGCTCGAGCATGACACCGTGGTCGACCGACGTGCGTTGCGGCGTCAGCTGGTCAGCCACCGCATTGGCCGACGCTTCCACCGTTGGACAGGGGCTGTGATGAGCATGCGTTCACGCACCATCCAGCGCCGGGCCACCAAGACCCTGGCAGTGACATTGCTCCTCAGCTGGCTTCCCGCCGGGCTCAACACAGCCTTCGCCGACGACGCCCGCTCTGAGTCGAGTTCCGACTACAAAGCAACCACCACTTCGACGGGCGCCACCAGCACGTGGTCTGGTTCGTCGAGCTCGGACTGGCGGAACTACTCGTCGCCGATCTCATCACCGATCTCGTCGCCGATCTCGTCGCCGATCTCATCGCCTCTCGGTTCGACCTACCTCTCCTCGACCGCAGCCAAGGTCCCAACGTCCCTGGCAGACGTCGTCCATCAGATCGGTGCTGACGCAATGTGGTCCGCTGGCTACACCGGCGCAGGGGTCGACGTCGCCATGATCGACTCCGGTGTTGCCCCGATCACCGAGCTCTCGGCGACCAAGGTGTTCGTCGGCCCGGACCTGTCCTTCGAGGCCGGAGCACCCGCGGTGACCGGGATCGACACATATGGTCACGGAACTCACGTCGCTGGCATCATTGCCGGTCATACGCCGGGTGCCGACCCGCTGCACCCGAAGTCCACTGATTTCATCGGCGTGGCCCCTGACGCCCGGCTGATCAGCGTCAAGGTCGCCGACAACACCGGTGCGGCCGATGTCTCCCAGGTGATCGCTGCCATTGACTGGGTCGTGCAGAACCGCGATGCCAATGGCCTGCACATCCGGGTGCTCAACTTGTCCTACAACACCTCGGGTAAGCAATCAGAGATCATCGACCCGCTGTCCAAGGCCGTCGAGAACGCCTGGACCCATGGCATCGTCGTGGTGGTTTCTGCCGGCAACGACGGTCGGAGCGCCCGGAGTCTTGCGAATCCGTCCAACAACCCATACGTGATCGCTGTCACCGCCGCTCAGAACCTGCAGGGCAACTGGAAGGTACCCACCTGGGCAACCTCTGGCGATGGCATCCGCAACCCCGATGTTGCTGCGCCCGGCGTTTCGATCATGAGCCTGCGCGATCCGGGATCGCGTATCGATACCGAGCACCCCAGCGCACAGGTTGTTGACGACAAGCGCCTGTTCCTGGGCAGCGGCACTTCCCAGGCAGCCGCTGTCGTCTCCGGAGCAGCGGCCCTGCTGCTGCAGCAGCGACCCGGGCTCACCCCCGATCAGATCAAGGGCCTGCTGACATCAACCGCTGCTGAAGTGGACAGCTCGCAACGAATCGCTGGCAACGGCGTCATCGACCTGAAGCGGGCAATGAACCGTTACGCATGGAGCCGCAGCCAGACCTGGGCCCGGGCAACTGGACTCGGATCGCTCGAGGCGTCACGCGGCCTCGATCACGTGACGGTCAACGGAGTCCCGCTGGTTGGTGAGATCACCTTCACCGGTTCGATCTGGGATCCGATCGCCTGGGTCGCCGCCAGCGAGGCGGGTACGGTCTGGACCAGCACCGGTCTGTGGGCCAGCGTCGGCATGTTGTCTACCGGCTCGACCGGCCTGTCCGGTTCAAGCTGGTCCGGCAGCAGCTGGTCCGGCAGCAGCTGGTCCGGTTCGAGCTGGTCCGGTTCGAGCTGGTCCGGTTCGAGCTGGTCAGGTTCGAGCTGGTCAGGTTCGAGCTGGTCAGGTTCGAGCTGGTCAGGTTCGAGCTGGTCCGGCAGCAGCTGGTCCGGTTCCAGCTGGACCGGCAGCAGCTGGTCCGGCTTCGACTGGTCATGAGCCCTGGCGCTCCCTCGCTCCCGGTCGCGTCTACCCAACGGGTCAGGGAGGTCATCGGCCGCACTGCACCGCGCCTGCGCGTGCTGATCTTCGCTGCCCTGCTCGCCCTACTCGGCGGTGTGCTCTTACTGATCACGCCGAATGCCACCACGATGCCGCACCGGGTATGGACCTTGCCGTTCTTTGCGTTGGTCATCGCCTTCGGTCTCGCTGAAGCAACAGCACTGCACGTCGAGATCCGCAAAGAGTCCCATTCGCTCTCGCTCAGCGGGATTCCGCTGATGTTCGGTGTGCTGCACACCGCCCCGGTGCTCGTCGCCGCCGCATACGTACTCGGCGCCGCACCCGCACTGCTCTGGATCCGCCACTCAGACTGGGTCAAGACCACGTGGAACTCGTGCCTGTTCTTCGCCGAGGCAGCGATGGCGGCCCTCATCGTGCATTCCCTGCTCGCCAGCAGGCTGCCAGACAAGGCATGGGAATGGCTGATCCCGCTGGGCGCGATCCTGGTCGCCGAAATGATGAGCCTGCTGGCCGTGCCACTCGTCATCATGGCTGTTGACGCCACGTTCCGTCCGCGCCTGTTCGCCGATGTCGGCCAATCCCAGGTGCTCGCAGCGCTTGCCGGCACCTTCACGGTCACCGCAGTGGCCGTGTCGGCCAACAGCCCGTACATGGTGGTCTACTCGGTGCTTCCGGTCATCGGGGTTGGCGTCGTGTTGCAAAACAGCGGACACCTTGCGCAGCGCTATCGGGATTTGCAAAAGCTCCACACGTTCACCCGCGCCCTGACCAACGAGCGAGGCCCGCGCACACTCGATGCCGGCCTGATCGAACTCGCGCAGATCATGCGGTCGCGCGCGGCAGGTCTTGCGGTCATCGCCAACAGACACTCCCGGCCGCCCACGCTGCGCGTCCTGACCGATTCCGCATTCGAGGACCTCGAACCCGAACCGATCGCCAATCTACTGCTCGGTCTGCTGGCCGAGGGGCCCGTCACACAGCTGACCGATGACGATGACCGCCACAGCGCGCAAGAGCTGCTGCGCCTGCTCGGGGCAAGAAAGCTTCTGGCCGGGCGCGTGTACGGCGACACGGACACCGTGGGAGTGCTCTTCATCACCGATCGGCTCGGCATGCGTAGCGACTTCACCCCCGACGAGCTACGCCTGTTCGGATCGCTGGCCAACACGCTGGGCGCCAAGTTGTCCAACGAGAACCTGGTCGAACGACTCGAGGTGCAAGCCCGCAGCGATGCCCTCACGGGCCTGCCCAACCGCCTGAGCTTCGAGATTGCGCTTGCGGCAAGCGCCGCCGAGGCGGATCAGAGCGGCGTGGTCGTGATGATCGATCTCGACCGCTTCAAGGAGATCAACGACTCCCTCGGTCATGAGACCGGCGATCGACTCCTCATCGAAATCGCCCGTCGACTCCGCTCATGTGCCCGCTCGAACGACGTGGTGGCACGCTTCGGCGGCGACGAGTTCGCGATCATGCTCACACGGACCGCATCCGATGGTGTTGGCGACTTCACCCGCCGCGTCAGCGACATCCACGCCTTGCTCACCTCAAAGGTCGACCTCGAGGGCATCCGTTTCGAGATCGGAGCGAGCATGGGCGTCGTTCAATGGCCGAGCCAGGGGCGCAGCACCTCGGGCCTGCTGAACCGTGGCGACACTGCGATGTACGAGGCCAAGCGCACCCAGACCGGCGTCGTGTGGTACAACCCGGCGCTCGACGCCGACACACCTCGACGGCTCGACCTGTACATGTCCTCGAGTGCTGCACTGGAGAACCACCAGTTCTTCGTTCATTTCCAGCCCAAGATTTCGCTTCAGGATGGCCGCATCACCGGTGCCGAGGCGCTGGTGCGCTGGCACCATCCGGCGTACGGTTCAGTTTCTCCCGTGGAGTTCGTCCCGTTGGTCGTCCAGGCGGGCCTGTGCGGCAAGCTGACCCGCTTCATGATCCAACGGGCCGCCGATGCGGCCGTGCTGTTCCGTGAGGCCGGCATTGATGTGCCCATCGCCGTGAACCTGACGCCGCGCGACCTGCTCGACCCTGCGTTGCCCACCGATCTGGCAGCCATCTTCGCTCAGGCCGATGTGGCGCTCTCCTCGTTGCAGTTGGAGATCACCGAGGACTCGATGGTGATTGATATCGAAACGAGCATCATGGTGCTCAACCAACTCCGCGTCCTCGGGGTCAAGATCGCAATCGACGATTTCGGAACCGGATATTCGTCGCTGCAGCTCTTGCACCGGCTGCCCGTGGACCAACTCAAGATCGACAAGAGCTTCATCAACCGGTTGACCACCGACACGAGCGCTGCAGCGATCGTGCGTGCGTCGGTCAACCTGGCCAACGAGCTCGGACTCACGACCATCGCTGAGGGCATCGAAGACTACGAGGAACTCCACATCGTCGCCGAGCTCGGCTGCCAGGAGATCCAGGGGTACATCGTCAGCCGACCGGTGCCGCCCCTCGATTTCGTCCGCTGGGCTCTCGAATGGCCGGCCGACAGGGTGCGTGATCGCATCATGACCCGAAACCCGCCGCCAATCGCCTCCCGGACAAGCGGCTCGCAGTAGCGTGATCGGGGCGCGCGGCCCCGCATGCACCCGATCCACTCTCTGGGAAGCCCACGATGTTCTTCCAACTGAGCACCCTCACGCTGTTCCTGCTCCTGGCCGTCATCGCCGGCACCTGCATCACCGGCGGGGTGCTGACCGGGCGCACGGTTCGTGCCCGACCCGGGGCGAACCACGAACCAGTGGGCGTCGTGCAGGGAACCCTGCTCGGCCTCATCGGCCTGCTGCTGGCATTCGGCCTCTCAATGGCCGTCGGGCGCTTCGAATTCCGGCGCACGCTCGTGGTGCAGGAGGCCAACGACATCGGCACCACCTACCTGCGCGCCCAACTGCTGGCCGAACCGACGCGCACGACCTCGCTCGGCCTGCTCCGCCAGTACACCGACGCTGCGCTCGACCTTGCGCACCAGGTACCGGACACGCACAACTTCAACACCGCAGCCGTGCGAGTTGAGTCGCTGCAGCGACAACTCTGGACCGCCGCTGGTGACGCTGTTCGTGCCGACCCCGTCGGGACCGCACCCCGCTTGTACCTGGAGACGCTCAACAACACGATCGACACCCACGCCGACCGAATGGCATCTATGCGCAACCGCGTACCAACGCCAGTGCTGTTGCTCGAGGTCTTCGGAAGCGGCGTTGCACTCGGCGTCTTGGCGCTCTACCTCACCCTGCTTGGGCGCGGCATCACCACCTCGCTGGCGACCGCAGCACTGCTGGTGCTCATCTTGTTCGCGTCCTTCGACCTCGACCGCCCCCAGCGTGGTTTCATCACCGTGCCATCCACCCCGCTTGCGGTGCTCCGCACCTCGATGGACCTCCCACCCGAAGCCACCGGCCCCTAAGCACTGAGGGCCTCCAGACGCCCACATCGGTGGACGTGGCACACGGCACGGACACGCGGACCTGTCCCATCTGTTTGCGTCAGCGAACAGGTTGAACACCTCCGCCCACGCAGGCGCTGCGGCAGGCGGGACCGGCGGCGACGATTCAGGCAGCCGGGTTGTAAATGTCTGATATAATACCTTTTACTCCACAGCACTCGCTTTGGCGTGTTGTCGTCCATCGCCGACAGCGGACCGAGATCGCCGTCTTGAAGGAGTTCGAATGAAGGCCTGTGACTTTGACATCATTGCCAACACGGGCGATCAGCTGGGCGAGATCCCCACCTGGGACGAGCGCGAGCAGGCCCTGTACTGGATCGACTTGCTGACTCCACGGATGCATCGCTACAGCATGCGCGACGGCGCGATCACCTCGTGGACCACGCCGGAGCTCCTGAGCGCATTCGCGATGCGTGAGGGCGGCGGATTCCTGGTCGCCACCCGCAGCCATCTTGCTCACTACGACCCCACCGACGGCAGCTTTGAGCTCCTCGTCGAACCGGAGGCAGGCAACGACAGCAACTTCCTCAACGACGGGCGTTGTGATCGCCAGGGCCGCTTCTGGATCGGGAGCGGCAACCTTGACATGAGCCAGCCGACCGGGTTGCTTCATCGCTACGACCCCGATGGCTCACTCACGCAGATGGAGAGCGGCATCACGCTGTCGAACAGCATCATGTGGAGCCCGGACAGCACGTTGATGTACTTCTGCGACAGCATGCGTCGCGAGTTCTACGTATACGACTTCGACGCCGACACCGGCACGATCGCCAACCGCCGTCAGTTCGCAACAACGGAACGCCATGGCATCCCCGACGGTTCGATCGTGGACGCGGACGGCTTTCTGTGGAACGCAGAGTTCGACCTGAGCACCGAGCGGACCACCGGCTTCGTGGTTCGCTACGACCCCGATGGCAATGTCGACAGGCTGATCGAGTTGCCCACCTGCCGACCGACGGCTCTCACGTTCGGCGGGGCCAACCTGGACACGCTCTTCGTGGTGACCAGTCGCTACCGCATGACCGACGCCGACTTCGAACATCAGCCGTTGGCGGGTGCCGTGTTCGCGCTCGACGTTGGCGTGCGCGGCCTCGTCGAGCCGAGGTTCGCAGGATGAACCGCACCCTGGACGAAGGAGAGGCAGCAGCCACCATGCCCAGATTCGCGTGCTTTCTGCGACCACCGACGAGCGACCCCCGACCCGTGTCGGCCGAGGTGCTCGCCGCCCACACCGCCTACCTGCACCAACTGCTCGCTGACGGGCGCTTGGTCGCCGCCGGCCTGCTCGACGATCCGCGGGAAGGGCTGATGGTGTTCGACGCAGTCGATCTCGAACACGCCCGCGCCATCGCCGCCGCCGACCCGGCGGTGGCTGACGGAGGGCGCCAGGCGATCGTTCGGCAGTGGAACGTCGAAATCGAGCGCTCACGCGAGACAACATCACCAACATAGACATCTGACAAAGAAGAAGTTGCGAATGCGGTGCTCCTCCCCCGGGCGGCACGTTCCCTCTGCCCAGCGACAACCAGCCAGCGGTCCTGCTCGTGTTGACCGTTCGGCTCCGCGAAGGTCGCGTGACAGTGGGCACCTACTCCCCTGCCTCGTTCAGGCTCTGTCGGCCGCCTGCGGCATCCAGGACGGTCACATGCGCGATCAACACACTGCTCATGACATCTGCAGACGAAGTCCGATTCTGACCTCAACAGGGCGGTGAAAGGTCAGACGTCAACGGTGTCCGCGTTCGAAATGCGTAGACTGCACGCGTGTCGCAGACCGAAAAGCTCAAGGGCAATTTCCGACGAATCCGTCCGGCGTACGAGCAGGTCGCCGATCAACTCCGCCAGATGATCATTCAGATGGACGTCCGGCCGGGAGAGCGTCTGCCGAGGGAAGGCGAGCTGACCGTGCTCCTCGGCGTAAGCCGCAGCACCGTTCGCGAAGCACTGCGTGTCCTGCAGTCGGAAAAGCTGATCATCACCACGAGGGGCGTGCAGGGCGGCAGCTTCATTGCGCATCCCGAGCCTGCACATATCAGCGATTTCCTGCAGGCCAACCTTGGCCTCCTCAGCGGCGCAGACCAGCTCTCCATCGACGACTTGCTGGAGGCTCGCGAACTCCTTGAGGTGCCGGCCGCCGCTCTCGCCGCAACGCGCCGTTCCGAGGAGCAGCTTGAGGAACTCCGTCAATTCGCATCCGGCACAGGCGCCATCGAGGCATTCTCCGAGAACCGCGACTTCCACCTGTCGCTACTCGAGGCCTCGGGCAACATGCTCCTCGGCGTGATGACTCGGCCGGTGTTCACCGTGCTCCAATCGCGGTTTCTGCGAGCCGAGGCGGCCCGAGATCAGTGGGAATCCGTCCACAAGGACCACGAGTCCATCTACGAGGCCATCGCCGCCGGCGATGCCGAACTCGCCGGTAAACGCATGTTCGAGCACCTACAGCACCTCCGTCCGACCTACATCGCCATGGACGTCATCGATCGCGCAGCTCGCGAGGACGGCACGACCTACTCTCCCGACGGCATCGCCCGAATAGCGAGAACCGTGGCAGCGCGCGCAGTCGCTCCTGATGCAGGCAAGGAGCCGCCTGCCCGCGCGAAGCCTTCGGCTGCTCAGCAGGTCGCCACGACCGGTCGAAAGGCTCCAGCAAAGCGCACCGCCACGAAGAACCCGCCGGGCAGCAAAGCGACGGCCCCAAAAGCGTCGGCCCAGCAGCCGACCAAGGCCGTTGCGACAAAAGCTGCAGCTCGGAAGTCCTGAGGTCACCTCAACCGGTGCACGAGCGGGAGCAGTGCGCGGGTCGCCTGCTGACCCCCTCGGCCTACTGCAGCCGCCCGGTTTGCCGTTGATTGAGGTCATCGCTGAACCGGGCATGCGCGTGCCACCGATCAAGCTCGCGCCATCCCATCCGAACAGGCGGCGCCCACCACCAAAATGATGGGTCCGCCCTCGTCGCCTGCTGAGCCCGGCGACGCTCCGTCCTGATTCGCCAGCCCACTCGAACGCGTCAGCGGTCGACGAAGACGCGCAACGAGCCGGTGTAGTTCGCGACCCACACCTGACGGGTCGCCGGGTCGTAGGTAATGCCCACCGGGTGAACACCCGTGGGTTCAGTCTGCAAGATCTTCATGTCAGACGTGCGCACTTTGCTCACCGTGCCGTCTTGGTAATTCACGACGTACAGACTCTCGCCATCGTCGGCCAACGCCATCGAACGGGTTTCGGTTCCGGTGTGGGCGATCCCCACTTGGGCACCGATCTTGAGATCGATCTTGCGCACGGTGTTCTGCTTATTGTTTGACACATACAGGAAGTGATTGTCGGGCGAGAGCACCAGATGACGCGGTGTCGCACCAGAGTCGGCCACCCGACCAACAACCGTGTTCGTGTTCAGATCGATCTTCACGATCTTGGCCTCGCCCATCACGGCCACGTACGCAACCCGCGAGTCGGTCGTGATCGCGATGCCGCGAGGGTGGCGGCCGACATCGATACGCGCGATCTGGGTCTCGGTGGCTGTGTCGATGACCGACACGTCAAATCCGCACCAGTTCGAGACGAGAAGCTTGCTGGCGTCGGGCGTCACTGCGAGAAACTTCGGTACCGCACCGGTCTTGATGACCGTGTCGATCGTGAAGGTCTTCGTGTTGATCTTGTAGACAAAACTGTCGTCCCACGTGCCGCGGTTGCAGTTGTCGTCGGCCACGGGGTGATATCCGGGACCGTACATTTTGTAGTTCGAGACGTACACCGTTGCGCCGTCAGGGGTGAAGGCCGCCTCGACGGGGGCGCCCTGGGCCGTCACCCCGCCGGCCACGCCAAACGCTGCAAGGTCGACCTTGTCGGAAATCTTGGCGACGAGCGTGCCGTCGCGATCGAACACCATGACGTTGTGGCGATACATCATATTCTGCGCAAAGAACAGGCCACCACCCGACGCGACGATGCTCTTCGGTTGCAGGTCGGCGTTCGTGATGGTGAAGGCATTCTCGAGACGGCGCTGTGCGCTCGTCTTGCCGTCGGCCGGCGCAACCCCAGCAACCGCCGGTGCCAGCGCTGTGGTTGACGTAGGCGGTTCTATGATGCCCATATTGGTGGCTTGCGTAGTTGCACCGTCGCCTGGTGCTGGCGGTGGCTGCGTCGACACCGCGGTTTGGTCGTCTGTTGTTGCAGGTGCAACTGCATCTCTCTCACGAGGTCCTTGCAACGCGAGGGCGACACCGACCGCCAGCGCACCCAGAGCGAGGATCACACCGATCGCCTTGAGAAACGGCCAGCCCCGTTGCACCGCCGCGCCGTCTTCACCTGTCGCTGCCACAGGCCTGAATGTATCGCCGACTGAACCGGCCGGGGTTCGATCTCAGGTCCTCGAAGATCCCACGAGGATTGCGAGATTCCGTTTCGGAAGTACGACGCGCCCGAGTTCAAGGAGCACGCCGTCAGGTTTGTGCTCGAGGAGATCGGGCTCGACCAGTCACGTCAGCGGGCGTATGAGCGCCTCGCGCCGAAGCTGTCGGTGAAGGCCGTGACGTTGCACGGCTGAAGCGCCGACTTGTCTGTGAGGAGCCGGTTGGGGCGGCTTGGTGCTCCGAACGACCAATCAGGACCATCTGCGCCGCTGCCCCGTCGTCGCCGCATGCCTGGCGCACACCATCGTGCACCGAGGCACCTGCGGGATATGGGGCGGCCCGGCATCGAGGCGGCGGTGGCGAAGCCTTTCTGCCATCTGGGGAGCAGGTGAGCGACCTGCGTGCTTCCCGGCCGAAGTTGCGTCTCTCAGGCCCGTCTTGGGCCTGACAGACGCAACTTCGCAGGAGCACCAGCGCGCCAGCCAGCCCGGGCATGGTGAGCGGACGCCGGCTGCCGCGGCGCATCGGTGACGATGCACCTGACAGACGCAACTTCGCAAGGTCACCAGCGCGAAGGCCATCTGCCCCATCTGCCCGGTGGTCGCCGAATGCCTGGCCCACGCCCTCGACCACCGCGAAACCCGCGGCGCCTGGGGTGGCATGACCCCCGTCGAGCGTCGCCGCCACCGACTCGCCGCCGGGCGGCGCGGATGCCGTTGCACACCCCGCAACACACCTCGGTGGTTTCG
>CAFBLP010000091.1_pt1 | contig 14427 bp, 15 predicted proteins | sample 7268181 | NCBI WGS metagenome assembly CAFBLP01 (sample SAMEA6814034, study PRJEB35770) | freshwater metagenome | biome: Freshwater; feature: Freshwater reservoir; material: water | place: Czech Republic | collected 2017-05-23 | depth 30m m | reverse complement strand
GTGGCGCACTCTGGCCATGGCCGGGCCGAGATGTTGGTCGAACGAGAACGTGCGGGACTCCCAGCCGGATTCCTCGCTGATGTGGCGGATCTCATCGAGTTCCTGGTCGGTGATGTGATGATCAGCGATCATCACCAGCAGCAAGAGCTCCATCGCAGCCTCGTGCTCGCGGTCCTCGGTGGCGTGTACGGCCACATTGGCATACAGGTCTTGCAGGCGCTTCTTCACGCCCTGAACGGTAGCTCGCCGGCTACTGGTCGATGCGTAGCGAGCGGCGCAGGAACTGCAGTTGGTGCATGAGCAGGTTCTCGGCCACGACCTCCTGCGGGGTCATGTGCGTGACGCCGGACAGGGGGAGCACCTCGTGGGGCTTGCCCGCAGCCAGCAGCGCCGAGGACAACTGCAGCGTGTGTGCGGCCACCACGTTGTCGTCGGCGAGACCGTGGATGAGCAGCAATGGGCGGGTGAGCTGGTTGGCGAGGGGGAGCAGCGAGGACTGATCGTACGGTTCGGGATCCGTGAACGGATCGCCCAGGTACCGCTCGGTGTAGTGCGTGTCGTACATGCGCCACTCCGTGACCGGAGCCCCGGCGACGGCTGCGTGGAACACATCGGGGCGCACCAGCACGGCGAGCGCCGCCAGATAGCCACCGAAGCTCCAGCCCCGGATACCGACGCGGGTGCGGTCCAGCGCGATGCCCTGCGCGGCGAGTATCTCGGTGACGGCTTCGAAGGCGCGGACCTGATCATCGAGCACCGGCCCGGCGAGGTCGTGGAACACGGCCCGCTCCCATTCGGTTCCTCGGCCCGGGGTGCCGCGGCCATCGACGACGATGACGGCGAAACCCTGGTCGGCGAACCACTGCGACGACAGGTAGGCGCTCTTGGCGCTGATCACGCGCTGGGCATGCGGGCCGCCATAGGGATCGAACAGCACCGGGAGTGCACCGGTGACGGCTCCGTGCGGCAGCACGACGGCAACCGTGAGATCGTCGTCGCCCACCCGGTAGATCGTCACGTTCGGTTCGACGAGGGGTGTCTGGGCGTTGGAGGCGATGACGGAGCTGCCCACCCGCAGCGTGGCGCCGTGCGCGTCGAGCGTGGCCGAGCGGATCACCGTGGTGCCGCCGCCCACCGTGGCCTGATGCGCGCCGGGCTCGGTCGTGAGAGGCTCGCAGCCGGTGTCGGGCGACCAGCGCCACACATGTTGCACCGTGGGGTCATCGAGCGGATTGGCGATGAAGGTGACCGCGTTGTCGGAGACCCCGACGATGGACCGCACCTGGAGGTGAGGCGCCGACACGATCTGGCCCTCGACCACGAGGCGCCGGGCGCCCGACCGGTCGGCGGCCATGACCAGACGACCGTCGGCCAGCACAGCGGGTGTACCGGGAACAAGTTCTACCCACTGGTCGTCATGGTCCTCGAACAGGACCGAGCTGATGCCGGTATCGGGGTCGACGCCGAGCACGAGCAGCCGGGTCTGATCGCGGGACTGCACGGTGATCAGCAGTTGCCCGCTCGACGGCCACTGAACCGCTGCCAGATACGGGTAGGAGTCCTGGTCCCAGCGCACCGGCACCGGGCCGCCGGGTGCGCCGTCGATCGAGAACACGTGCAACGACACGTCGGCGTTGTCGGCGCCAGCGGTGGGGTAGCGATGCTCAATCGGTGTGGTCTCGGGATGCGCCGGGTCGGCGATGTGCCACACCGGCACTGGTGAGGTGTCGGCCCGCTCGACCACGATGCGGCTGCCATCAGGTGACCACCAGTACCCGCGGTGTCGGCCCATTTCTTCGGCGGCGACGAACTCGACGCTGCCCCAGGTGACCGTTGGGCTGTCGGGCTCTGCTGCCAATTCCCAGCTACTGCCATCGAGCTCGCCGATACGTAACGTTGGCCCGCTGACGTAGGCGATCCGCCGGGCGGCGGGGTCGGGCCGGGCGTCGAACACGGGCCCCTGCACGGTGATCTCGCGCGCCCCACCGCTGATCAGGCCAACGGCGAACAGCCGCCCCGCCAGCGAGAACGCGGCCACCGTGACCGCACCATCGGTGGCATAGGCCACCACGCCTCCGGCCCCCTCGCGCGCCCGCTCGCGTCGGGCTCGTTCGGCAGCGGGCAGATCGCCGTTGTCGTCAGCGGCCAGCAACTGGCGCGGGTCGGCGATCAGGTGCTCGGTGCCGGTGGTGAGGTCGAACACCCAGAGGCAGTTCACGGGGTCGTCGCCGGCAGAACTGCGGCAGAACACGACGCGCTGCCCGTCGGGGGACACCGTGACGGAGCGCGGCTCGCCCAGCGTGAGCCGTTGCGTGCGAGCGTATTGACGGGGGAAGGTGAGATCGCTCATCGGTTGCTCACGTGATGTTCCGCGGACCGTCTCGCCCGGTTCAGGGCGTGACCAGGATTTTCGCGTGCGCCTCGGGGTTGCCGAGGTCGGTGAAGGCCTGCGGCACACCGTCGATGTTCACCGTGCCGGTGATCCATGGTGACAGGTCCACCTTGCCCTCGGCGATGGCCTCGAGAGCGGCAGCGAACTCGGCTGGCTCATAGCCGAGGGCGAACTGGATGTTCAGCTCGCCCTTGATGCCGAGCATGGGATGGATGTGGTCCTGCTGCATGCACACGCCGACCACCAAGATGCGCGTGTTGCGCGGCGCGACGCGCATGGCCTCGTTGATCATGCCCGGCACGCCGACCGCTTCGAAGATGACCAATGGCCGGATGCCGTCGGCCTTGCGCCAGGCATTGATGGCGGTGGTTTCGCGTGGGTCCACCACCACGTCGGCTCCCATTGCCTCGGCCAGGGCGCGTCGCTTGGGTGAGAAATCGGCAGCGATGATGGGGCCGATACCGCGCATCTTCAGTTCGGCGATGCATGCCAGGCCGACCGGGCCGAGCCCGATCACAATGGCTGACTCGCCGGCGGTGATGCGGCTCTTGGCCACGGCATGCACGCCAACGGCGAGGGGCTCGGTGAGTGCGGCCATCTCGGGCGGTAGTCCGGAGGGCACCTTGATGCCCATCATCTCGTTGAGCACCATCAACTCGGCGTAGCCGCCGTTGTAGGTGTTGCTGAAACCGATGCCGTGCAGACCAGCGTGATCGAACGCCACGGGCATCGACACGATCACATCACCGACGGCCAGATTGCTGACACCCGATCCGAGGCCGATGACCTCGCAACAGAACTCGTGGCCCATCACCATGTCGCGGTCGGGCTCGAATGTCTTCAGCGACATGGGATCTGGTTCAAGGCCTTCGCTGAACGATTCGGCGAGCGCCCGTTGCTCGCGGCCGTGTTGCAACAGGTGCAGGTCGCTGCCGCAGATGCCACAGGCGAGCACCTTGGTCAGTACCTGTCCGGGGCCCGGGGTGGGCTCGGGGATGTCGTCGACTCTGAGTTCCCAATCCCGGATCACGGCTGCGCGCATGGGGCGACAGTAACGCGAACCGGGCGAGGTTTGTCGCTCGAGCCGATGCAGCTCAGCGGCTGAAGGCGGCGATTGCCTCGGTGATCACGGCGAACGCAGCGTCGTCGTCGACGTGTGTGAGGACGTCGCAGTTCGGCGGGTGGCGCTCGATGAGGGCGCGCTGGTCGATCAGGGTCATGCCCCGTGTGTGCTCGCCGCGTGTCTCGATGACCACATGGCGGGCCACCCGCGTGAACAGGTCGGGGTGGGTGAGGGCCATCACGGCGATGGGGTCGTGCACGGCGGCGCCGCCCATGTCGTCGTGGCGGGTCGTGTAGGTGTGGCTGAAGAACGTCAACAGGTCGGCCAGTAGTTCGGCGAGCCGGCCTGGTACGGCCCGCACGGCATCGATGCGCGGTGGGGTGGCCTGGAACTGATGGGTGACGTCGAGGCCGCTCATGATCAGCGGTCCGCCGTATTCGAACACCATCGCTGCAGCCTCGGGGTCGGCCCACAGGTTGAACTCGGCGGCAGCGGTGCGGTTGCCGAATGTGCCACCGCCCATCAAGGAGATGCCGGCGATGCGGTGGGCCAGATCGGGTGCCGCCCGAAGGGCGAGCGCAATGTTGGTCATCGGGCCGATCGGGACCAACCACACGCCCTCGGTGCTGCGGCATGTGTCGATGATGAAGTCGATGGCGTGGTCGCTGTCAGCGGGCCGACTGGGATCGGGCAGGTCGGCGCCGTCGAGGCCACTGGCACCGTGCACGTACCCGGCATGGCGCGGTGGGGCCACGAGCGGCCGCTCGGCGCCGCTGTGCACCGGTGTGTCGAGGCCTAGGAGATCGGTCATGATCAGCGCGTTGCGGGTGGTGAGACTGAGTGGTGCATTGCCGGCGACGGTGGTGATGCCGAGCAGGTTCGTGTGCCGCGCCGCGACCACGATGGCAATGGCGTCGTCGTGTCCTGGATCGCAATCGAGGATGATGGATGGCTTCGGCCCTGCGATGGGTGACATGGAGGTGGGCGACATAGGTATAGAGCATGCCACTCGGCCTGCAGCTATGCGATGGTGAGCACGCCCTCGGCATCGAGCACAGCGGTTCGGCCCACCCATTCGCCAACGCACATCGCTGCGGCCAGGCCGGCATCGGGTGACGAGCCCCAGGCGCGACGACCATCGGGAACGAGGCACGCAGCGAACACCGTCTCCGGGGCGCCGGCGCGGTCGTGTATCACGGTGTATGCCTCGATGGTGACGTCGCCCGCTGCCTCGGCGCCGTCGACCAGCTCTCGTCGGGGCCGTGCGTCAATTTGAGCTTGCGGAGATGCGTGCCGGAACGGCTGTGCCGGGGCGAGCGTGCTGTACACGCCGAACGAGTGCTTCGTTGCGTAGCCACCGTTGCCCCACACCAGACCGGTGGTTCCAGCGCCGGACCGTAGGTCGTGCATGACCGTGGCGATCGCGTGCATGACGTAGTTGTTCCACGGACCACCGGCAAACGGAAGCCCGCCGGTACGGGTGAGTTGACGATCCAGCGACAGGCCGAGCGACTGAGCCCCCAATTGCACGGCCGACGGAAAGCAGCTGTACAGGTCGACGATGTCGATGTCGTCGATGGTGAGACCGGCAAGCTCCAGTGCCATCTGCCCTCCGATCTCGACCGCCGGGGTGCGCGCAAAGCTGTCACGGTTCGACATGAAGCTGTGCTCGTGACAGTCGGTTCCGGCGTGGACGAACACCCACCGGTCTCGGGGTACTCCGAGTTCTTCGGCCTTGGCTGCACTGCACATGATCAACGCGGCGCCCATGTCGACATCGTTGTTCGAGTTCATGTATTTGGTGTACGGGAAGCCGATGGTGCGGTTCGCCGGCGACGGCGTGCGGATCTCCTCGGCGGTGCGTGCCTGCTGCAGCCAGGCGTTCGGATTGGCCGCAGCCACCTCGCTGAAGCGGGCCCAGAGTTCGGTGGCGATGCGCTGCTGCTCGTCGACGGTACGCCCTGCGGCGGCGCGGATGGCGGTCTCGAACATGGGGTACACCTGCACGGGCATGAAGACGCCGTGCGCACGCTCGCTCGGGTGGCTCATGTCGAGGTCCTCGCCGAGGACGCGGGGTGTCTGGCCCTCGGGCGCCTTCGGCCACTCCAGCTCGACACCCTCGCGTCGGGCCTTCATGCGGGTGCGCGATGCCTCGCCGCCGGCAAGGATCGCCAGATCGATCTCGCCGCTCTGGATGTGCAGCGCCGTGGTGTTGACCAGTGTCTGCGGGCTGTTACCGCCGTTGGTGGTGAGCGCTGTCTCGCGCGGGGCGAGGCCGAGTTGCTGCGCGAGCACCCATGCGGGATCGCCGTAGCGCCAACTGAGCAGGCTCACGACGCGGATGGAATCTGCATCGGGGATGGTGGCGAGACCGGCATCGGCCGTGGCGCGGATGACCGCCTCGGCCATCAGCGCAACAGGGTGCAGTGCATCGTCGAGACCAGCGGCGTGGTGTGCAAACTGCCCACCGCCGACGAGTACTGGTGTGCGGGGGTCAATTGGCATAGAAGACGAGGCTATGGCGTCGCGCACGTTTGAAGCGAGTGCGGCCTACCGCCCTACACTCGCCGTGTGTCACGTATCGCGATCGGGTCCGACCATGCCGGCTACGAACTGAAGCAGCACCTCATCGGTGTGCTCGTGGCGGCCGGTCACGAGATCAACGATCACGGGACGCACAGCACCGAGAGCTGCGATTACCCCCCCATCTGTGCGGGTGTTGGTCGAACGGTGCGTGATGGCGAGGCCGATTTCGGCATCGTGCTCGGCGGCAGCGGTCAGGGCGAGCAACTTGCCGCCAACAAGGTGCGCGGCGTGCGCGCCGCGCTCTGCAACGACCTCTACACGGCGCGGATGGCCCGCGAGCACAACAACGCCAACGTTCTCAGCATGGGTGCCCGCGTGGTCGGCGTCGGACTGGCCGAAGAGATCCTGGCCACGTTCCTGGCGACGCCGTTCGAGGGCGGTCGTCACGAACGGCGCGTCGCCCAGATCACCGAAATCGAAACCCAGGAGTTCTTCCGCTGATCGCGGACGAGCCTGTACACCGCCCCACTCAGGAGACAACACCATGCCTTGGCCATCTGATCTCGAACCGGACAACGCTGTCTTCGACCTCATCGATCGCGAGGTCGAGCGCCAGTCCACCGGTCTGCAGCTGATCGCCAGCGAGAACTTCACCTCGCCGGCGGTCATGCGCGCCACGGGTTCGGTGCTCACGAACAAGTACGCCGAGGGGTATCCCGGGAAGCGCTACTACGGCGGCAACGCCATTGTCGATGACATCGAGGCCCTGGCGATCTCACGCGTGAAGGAACTGTTCGGCGCCGAACACGCCAACGTGCAGCCACACAGCGGGGCCAGCGCCAACATGGCCGTGTATCTGGGCATGCTCGATGTCGGCGACACCATCATGGGGCTCAGTCTGGATCACGGCGGCCACCTCACCCATGGTTCGCCGGTGAACGCCAGCGGCATCTTCTACAACTTCGTGTCGTACAAGGTGGACCCCAGCGACGAACGCATCGACTACGACAAGATGCGCGACCTTGCGCTCGAGCACCGGCCGAAGATGATCGTCGCAGGCACCACCAGCTATCCGCGCCGGCTCGATCCCGAGGTGTTCAAGAGCGTTGCCGACGAAGTCGGTGCGCTGCTGATGTTCGACGTCGCTCACCTTGCCGGGCTCATCGCTGGCGGGGCGCACCCCAATCCGGTGCCGCTCGCCGATGTCGTCACGTTCACCACGCACAAGACGCTGCGCGGCCCGCGGGGCGGTTGCATCCTGTCGAAGGCCGAACATGCGGCAAAGATCGACAAGGCGGTCTTCCCCGGTAGCCAGGGTGGCCCGCTCGAGCACGCCATCGCTGGTAAGGCGGTGGCCTTCAAGGAAGCCATGCACCCCAGCTTCTCGGTGTATGCACACCAGGTCGTGGCCAACGCCTCGGCGCTCGCAGCCGCGCTCGCGCATCAGGGTTTCCGCCTGGTCAGCGGCGGCACCGACAACCATCTGATGGTCGTCGACCTGCGACCCTTCGACGCCGATCTCACCGGCAAGGAGGCGCAGAGCGTGCTCGACGAGGCCGGTATCACGCTGAACAAGAACAACGTCCCCAACGATACGCGGAGCCCCTTCGTCACCAGCGGCGTGCGCATCGGTACCCCGAGCGTGACCACGCAGGGGATGAAGGAGCCCGAGATGGTCGAGATCGCCTCGCTCATCGCCGACGCCTTGCGCGGTCGCTCCGGGGCCGCAACGCTCGCTGATGTGCGTCAGCGCGTCGCCACGCTCTGCGCCCGGTTCCCCGTCTACTCCTGAGCGCCCCCACGACCCGCCCGGCGAACTAGCCTCGCCGCGATGCCAGACACCGCCGCATACATCATCGTGGGCGGCTGCGCGGCAGGGGCCACGTTCGTGCTCACGCCGTTCGTGGCGAAGTTGGCCCGTCGTCTGCATTGGGTGGTGCCGCCCGATGAGCGCCGAGTGCACAAGGTACCCACACCCGACGTCGGCGGTATCGCGATGTTCGCCGGGTTCGTCGTTGCGCTCACGCTGAGCCGCTTGATGAACTCCTTCGACGCGCTGTACGCGCGCAACTCAGAGCCACGTGGCGTGCTGGTGGCGGCAGCAATCATGTTCGCCGTCGGGCTCATCGACGACGTGCGTGACATCTCGGCGCCGGCCAAGGTGATCGGCACCGTGCTGGCCGGTTCGGCGCTGGTCTACTACGGCGTCACGATGTTCTATTTCCGTGTGCCGTTGGTCGATGTGTTCGTGCTGGCCGATGAATGGGTGCCGCTGGTGACCATCGTGTGGCTGCTCGGGATGAGCCAGGCGATCAACCTCATCGATGGTCTCGACGGTCTCGCTGCAGGCATCGTCGCCATCGCCGCTGGCGCATTCTTCCTCTACAGCACCGAACTGCAGAACCAAGGAGTGCTCACGCGAGACAGCATTGCCCCGCTCGTGTGCATCATCACCGTCGGCATCTGCCTGGGGTTCATGCCGCACAACTTCAACCCGGCCAAGATCTTCATGGGCGACAGCGGCGCCCTGCTGCTCGGGTTGTTGATGGCCGCTGCAACCAGCGTGGTCGGCGGCCGTGCCGATCCTGTCTCCCAGCAGCGTTTCGGCCAGTCGTATTTCTTCTTCGCCCCACTGTTCATTCCGCTGTTCATCCTCGGCGTGCCGATTCTCGACACGGTCTTTGCGATCGTGCGTCGGGCCTCGCGTCGTCAGAGCCTGGCCACCGCCGACAAGGGACACCTGCATCACCGCCTGATGAACCTCGGCCACGGCCAGCGGCGTGCTGTGCTCATCTTGTGGCTCTGGACAGCGCTGTTGTCGGCGTTTGTGCTCTACCCGGTGTTCACCACCGGCGGGGCCACGCTCGCCACGCTCGGTGTGTTGGCGCTGGGCCTGGGCCTGTTCACGGTGTTGCATCCCGAGGCGCGCAGGCACCGCGCCATGAACGGCGGCGACGAGCCTGTTGGGCACGACCCGGATCACGGCGCTGAATTGGCGAACCCGGACCCGACCCGCTAGCTTGTTCTCGCGTTCACAAGCTTTGCGACACCAACGTCGCCGAACCTGCAACGTCACCGCCACGACATGGACTTCCTGCCCCGCACACGCGTCATCCGTACCGTCAAGGCCACAGCCAATGCCAACGATGGCATCGGTCGTGGCATGGAGTTCGCCATTCTCGTGTTGATGTTCCTCGGCGTCGGCTATGTGCTCGACCGCTGGCTCGACACCAAGCCCGTGTTCATGATCCTGTTCGTGGTACTCGGCCTCGTCGGCCAGTTCGCCAGCATGTGGTACGGCTACGAGGCGCGCATGCGCGAACTCGAATCCGAGCGCCGCGATGCAGCCCATCAGGGCAGGGCATCCGTCCGGTGATGACCGCCACCCCGTCGCCCATGGTCACCCGCCTCGAGGGTGCAGCACCCGAGGTCGAGGTGTCGCGTGACATGATCCGTCGCGGGCTCATCGTGGGTCCGGTGCTCATCGCCCTGTGCGGTGTCATCTGGGGTATGGCGGGTGTCTCGTCGTCGGCCTACGCCCTTGTGTTGGTGCTCGGCAACTTTGCCATCGCCGCTGGTCTCATCGCTATTACGGCTCGCATTTCGCTGGGGCTGATGATGGGTGCCATTCTGTTCGGGTACCTCATCCGGCTCGGGATACTCTTCCTCGCCGTGTATCTGGTGAAAGATGCAGGCTGGATTTCTCGTCCGGCCCTTGGATTGACCATCATCGTGACGCACCTCGGTCTGCTCGCCTGGGAACTGAAGTACGTCGCTGCCTCGCTGGCTCACCCCGGCCTCAAACCATCTCGTTCGCACTGAGAGGAACGGAACTCACTGTGTTGGGTCTTGAATTTCCACCAATTAACGAAATCCTGCGCTGGCAGGACGTCTTCAGCTCGTTCAACAAGATCGCACTGATTGCTGTTGCCGCGGCCGTACTCGGAACCGTCGTGTTCTTGCTCGCCGGCAGCAAGGACGCCACCGTGGCGCCCAAGGGCATCCGCAACCTGGCCGAGACCTCGGTGGAGTTCATCGAGGACAGCGTGATCATGCAGACGATGGGCAAAGAGGGCCTGGGCTGGACCCCGTTCCTGCTCAGCCTGTTCGTCTTCATCTTCTTGTGCAACATGACCGGCATCATCCCGATCCTGCAGATGCCCGCCACGGCCCGCATCGCCATCCCACTGTTTTTGTCGCTGCTCGTATGGATCGTCTTCATCGGCACCGGCCTGAAGCACCAAAAGGCCCGCTACTTCACCAACCTGTTGTGGCCCCCCGGCGTGCCGGCAGCGCTGAAGCCACTGGTGGGACTCATCGAGTTCTTCTCCACCATCATCGTGCGCCCGCTCTCGCTCACCGTGCGACTCTTTGCCAACATGCTCGCCGGCCACATCCTGCTCGTCACGTTCGCACTGCTCAGCGAGGCGATGTTCCAGGCAAAGACCCACGTACCGCTGCTCAACATCGGCGGTGTCCTGCCCTTCTTCATGTTGGTGTTCCTCACCGCATTCGAAGTGCTCGTGGTGTTCCTGCAAGCGTACATTTTCACCATTCTCACCGCCGTCTACATCGGCAGCTCGACACACGCCGAGCACTAAACCCCATCTCCCACAGAGAAACCAACACAGGAGAATCCATCCCATGGAAGCAATTTCACACGTCGTCGCAGCCGGACTCACCGGTGACGAGCAGAAGAAGGCCAACGCAGCGATTGGTGCCGGCTTTGCCTATGGCATCGCCGCAATCGGGCCTGGCATCGGCATTGGCTACATCGTCGGCAAGTCCGTCGAGGCCATGGCCCGCCAGCCTGAGGCAGCCGGCATGGTGCGTACCACCATGTTCCTCGGTATCGCCTTCACCGAAGCACTGGCCCTCATCGGCTTCGTGGTCTTCATCCTCATCGGCCTCTAAATCCATCCGTCCACCCACTCCCACAAGGAGCTGACGTGCTGACAGCCGTCGTCACCCAGTCGGGTTCGGCATTCACGGTTCACCTGGTTGCAACCGTGCCGCCGAACTCCACTGCAGAACAGACAACATCCTCTGAACCTATGCTGCTCGCTGCCAATGAGGTAGCGAGCGTCACGGCCACTGCGGAAGAGACCATCAAGCCCGGTCCGAGCCCCATCGCGCCCGAGCTCAAAGAAGTCGCCTGGGGCGGTGGATCATTCGTGGTCTTTGCCGTGCTCATGCGCTTCGTGCTCTTCCCTCGCCTGAAGAAGGGCATGGACGCTCGCTATGCGGGTATCCGTGCTGATCACGAGGGGGCAGACGCCACACGGGCCGAGGCCAAGGCCGAGGTTGCAGGGTACGAGGCTCAGCTCGCCGGGGTGAAGGCCGAGGCGGCAGCACACATCGATGCCGCTCGCCAGACGCTGGAGGCCGAGCGTGCAGCCCGACTCGAAGTTGTCGGTGCCGAGATCGCCCAACACCGGGCCGCCGCCACTGCCGAGAACGACGCAGCCCGTGCGGCCGTGCAGTCGCAGATCGAATCGGCCGTGGCCGACGTGAGCGGCCGCGCCATCGAGCTTGCCGTTGGCAAGCGTCCCGATGCCACCGTGGTTGCACGAGTGGTTGCCGATGTCATGGGTGCGGGGGTGTCACGATGAGCGCACTGATCCGCATTGCCCATCTGATCGCCAGTGAGAAGACGCCGCATCAGGACAGCGAAGGCATTACCACCAGCTCGTGGATCTGGCCCGAGAAGGCCGAACTGATCTACGGCGTCGCCGCTTCGCTGATCATCTTCGCGATGCTGTTCAAGTTCGCCGGACCGGCGATCAAGAAGGGCATGTCCGCCCGTACGGCACGCATTCAGAAAGAACTCGACGATGCCGCTGGCGACAAGGCCAGCGCACAGACCGAAGCCATCGGCATCCGCCAGGCCAAGGGCGACATCGGCGCCGAGCGCGACCGTCTGCTGGCCGACGCAGCCGTGCAGGCTGGCGCCATGTTGACCGATGGCCGTGGCCGTCTCGAGACTGAGGTCGCCGAGATGAAGGCGCGGGCCCTTGCCGACATCGAAACCGCACGCGGTCGCAGCGCCGACGAACTCCGCGGTGAGATTGCCCGGTTGTCGTCCACCGCTGCCGAGCGGGCCGTTGCCGAGTCCATCGATGACAGCACGCATCAGGATCTGATCGAAGCGTTCATCCAGAAAGTGGGTGCATCCTCATGAGCAACGCACGTATCGAAGGCTATGCCCGGGCGTTATTCGAGATCGCTCGCGCCGAAGGTTCGCTCGACGAGGTCGAAGACGAGCTGTTCCGTTTCGCCCGCAGCTATGAGGGCAGCGAAGCCCTCCGCACTGCGCTCACCGACGACATGATCCCTGCCGGCAAGCGCCAGGCCATCGTCGAGGACCTGCTCGGCGGAAAGGCCACGTCCACCACCACCCAGCTCGTCAGCATGGTGGTCGGTTCGGGTCGCGGCCGCGAACTGCCCGCCATCATCGATCAGCTGGTGGCTCGTGCCAGCAGCGCGAAGAACCTCGAAGTCGCCGAGGTGCGCAGCGCTGTTGCGCTCACCTCCGATCAGCAGACCCGCCTCACCGCTGCCCTGGCCAACGCCACCGGCAAGCAGGTGAACCTGAAAGTTGTCGTCGATCCCTCCGTGCTCGGGGGAATCGTCGCCACTGTGGGCGACACCGTCATCGACGGCAGCGTCCGTACCCGCCTCGACCAGTTGAAGGCCCGGCTCTAAGAGCCGCGGCACCATAGGAAACGGAAACGACATGGCAGAGCTCACGTTGAGCGCCGGCGACATTGCCGCAGCACTGAAGAAGAACCTCGAGGGCTTCGAGCCCTCGCTCGAGGCCCGCACCGTGGGCCGCGTCGCCGAGGTGGGCGACGGTATCGCACGCGTCACGGGCTTGCCCGATTGTGGCGTGAACGAGCTGCTCGAGTTCGCCGATGGTTCGGTGGGCCTTGCCCTCAACCTCGACGAACACTCCATTGGCGCCGTTGTGCTCGGCAATGCCGATGCCATCGAAGAGGGCCAGCCCGTGAAGGCCACCGGCCGCATCCTGTCGGTGCCCGTCGGTGATGCCCTGCTCGGTCGCGTGGTCAACGCCCTCGGCGTGCCCATCGACGGCAAGGGTGACCTCGTTGGCGCCATCCAGCGCCGTGTCGAGATCCAGGCGCCCGGCATCATGGGCCGCAAGCCCGTGCACGAGCCGCTCCAGACCGGTATCAAGTCGATCGACGCGATGACACCCATCGGCCGCGGCCAGCGTCAGCTGATCATCGGCGACCGCAAGACCGGCAAGACCACCGTTGCCATCGACGCGATCATCAACCAGCGTGGCCTCGGCGTGAAGTGCATCTACGTCGCCATCGGCCAGAAGGGTTCCACCATCGCTCAGACCGTGGAGACCCTGCGCCAGTACGGCGCAATGGAATACACCGTCGTCGTGGCCGCTCCCGCCAGCGAGCCCGCCCCCTTCAAGTACCTCGCCCCCTACGGCGGATGCGCGATGGGCCAGCACTGGATGGAAAACGGTGAGCATGCGCTCATCGTGTACGACGACCTCTCCAAGCAGGCCGAGGCCTACCGCCAGGTCTCGCTGCTGCTGCGCCGCCCACCGGGCCGCGAGGCATACCCCGGCGACGTGTTCTACCTCCACAGCCGCTTGCTCGAGCGTGCCGCCAAGCTCAGTGACGAGCGTGGCGCCGGTTCGCTCACGGCACTGCCGGTCATCGAGACCAAGGCGGGCGACGTGTCGGCCTACATCCCCACCAACGTGATCTCCATCACCGACGGTCAGGTCTACCTGCAGGACAACCTGTTCAAGTCGGGCGTGCGCCCGGCCGTCGACGTGGGTATCTCGGTCAGCCGAGTCGGTGGCGCCGCACAGATCAAGGCGATGAAGACCGTCAGCGGCACGCTGAAGCTCGACCTAGCCCAGTTCCGCGAGCTCGAGGCGTTTGCCACGTTCGGTTCCGAACTCGACGCCATCTCCAAGGCCCAGCTCGAGCGTGGTTACCGGTTGGTTGAGCTGCTCAAGCAGCCGCTCAACAGCCCGATGCCCGTCGAAGAGCAGGTCGTGGTGGTGTTCGCCGGTACCAGGGGCTACCTCGACGATCTGCCCGTGGCCGATGTGCGTCGCTTCGAAGCCGGCCTGCTCGAGTTCATGCGCAGCCGCAACGCTGGTGTGCTCGCCGCCATGCGCTCGAACCCGAAGGCCGATGTGCCCGCCGAACTGGCCAGCCTCGTCGTGTCGTTCAAGGAGCAGTTCCTGTCGGCGAATGCCGACGCGGCAGCCGCACGTGCGGTCGACCCCACTGCCACCGATGCCGGTGAAGTGGGCGAGGCACACAGCGACAAGACCCTGGCAACGGAGTGATCTAGATGGCCGGCGGTCAGGAGCGCATTCTTCGCGGACGCATTCGTAGCGTCCAGGCAACGAAGAAAATTACGCGCGCCATGGAACTCATCGCAGCAT
>CAFBLP010000090.1_pt1 | contig 14431 bp, 14 predicted proteins | sample 7268181 | NCBI WGS metagenome assembly CAFBLP01 (sample SAMEA6814034, study PRJEB35770) | freshwater metagenome | biome: Freshwater; feature: Freshwater reservoir; material: water | place: Czech Republic | collected 2017-05-23 | depth 30m m | reverse complement strand
CGGACTTCTAATCCGATGGTCGCAGGTTCGAATCCTGCCGGGGGCGCTGAAAAAGTTGCGAAGTTGCGTCTCTCAGGCCCGTCTTGGGCCTGAGAGACGCAACCTCGGCAGGGAAGCACGCAGGCCGGGAAGCACGCAGGCCGGGACGCACGCAGGCCGGGACGCACGCAGGCCGGGACGCACGCAGGCCGGGACGCACGCAGGCCGGGACGCAACTTCGCACCGGGAAGCACGCAGGCCGGGACGCACGCAGGCCGCTGCATCCAGCGTTGTGCCGGATCTGTTCTGTTGGCGAAACGCCAGCGCGAGTAGTGTCGGCTCTTGCAGCGGCGCTGAGCAGAGAAGGTGGACATGGGCGAAGTAGTCACGCAGGTCGAGATCGGTCCCGTTGGCACCAGATTGCCGACCGGCGCAGTGCTGAGCGCGACGATGCAGCCCGGCGGAGTTGCTGCCGAGTTCGTTGAGCGAACCATCACGTTGAATGCCGATTGGCTGCGTGACAACTGCCCGTGTGATGCGTGCCGCATCGTGCAGACCGACGAGCGCCGCTTCCAGCCATGGCAGCTTCCCGCTGGGGCCGAGATCGCTGGCGTGTCGGCGGCCGACGGCCATCTGTGCATCACCTGGGTCGACGGACACGAGTCCGTGTTTGCCCCCAGCGTGTGGGGACGCATCGACACCGCGACCCGACGTGGCACCTACACCGCCAACCTGTGGACCGCCGGACACGTGATCGAGCGTTTCGATCACGACGAAGCGGTCAACGATTTGGTGACGCGCCGTCGCCTGTTCGAGTCGTTCATGCGCGATGGTGCGATCGTGGTCACCGGCGCACCCACCGTGCCGGGCACCGTGATCGATTTCGTCAAGGCGCTGAACCTCACGCTGCATGACTCGTCGCTCGGCCTGATCTTCGACGTGAAGGTTGACCCGGCCGGCTTCAACGTGGCCTTCACCAACGAGTACATCCCGCCACACAACGACAACGCGCAGTACACCGACCCGCCCAGCGGCCAGGTGCTGGCGATGTTGGTCAACGATGCCTCGGGTGGCGAGAGCGTGGTCGTGGATGGCTGGGCGGTGCTCGAGCAGCTGAAAAGTCTCGACCCCGCAGCGATCGACGCGCTCTGCCGGGTGGCCGTCGGCTTCCGCCAATACTCCACCACCGCAGAGGGGTTCACCCGCGCTGCGCTGGTGGTGCGCAGTCCGTCGGGGCGCTTCACGCACCTGCGATTCTCGAACCAGTTGCGCCAACCGTTGCCGTTCGATCACCCAGAGCTTGCCGAGTGGTATCGCGCGTACCGCCTGCTCGGCGCCATCGTGACCGATCCCGCCAATCACGTGTCGTTCCGACTCAACGCAGGCGACATGTTGTTCGTCAACGGTTACCGGGTGCTGCACTCGCGCACGGCGTTCGACGCTGCTGGCGCCCGGCACCTACAAGATGTGTACTTTGATGTCGACGATGTCGTCGGCAACCTGGCCCGAATGACCGGAGAGGCAACGAACGCGATGGTGAACCCATGAGCAACGAAACATCTACAGCCCCAGCACACATGCCCGAGGGCACAGTGTCCTTCACCGCAATGGAACACGGCACAAAGGACGATTACGTGCTCGTGTTCGCGCACGAGCAGCATCAGATCGACACCCAGGCCGATCGGGTGATGGACTGGCTCAGGCAGATGGAGGGCCCGTCGCCGTATCAGATCTCACGGCTCGATCATGTCCTGCAATCGGCCACCCGCGCCGAGAACGACGGCGCCGACATGGAGACCATTGTCTGCGCGCTGCTGCACGACATCGGCGATGTCATCGGTACGGCCAACCATTCACAGGTCGGTGCGGCGTTGATCCGCCCGTACGTGAGCGAGCAGAACTGGTGGGTCGTGCATCATCACGGGTTGTTCCAGGGGTATTACTGGTTCAGTCATTACGGCCGCCAGCCCAACGAGCGCGACCTGTACATCGACCACCCGTACTACGACGCCACCGTGCGGTTCTGCGCCGAGTGGGACCAGAACTGTTTCGACCCTGCGTACCAGCACCGCCCGCTCGAGTACTTCGAGCCGATGGTGCGCGAGCTCTTCGCCCGCACCCCCAGCGGCGAGCTGTAGGGTCGGCCACCCGGGGCTGCGTGGGTCAGGACTTCGGCTGTTCGTCGAAGGTCGCCCACAACCCGCCGGGGGGTCGGCCTGCATCGCCCGAGTCGACAACCGCAGGTGCGGCCGAGACCGCTGCGCCGGCCCACAGCCCCATTGGGCCTGACTCGGTGGGCAGATGGGAACGGATCCAGGTCATCGGGAACACGCCGATCTCGCGACGGAGTTGGTTGGCGTCGGCCTGCAGGGAGTCGAACTCGGCGCGCGCGGTGTCGTCGGACGAACCCTGCAGCGAATGGCTGGCGATGCCGATACGGCGTTGCAGGGCGATGAAACGTTCGGCTTGTTCTGCGATCACGCCACCGAATCGCTGCTCGATCTCGTCGAGCAGGTTGTCGACGTCGCCGCGACGACCGAGAACGGATTGCTCGCCCGCACTCAGCCCTTGCGCCTGCATCGAGGTGCGCGCCCACCGCAATGACACCGGCCCACCGAGCGCGACCAGTCCGGCTGCGCCGGCGAACACGGCAATGCCGATCAGCGTGACGAGGGTGGCTGACGTGCTGTTGAGCGTGTTTCGGTTGAACACCGAGTGCAGGGACATGGACACCACCAGCGCTGCTGGCACGGCGATCAATCGTTTACCCCAACCCAGCGTTCGGGCGCCGGCGAGCGTTGCGCCGACCAGTGCGGTGCAGCCGGCGTGCATCAGGTTGGTGGACGTGACGCGCGCCAATGCCAGGCTGAGGCCCTCGTTGGCTCCTCGGTCGAGGTAGAGCCAGTTTTCCCGGATGGCGAAACCCGTGGCCGCTGCGAACCCGGCCACCGCACCATCGACGAACCATGTGGACAGCCGTGACGCCGTCAGTGCCGGCAGGACGCCAGCTTTGATGATCTCTTCAGCGATCGGCCCACCAAGGGTGATGACCGAGGCCAATCCAAACGCAGCAAACCAGCGGTTGTTCACCTCGAGAGCGATGAATGTGGAGGCGATACCCCAACCCAGACCGATAACGGGAAGCCACAGCGCGCGTCCCCGGAGGCGTCCGATACGTATGACGAGGGCGAGTACCAACAGTGGCACCAGCGTCGCGATGACATACGCCATGCTCACCGCCCGACGGTCAGACGCGTGATGGCGGCGTCGTGGTCAGAGGTGGACGATACTGGAGTCCGAGAAGTAGTCATACCGCGTGTAAGGTTATCGACCGTGATGTGCAGCCAGTGCGATGAACAAGCTCGTGGGACCTGTCAGTTGTGTGGACGGGGTGTGTGTGCTGAGCATCACTCGTCGCTGCCTTCTCTGGTCGCAATCTACGGACAGGATCCACCGCGAGCCATCGTGGTGAGCGACACCCTGTGGTGCGGTATCTGCCGGCCCCAGCCCGAGCCCATCTCGATGCCGGAGCTGGCATGAGCGCCGGCGAGCCGACGGCCGGAGGGCTGTTCGGGCGCATCGCTGGGCGGCTCGGTGACGACGCCGTTGCTGGCACCAACGCGCCAGACGGACCGTCGTTCTCGATGGCCGATCTCGTGTTGCTGCCGGCCGAGGAGGCCGCCCTGGCTCGCTTCGTCCTGCGCGCCGACGAACCCCCGACCGTCGAACATGCGGCGGCAGGGTTGCAATGGGCGATCGACGAGGTGCACCGCGTGATCGGGCGCCTGTCTGAAGTCGGGGCAGTGGAGCTCGCCGACGGCGTGCTGCGTCCGGCAGGATCTTGGCGCATCCAGCGCCGCCAACCCGCTGGCATCTGGTCGCGCCTCGCCGATCTGTAGTAGCAGCGCGGTTGCGTCGCTGGACTCTGCTACAACACTGCAATGCGTTCGGCCGTTGCTGCCCTTGATCATCTCGTCCTGGCGACGCCCGACCTCCATGCCACGACCGCCTGGTTGAGCGAGGCAACCGGTGTCGTTGCGTCGCCCGGTGGCCCCCATGTGGGCAAGGGCACGCGCAACGAGTTGTACTCACTGGGCCATGCGAGCTATCTCGAGATCGTGGGCCCTGACCCTGCACAGGACCCGCCGCTCCACCCGCGTCCGTTCGGTATCGATGACCTGTTGCTGGCGGGGATCGCCGGGTGGGCGGTGGCGGTGGCGGATATCGAGGCGAGCATCGCTGCGGCGCGCCGGGTTGGCTACGACCCAGGGCCCGCCGCCGAGATGCAGCGTCGTCGGCCCGACGGCGCCCTGTTGAGCTGGCGGCTCACCATGCCGACGTCGGCCTCGGTACCGTTCCTCATCGAGTGGGAGACCCCGATGCACCCGGCCACCGATGCGGCCCCCGGTATCGAACTGGTCGAACTGCGTGCACGCCACCCGCAGCCGACAGTGCTCTCCAACGTCCTCGCCGCATTGGGTGTGGAGATGGGCATCGAACGTGGCCCAGAGGCGCTGCTCGTGGAGCTGACCGGTCCGGCCGGTTCGGTGTGGTTCGCCTGATCGAGGCGAACCGAACCGAGTACGGAGAGACCCGGGTGCGGGCGGAGGGACTCGAACCCTCACATCTTTCGATACAGGGACCTAAACCCTGCGCGTCTGCCAGTTCCGCCACGCCCGCGTGACACCTACAGCCTGCCCGTAAAGTTGCGTCGCCGCAAACGCCGTCACGGCTGCAGACTCACGATGATGTCGGCGCCCCCCGGATCGGCATCGACCAGCCAGGCGCCCGGGATGGTGATCGAACGGTTCGGCACCAACCGCCCGCGTGGACGGCCCCACCACAGCGTGGTGGTGCCCTGCGTGACGGCAACGGTGCGCGACGGCGTGAGACGGTCGACCCGCAGGGTGATCCGCCCGCCGGGGGCGGTGCCGGGTTCGCCGAGTCGCGAGGGGGCAACCCACGCGACCGGTGCTTCGGCGATCAACCTGACCCGGGTCGTTGGCCATGCGGGGTGCTCGAGCCACTGTCGCACGGCGGTGGCAGCGTGGCGGCCGTCGAGCGCGCACACGTCGGCGGTCTCGGCCGGATGCACCATGTTGCCGATGGCGAACACCCCGACGCGGTTGGTTCTGAACGCTGTGTCGATCGCCGGCCCGCGATGCGTGTCGTCGATGACGATGTCGCCGCGTCGGGCGAGTTCGTGATCGGGTATCCAGTCGCCCGTGAACACCACCGTGTCGCAGTCGATGCGCCGGCCGTTGCTCAGCGTGACGGCGCGCACATGGTCGCGTCCGTGGATGGCTTCGACTGTGCAGCCGGTGATGATCGGTACGCGGTGACGGCCAGCCGTGAGCAGGCGCAGGGGGGCATAGGTCTGGTGGCGGGTGAGCGGCGTGACCATCGCAACGGTGCGACAGGCTGCGTGCTGCAGCGTGAGCACGGCCGAGAAGCTGACGTGCTGGGCACCAACGATGACGGCGCGTGTGCCGGGTTGGCCGTGGTGGATCGTGGTGAGCTGTTGCAGCGACCCGGTGGTGAAGACCCCGCCGCCACGATCGCCGGGGACCAACAGGGCCGCCCTCGGTCGTTCGCGTACGCCGGTTGCCAGCACGACCGCACGAGCATGGATGTTTGACATGCCATGCCGGTTGACGGTCTGCAGCGATGTCGCCCCGGTCCAGTCTGTGGCCGTGGTGGCGGTACGGATGTCTACGCCGGCCTGTTCGGCGCGTGTGCGCATGGCCGCTGCGTACGCTGGTCCGGCCATGATGCGGTGCATGTCGCGCATGCCGTAGCCGAGGTGTGCGCTGTGCCGTGGTACGCCTCCGGCCTGGGCCTCGCGTTCGAGCACCACGACCCGGGCGACGCCCTGGCCGCGCAACGCAATCGCTGCGGCCAGGCCGGCGGGTCCGCCGCCGACGACGACGACGTCGGCCGTCTCGTCGGTGGTCATGGTGCACCCATCCAATCGCTCATCGGTCGCCCGCTCGATTCGGCAGCGATCGAACAGACCGCTGCACTGCAGTAGAACCCCTGACAGCGCCCGGCCAGCGCCCGCGTGCGACGGCGGATGCCATCGAAGGTGGTGGCCGGCGGTTGCTCGGTGCACGCAGCGACGATCTCGTCGTGCGTCACCCGTTCGCAATGGCACACGATGTCGCCGCTGGCGCCGACCTGATAGGGACGTTCGAAGGCCTCGCCCAGGTTCGTCACCTGTGTGCTGCGTATCGAGCCCGCTGCTTTCGGGATGACCTCGAGACCGCAGGCGGCAACGAGCGCAAGTGCTTCCTCGGCGATGGCCATCGAGGCGGTGAGACCGGTGGATCGGATACCGCCCAGGCAGACGTACCTGAACTCGCGGTCGTGGGTGATCTGGTAGTCGCTGTGCTCGGTGGCGGCGCGCAGCCCGGCATAGACGGCGGTGACCTCCTCGCGGATCAACGCAGGCAAGATGCGACGTCCCTTGGCGAGTAGTGCGTCGATTCCCGCTCGCGTCGAACCCGTGGCGGTCCGGTCGTCGATGTCGTCGGCCGTCGGTCCGAGCATGACGTTGCCGAACACCGTGGGGGCAACGAGTACGCCCTTGGTGTGCCCCGTGGGTACCGGCAGCAGCGTGCGTTGTAGCAGCGGTCGGGCGAGCTTGTCGAACACGATCAGCTCGCCGCGGCGGGGCCGAATGGTGAACCCGGCGAGGCCGAACAATGCATGCACTTCGTCGCTGTGCAGGCCAGCGGCGTTCACCACGCACCGGGTGCGAACCGTGGCGCCGTCGGACGACTCGATCACGGTGGTGTCGAACTGCCGCTCGAGTTTCGTCACGTGGCGATTCGGCAACCACGACACACCGTTGGCGAGGGCCTCGCGTGCAAATGCCAGCGGTGTGCCCCATGGGTCGATGATGTGCTCGTCGGGCACCAACATGCCGGCAGCGACGCCGGTTCCCAGGTGCGGTTCCAGTTCGTACACCGTGGCAGCATCCACCACCGAGGCAGCGTGATACCCGTTTGCCCCGGCCTTGGCGGCCAGACCGGGTAGCGCGGCGGCCTGTTCGTCGTCCCATGCCACCAGCGCGGCCCCGGTACGTTCGATCGCGATACCGACCGTCGGCGCATAGTCAGACAGCAGTTCGTAGCCGCGGCTGACCAAACGCGATTCCAGCGATCCGGGCGTTGCGTCGAACCCGGTGTGCAGGATCGCCGTGTTGGCCTTACTGGTGCCGCTTCCCACGTCGGGGGCAGCGTCGAGCAGGGCGACCCTGAGATGCTGGTGCGAGAGCAGGCGCGCCACGGCGCAGCCGACCACTCCGGCTCCGATGACGACAACGTCGTACGGGAGATCGTCGGGCTCAGGCACCGAGCACCAACGTGGCCTCGGCCGCGGATCGCCATGCCTCGAGGCGTTCGGTTGCCGCGCTGGCGCTGATGCGTGGTTGCACGATGTGCGAGGGCTTCCACGCCGGCAGGGCTGTCGAGCCCCCCGCCCCGATCTGGGCGAACGATGCAACGCCCAGCGCAGTTGCGTTGGGTGATGGGTACACCTCGACCGGCGCCTGCAGCAGGTCGGCCTGTGTCTGGAGCAGCACCCGGCTGCGCGTCAGGCCGCCGTCGACGCGCAGTCGTGTCAGCGGTGAGCCCAGGTCGGCGCCAGCGGCGCCCGCCAGCCATGCGACCTGGGCTGCGATGCCTTCGATCACTGCGTGTACCACGTGGGCGCGGGAGGTGGTGAGCGAGAACCCGGTCAGGGCCCCCTTGGCGTGCGGCGCCCAAAAGGGTGCGCCGAGGCCGGCAAGACCGGGCACGAAGGTGACGCCTCCAGCGCTCTCCACGGTGCCGCCGAGGGCGTCGAGGTCGCTGGGGCTTTCGATGATGCCGACATCGTGTAGCCAGGTGACGGCTGCGCCGACGGTGTACACCTGACCATCGAGACACCACGTGGTGTCCTTGCCGATCTGCCATGCAACGCAACCGACGAGGCCGTTCGATGACCGGGTGGGTTGGTGCCCGGTGGACGCGAGCAGGAACGCCCCCGTGCCGTAGGTGCACTTGGCCTCACCCGGGGCGAAGCACGACTCGGCGAACAGGGCGGCCTGCTGATCGACACACGCCCCGGTGACCGGTATCGGCTCGGTGCTGAAGGCAGTTGTCTCGCCGATGTAGCCAGCAGTGGGCACGATGGTCGGCAGGGTTGCGGCGTCGATACCGAACGCCTCGCATGCGGTGTTGCTCCACGTGACGGTATCGAGGTCGAGGAGGAGCGTGCGGCTGGCGGTGGCGGCGTCGGTGACGAACGCGCCGCACAACCGGTTCAATAGCCACACGTCGCTGGTGGTGATCACGGGCGAGGGGCCGACGCGCTGACGGAGCCAGGCGATTTTCGGGGCGGCGAAGTACGGATCGAGCTCGAGCCCGGTGATGGCGGTCAGGCGTTCGGCCCAGCCGGCGGAGCGCAGGTCGTCGCACAACCCGGTGCTGCGGCGGTCCTGCCAGACGATGGCGGCGCTGACAGGGCGGCCGGTGGCGCGTTCCCATGCCATGACGGTCTCGCCCTGATTGGCCAGGCCGATGGCGTCGACACGGCCACGCCCGGCGCGTGCCAGCGCGTCGCGTCCGGCGTCGAGCACGCTCTGCCACAACAGCTCGGGGTCGACTTCGACCCCACCGTCGGCGGTGGCTGTTGGCGCGCAGGCAAACTCCGCTTCGGCAACGACCACGCCGTGGTCGACCACGACGGCCTTCGTGGCCGAGGTGCCCTGATCGATCGCAAGTACTCGCATCGCTCAGATTGCCGGAGGGTGCGCCCCGGTTGTGTGCGCGCGCTCGCCGGGCTGGTCCATGTTGCCACCTTAGGGCGTGGCACGAACCGAGACGGTCGCCCCTTGTCGGTGCGTCGCATCGGCCGCACATCGGTTACGGTCTGTCCCATGATCCGTGTCAGCGTTTTGTATCCCGGTGGCGACGACGTCACGTTCGACCACGACTACTACAAGAACACCCACGTGCCGTTGGCATGTGCGGCCTGGAATGTGGGCAGCGAGATCGACAAGGGCGTCAACGGCCCCTACGTCGCCGCTGTTCATTTCTTCTTCGAGTCGATGGACCAGTTCCAGGCGGCCATGGGCTCGCCCGAGACCGGCGCAGTGATGGCCGACGTGGCCAACTACACCAACGCCGCTCCGGTGATGCAGATCTCCGAGATCGTCTGACGCGTCGCTGCAGCGATGGCGTTCCACGGTTTCTCAGAGGACGCGCTCGCGTTCTACGAGGGCCTGGCGGGCGACAACTCCAAGCTCTACTGGCAGGCCAACAAGGGCACCTATGACCTGCACGTCAAGGGTGCAATGCTGGGCCTGCTCGAGCAACTCGACGAGTTCGGTCCATTCCATGTGTTCCGGCCGTTCAACGACGCGCGCTTTTCCAAGGGCCGCCCACCGTACAAAGAGCACATCGGGGCGCTCGGCGAGCGCGAGGGCGGTGCGGTCTTCTACGTGCAGTTCTCGGCCGCTGGACTGGTGACCGGCTCGGGGTACTACGCGATGGCCAACGATCAGCTCGAACGGTTCCGAACGGCCATCGATGACGAGCACCGCGGTGCCGAGGTACAGGCCATCTGCTCGTCGTTGACCAAGCGGGGTTACACCATCGGGGCGATCAGCGAGCTCAAGACGGCACCGCGCGGCTATCCGAAGGATCATCCTCGCATCGAGCTGCTCCGGCGCAAGGGACTCACCGCATTCAAGTCGTGGGGGCCCGAGCCGTGGATGCAGACACCGGCCGTGGTGAAGCGGGTGCGCGACAGCTGGAACGGCGCAGGCAAACTCGACGACTGGCTCGACAGCCATGTTGGGCCCAGCACGTTGCCCCCGCCCGACTGGGACCGGCCCTAGCGACGCGATCGCCCACCCCGGATCGGGATCAGTCGGGGGCGACGGTGATTCGATAGGCGCAGCGCGCGTCGCCGCCGAGCAGATGCTGCTGACGGGTGACCACCACCGTGGTGCCGAGCACGGCCTGGAAGACGTCGAGCTCGCTGCGGCACAGGCTCGGGCATGCTGCGGCGGCATTGCAGATGGGGCAGTGGTGCTCGATCAGCAGCAGGTCATTGCCGTCGGTCACGACCTCGGCCAGATAGCCCTCGCTGGTGCGCCGGTCGGCGAGCGCGCCCACCCGCACCGCAACCGGGCCCTCGGGAAGTGCAGCGCGATATGCCGACAGCTGCCGTGTGGCGCGGTGGTCGATGAGCCGATCGAGGGCATCGTCGCCCAACGTGGAGCGGATCGAGTCGACGAGTTCGACCGTCAGCTCGCTGTGCCGGTCGGGAAAGAGCTCGCGGGCGAGGGGAGTGCTGCGCCAGTGAATGGCTGGGCGGCCGCGACCATGGGTCTGGCCTTCGAAGCGTTCGACGAGCCCGGACTGCTCGAGCGCGTCGAGGTGCTGACGCACCGCCGTGGTGGTGGTGGCAAATCGCTCGGCGAGCTCGTGGGCGGTGGCCTCGTCGGCGCGCTTCAGCGCCTCGATGATCCGTCGCTTGGCATCAGTGAGTTCGGCCATCGACCTGACTCTAACGGATTGAGTAAGCGATCACTTTGTTTAAAAGCGCAGCGCCGATGTGCCCGACTCTGCCGTATCAAAGTGAGCATTGCCGTCCGGGCTTTGACAGAATGTAAAGCGTGACCTCAGCAACCGACACTGCCAACGACACGCGCGACGCGCTCATCAACCAGTTCGGTCTCGCCGATGCCGTGGTCGACCCCGACTCGTTGGCCCACAGCGTGGCCCGCTTCCGCGAGCAGGGCATCACGCTGCCGACCTTCGCCCAACTCGCCGATCCGAGCACCATCGATCCGGCGATCACGGCCGGAGTTGGCAAGAACGACCCCGATGCCCGCAACCTGTGGCGCGTGCACTGGTACAACGACCTCGCCGGGAACCGTGTCAGTGTGCCCGATCATGTGGTGCTGACCAAGGAGATCACAGGGGTCGACAGCCCCATCATCGTCGTCTTCGGCGATCGCTTCCCGATGATCACCGCCCACAAGGTGCTTGCCGCGTACAGCTGCCTGGCGCCGCGCGTGGTCACCGGCCAGTTCGATCCCACCCGCCACCGCGCGATCTGGCCGAGCACCGGCAACTATGCCCGCGGCGGCATCGCGATCAGCCGCATCATGGCCAGCCGCGGCGTGGCCATCCTTCCTGCGGGCATGAGCCAGGAGCGCTTCGACTGGCTCGACCAGTGGTGTGCGAACCCGGCCGAGGACGTCATCCGCACGGTCGGTACCGAGAGCAACGTCAAGGAGATCTACGACGCCTGCAACGACCTGGCCAAGGATCCCGGCAACTTCGTGCTCAACCAGTTCTGCGAGTTCGGCAATCACCTCGGCCACTACGAGGTCACGGGCCGCGCCCTCGGTCACGTGTTCGAACACGTCGCGGCTGCGCTGGGGCGCCCCGAACTGCGCCTTGCGGCCTTCACCAGCGCCACCGGCTCGGCCGGCACCATCGCCGCCGGTGATCGCCTGAAGGATCAGTACGGCACCAAGATCGTTGCGGTCGAGGCGCTCGAATGCCCCACCATGCTCGAGAACGGCTTCGGCGAACACAACATCCAGGGCATCGGCGACAAGCACATTCCGCTGATCCACAACGTGACCAACACCGATGTGGTCGTGGCCATCAGCGATCGTGCCACCGACGAGCTCGATGTGCTGTTCAACACCTCAGCGGGTCGGGATTACCTCGTCAACGTCAAGGGCTTCTCGGTCACGCTCATCGAGGCGCTCGAGCACTTCGGGTTCTCGTCCATCTGCAACACGCTCGCAGCGATCAAGACCGCCAAGTTGTTGGGCCTCGGCGCCGACGATGCCATCATCACCATCGCCACCGACGGCGCTGCGCTGTATCCCAGCGCCCGAGCCAAGACCCTCGCCAGCCGTTTCGGCAACGACTTCACCACCGTCGATGCGGCCGAGGTGTTCGGCGAGCACCTGGCCAACGTGACCACCGACTCGATGATTGAGTGCACCGAGCGCGATCGCAATCGCATCTTCAACCTCGGCTACTACACCTGGGTCGAGCAGCAGGGCACGCCGTTCGAGCTGTTCGAGGCGCGTCGGTCGCAGAGCTTCTGGCAGGGACTGCGTCGCTACCTGCCGGTCTGGGACGAACTCATCACCGATTTCAACGCACGGGTTGCTGCGGACAGCTGACGCGATGCCTTCCGTGGGAGTGGTCGGATGGCGTTGCGTCGTGTGCGGTGCAACGGTCGACATCGCCGAGCCAATGGTGTTCCGGTGCCCGAACGCCACGGCATCTGACCCGTTCCACACGCTGCAGATCGTGCAGCGCGACGAACCGGTGCAGTGTGCTGCCAACGAACCGAACCCGTTCGTGGCCTACCGCCGGTATTACGCATGGGACTCGTTCGCCGAGGCGGTGGGTCTGAGCGACGAGGCCCGCACCGACCTTGTCGTTCAGGTCGATGCGAAGGTGGCTGCGATAGCCGGCACCGGGTTTGTGATCACCCCATTCACGCGCGCCGCTGCGCTGTCCGCAGCGCTCGGCTTCGCTGCTGACGGGGGCGTGTGGGTGAAAGACGAGACACACCAGGTGGCCGGGAGCCACAAGGCGCGGCACCTGTTCAGCACCCTGCTGCACCTGTTGGTCGCTGAGTCCGTGGGCGGCACACCGTGGGGTGATCGCGTCGCCGACCGCTCCACGCTGGCGATTGCCTCGTGCGGCAATGCGGCATTGGCGGCATCGACGTTGGCGGCAGCGGTGCAATGGCCGATCCAGGTCTTCGTGCCAACGAATGCCAACCCGGCGGTGCTCGTTCGTCTTGGCGAGCTCGGAGCCACGGTCACCATGTGTCCACGTCGCCCCCATGATCCCCCCGGGGACCCCTGCGTGTTGCGCTACCGCGAGGCCGTTGCCGCCGGCGCGGTGCCGTTCAGCGTGCAGGGCCCCGAGAACGCCTGGTGTCTCGATGGCGGTCGCAGTATTGGTTGGGAGATGGCCGGCGAGACGTTGGACCGTGTGTTCGTGCAGGTGGGTGGGGGAGCCCTCGCCCGGTGTGTCATCGGTGGGCTCGCCCAGGCCCGCGCCGGACGCGATGGGGTGCTGCCGAAGCTGCATGCCGTGCAGACCGAGGGATGCGCGCCGTTGGCGCGTGCCTGGCGACGTGCTCTCGATGGACCGGGGGGTCTGGCCACGGCCGGTGCCCGCTGGGGTGTCTGCATGACGCCGTGGGAGTCCGAGCCGCATTCAGCGGCCGACGGGATCCTCGATGACGAAACCTACGACTGGCTGGGTGTGGTCAATGGCCTGGTGGCCAGCGGTGGATCTGCGGTGGTCGCGCCCGAGGCCGATGTGCTGCTGGCCAACCAGCTTGCCGGGGCCCACACCACGATTGATGCAAGCCACACCGGCACGGCAGGGTTGGCTGGTCTGTTGGCGATTCGTGGCGAGGTGCGCGATCACGAGCGTGTGGCGGTGATCTTCAGCGGCATCCGCCGCTGAGCTCTTGTCAGGCCCGGAACGAGATGGCCGAATCCCGATAGTCTGAGCCGCATGTCGGATTTCATCACGCCCCTCGCCGCAGACACCAGCTTCGATCCCCGCAGTGACGTGTTCAACCGCTTGCTGAAGAACCGGGTGGTCATGCTCGGCACCGACGTCAACGACGAGATCGCCAACCAACTCTGCGCACAGCTGCTGTACCTCGAGGGCGAAGACCCCAACGCTGATATCTGGCTGTACATCAACAGCCCTGGCGGCTCGGTGTACGCCGGCATGGCCATCTACGACACCATGCAGTTCGTCAGCTGCGAAGTGGCAACGGTCTGCATGGGTATGGCTGCCAGCATGGGCCAGTTCCTGCTCACCGCCGGTGCGCCGGGCAAGCGGTTCACGCTGCCCAATGCCCGGGTCATGATGCACCAGCCCAGCGCCGGCCTGCGCGGCCAGGCCGCCGATATCGCCATTCAGGCCGAGCAGCTCGTGTACACAAAGCGGCGTATGGCCGAGCTCACGGTGCACCACACCGGTCAAACGCTGGAGAAGATTCAGGCCGACAGCGAGCGCGACCGCTGGTTCACCGCCGAGGAAGCCAAGGAATACGGCCTCGTCGACAAGGTCATCGTCAAGCGCGGCGAGATCCACTGACGGGTCCGGCCCGTTTGGGTGGGCAGCGTTGCCTCAGCCGCTGGTCGGTGGGGCAGAGGAATCCGCTCCACCAACCGGTCCGAGCTCGAGCCCACAGGTGGTGCGTGCCCAGTCCACCAGGTTCTCGGCGGCGCGCTGTGTGGCGTACGCCTGATCTGCGACGGCCTGCATGGACGCCGGATCGTTGATGTCGACCGAGTTCGCCGTCTTGAGGTTGGTGGAAAGCTGATCCCAGTTCTCCTGCACCTCCAACGGCGCGACCTCACCCATGCGTGAGTAGAGGTTGATCAGCG
>CAFBLP010000089.1_pt1 | contig 14441 bp, 13 predicted proteins | sample 7268181 | NCBI WGS metagenome assembly CAFBLP01 (sample SAMEA6814034, study PRJEB35770) | freshwater metagenome | biome: Freshwater; feature: Freshwater reservoir; material: water | place: Czech Republic | collected 2017-05-23 | depth 30m m | reverse complement strand
TCGTCGTAGGCCTTGATAGCGACGTTGAACGCGCCAGCCTTGCCGCCGGCCTGCTCCAGCAACAGCTCAATGGCGTTGTTGGTGTCCTTCGATGCATCCGCATTTGCACCCTGCAGGGGCAGGTCGGTCGCAATGATGAGCGTGTCGCCGCTGGCCGTCGTGCCGCCAGCCGGTGTGGTTGTGTCTGACTTCTTATCGCTTGAACACGCAGTGCCGACCACTGCGAGTGCGATGAGTAGGGCCGAAGCCTTCCTAAGCATCATAAATTGCCTTTCGTTGGCATGGTTCCTCCCCCCGAGGCAGAAGCCAGCAGGTGACTGCCGAGCATCCGCCAAACCGCAACGCGGCCTTGGGTCGCGGCATTGGACCGCAACTCAAGACGGTAGTACGAAATCCAAGGGTTGTTCAAGGAGCGCGCGCAATGTTCACGGACACGCCGCATTCAGCGCTGGAGGTAACCTCGGCGCTCATGGACTCGACCACCGCCGTGCCCCAACCAACGCTCGGCGCCGACACGACGAACAGTTGCGAGATCCTGCTCATTCGCCACGGCCGTTCGGCCGATGTGGTGCCCGGGTCCCCCGAGTCCGCCGACCCCCCGCTGCACACGGAAGGGGTTGCCCAGGCGGCTCTGCTGGCCGATCGGCTCGCACCCAAGACCCTCCATGCGGTGTATTCATCGCACCTCTCCCGCGCCCGCCAGACAGCACAGCCACTGGCGGCGGCCCGCGGCCTGGAGGTTGGCGTATTCAACGACCTCGAGGAGGTTCGCTTGGGCGATTGGGGCCACGGGGAGTTCCGCCGCCGCGCCTCGGTCGCTGATCCCGAGTTCATGGCGTGGGTACGTACGGGTCGGTGGGACGGCATCCCGGGGGCCGAGGGCGACCAGGCCTTCCGCTCCCGAGTGTCAGCGGTGGTGAACGAACTGGCGCTACGCCATCGCGGCGAGTCCATCGCCGTGGTCGCCCATGGGGGAACCATTGGCAGCTACCTCGCCAGCGTGCTCGGTATCCACCGCTCGCTGTGGATGACCGTCGAGAACACCAGCATCAGTGCGGTGCGAATCAGCGACGACGGCCCCACGGTGGTTGCCATCAACGATTGCCACCATCTCTACGACCCCGTCGTCGGCCGGGCACCGCTTCGGCTGTAACTGCGCACGACGCTGGCGAGTACGGTCGCCTCGTGACCACTGCAACCTCCACCCCCGGCCGACCAGCCCCACTCAAGACGCCGATCACCGAGATGCTCGGCATCGACTATCCCATCGTGCAGGCGCCGATGGGTTGGATCGCTCGTTCCCAGCTGGCCGCCGCAGTGTCCAACGCCGGCGGCCTCGGCATCATCGAGACCTCGTCGGGCGAGCTCGACAACGTACGACGCGAGATCATCCAGATGCGCGAGCTCACCGACAAGCCCTTCGGTGTCAACATCGCCCAGTTGTTCGTGCGCGACCCATCGATTGTGCAGTTCGTGGTGGATCAGGGTGTGAAGTTCGTGACCACCTCGGCCGGCGACCCGACGAAATACACCGCACAGCTGAAGGACGCCGGCCTCACCGTGTTCCACGTGGTGCCAACGCTGGCAGCTGCGCTCAAAGCCGTTGGCGCCGGAGTCGACGGCCTGGTCGTAGAGGGCGGCGAGGGCGGCGGCTTCAAGAACCCACGCGACGTCAGCACAATGGTGCTGGTGCCGCTCATCGCGTCGCACGTTGACGTGCCGATCGTCGCTGCTGGCGGCATCTGCGACGGCGCCTCGATGGCTGCCGCCTTCGCGCTCGGTGCGCACGCCGTGCAGATGGGCACGCGTATGGTCTCCGCAGCCGAGTCTCCGATCCACGAGAACTGGAAGCACGCCATCGTCTCTGCAGCCGAAACAGACACCGTGTTCCTGAACCGCTTCTCACGACCCGGCCTCCGTGCGTTGCGTACCGAGCGCACCACCCGCCTCGAACACCTCGACCATGTCGACATGAGCGAGTTCGGAACCGCGATGGATCTCTATTTCGGCGGCGACATGGAATCTTCCATCGCACTCACCGGCGAGGTGGCCGGCCGTATCGAATCCGTCCGCCCGGTGCTCGACATCATCCACGACACCATCCGCGAGTTCCGCGCCGTCGCTGCGAGCTTTACCGCCTACGCCTGATCGTCGTCGCCTGTCACCGACCGGATGGACAGCCACAGCTGCATCGTCGCGACCCACAGCCCCGTGGCGAGCGCCACGTGGAATCCCACCAGAACGGCCGGCACCCCGGTGAAGTACTGGGTGTAACCGATGGCGGCCTGCGCTATCGCCAGCACCGTCCAAGTGGTCAATACGTTGTCGAGTACCGCCCGATCTGCATGACGAACCCGCAGCCGCCACAGCAGGGCGAGGGTGACAGCGATGACGCACATCACCGCAATGCCGTGGATGCGGGCCACGGTGCTGATGGCCACGTGAAAACGCTTCGCCTTCTCATCTCCGGCGTGCGGCCCGGCACCGGTGACAAAGGTGCCGGTGACGAGCGCCAGACCGGTGAGGACCGTGATGCCCTTCACCCACGCGGCCGTTGCCGTGCTGACCACCGCTGCACGGACGCCGCCATCGGCCTCGCCCGAGCGACGCACCAGCACGGTACCGAGGCCGACCAGCACCATTGACAACAGGAAGTGTTGCTGGTTCGCAAAGGGGTTGAGCTTGGTGAGCACCACGATGGCCCCGACCAGGCCCTGCATCGGCACCCCCAGCGCGATGAGCACTGCAATGGTGGTGAGATCACGCCGCCGCGGTCGGCGCTTCATGGCTCCGAGCACAGCAGCGATGACGACGATCATGACCACCCCGGTGAACAGGCGGTTGATCTGTTCGATGGCGCCATGGGTGGTGGAGACATCGATGAACTTCTCGGCGCTGCAGTTCGGCCAGTCGGCACATCCCAGACCCGAGCCGCTGAGACGGACCGCAGCTCCGGACACCACGATGATGCACAGGGCAACGAGCGCTGCAATGGAGATCTTGCGATAGGTGGTCGGGGTCATCGCCGAGAATCGTAGAGCCTGCGTCCCGTGTTCTTCCCGACGGCCGCAGGTGGCTACGGTCACGTTCGTGCTCAGCAGCTACGACGACTTCCCCATCCATCAGGCGTGCGTGCCCATTGCCCATTCGGCCACGCCCGACCCGAACCACTACGACCGCTACTTCTTCAACGGCTACACCGCCGACGGATCGATCTATTTCGGACTGGCGATGGGCCTGTACCCGAACCGCCATGTCATGGACGCTGCGTTCAGCGTGGTGCGCGACGACGAGCAGATCAGCGTGTTCGCATCGGCGCGGGCACCCAAGGATCGACGCGACGCCACCACCGTTGGTCCCATCCGCGTGGAGGTGGTGCAGCCCCTGCACATCCTTCGGCTGCACGTGGATGCTCCCGATCAGGGCCTGCGCGCCGAGCTGACCTTCACATCGTCATCGGCAGCCATCGAGGAGCCGCACTTCTTCCAACGCGCCGGCGTGCGCACGCTGTTCGACTACACCCGTCTCACCCAGTTCGGCACGTGGGCAGGATGGATCGAGGTCGATGGCCAGCGCATCGACCTCACCGGGCTTCATGTCACGGGCTCACGTGACCGTTCGTGGGGCGTGCGTCCCGTGGGCGAGCCAGCGGCGTTGGGCGCTCCAGTGGGTTGGCCGCAGTTCTTCTGGCTGTGGGCACCGGTGAACTTCCCTGAGTTCTCCACCCACTTCGACGTCAACGAATACGGCGACGGCCGGCGTTGGCACGAGGTCGGTGCCTTCGCCCGCAACGGCGCCGAGGCAGAGATGATGCGTACGGTCGACTATCGCATCACGTGGCAGCCCGGCACGCGTTGGGCAACGTCGTTCGAATACGACCTCGTCTCGTGGACCGGCACGGTGGCCACGATCACGCTCGAGCCCATGTACCACTTCCATATGCGCGGCATCGGCTACGGCCATCCCGAATATGGGCATGGCTACTGGCGTGGCGAATCAGTGGTGCACGGCGAGCGCCTCAGCCTGCCGGTCGCCACGCCGCTCGCCCGCGACAACGTGCACGTCCAGACGCTCTGCCGAGCCACCTACAGCGACACCGACGGCAACGCAGCGCAGGGCGTGGGAATCCTCGAGCAACTCTGCGTCGGCGATCACCCCACGGGCCTGCGTGGCATCCTCGACGGCTACCAGCCCTAAGCGGTCTCTGCCTCAGGTATGGCGAATGGTCATGCCGCCATCGACGGGGATGATTGCACCGTTGATGAAGCTGGACGACGGCAGACACAGGTTCAGCGTCATGTGCGCTACCTCCTCGGGGTCGCCGTAACGGCGCAGCGGCACGCGCCGCTTGGCGTACGTGGCCTTGGCCGCCTGGTCGATCCCTGATGTCATGCCGGTGTTGATCGGCCCCGGGCAGATGCAGTTCACGTTGATGCCATGACGGCCGAGTTCCACGGCGAAGCTCTTGGTCAGGCCGACAACACCGGCCTTCGAGGCTGCGTACGCAGCGAGCCCCGCCGTGGTGACGATCGATTCGGTGGAGGCAATGTTGACCACCCGCCCGGCACCACTGGCCTGCAGGTACGGCAGGCACAGGCGGATGAGCCGGGCATGCGCGGTGAGGTTGATCTCGAGCGTGGAAGCCCAGTTCGACTCGAAGGACTCCTCGTCTTGGAACGCTGAGGTGATCAACGAGACACCGGCATTGTTGATGACGATGTCAACACCACCGAAGGCTGCGACGACCTGAGCGACAAGTGCCTTCAGGGATTCGTGGCTGCCGACATCGGTGACCACGCCGATGGCGGCATCGGCTCCGTGCACGGCGACGATTTCCTGGACCACGTGCTGCACGCGCGCCTCGCCGAGGTCGACCACGGCCACCCGCGCACCCTCGTCGGCGAGCAGATGCGCCGTGGCACGGCCCATCCCCGAAGCCGCACCCGTGACGATGGCCCGCTTGCCCACGACCGAGCGAGAGAGCGCTGTCAGGCGCGCCGTCGTCACATTCCGCTCGGCATCGGATAGTGGATACCGGGAATGCCCGTCTTCCACTGCTCGAACTCGTTGGGCACGATGCCCTGATACGGCTGGCCGGCCTGGGGGTAATCCTTGTTCCACGAGAAGTGACTCGGCGTGATCTGCCAGGCGCCACGACTGGCCTCCCAGCCTCCGTCGACGAACAGGGTGTGGCCGGTGACGTAGCTGGCGGCATCGCTGGCGAGGAACAGCAACGGCCCGCGGAGGTCGGTTTCCGGATCGCCGAGGCGGCGCATCGGAGTACGGCTCTCGATCCACGGCGCCATGCCCAACATCTCGAACAACGGACGGGTCATATCGGTGACGAAGTACGCCGGGGCGATGGCATTGACGCGCACGTTACGGTCGGCCCACTCGACACCGAGATGCTTGGTCATCTGCAGCACAGCGCCCTTGGCCGCGACGTACCACGGATTGACGAACTCGCTCCCGCCACTACCGAGGATGGAGGAGATGTTGATGACCGAGCCGCTGCCGCGCTCGAGCATGTGCGGGCCGCACTCGCGCATGAAGGCCCACACACCGAACAGGTCGACATCGACCACACGGCGGAAGGTCTCGTGGTCGCTCCATTCGCTGGGCAGTCCGCGCAGATCGCTGATGCCGGCGTTGTTGACGAGGATGTCGATACGGCCGTGCTGCTCGAGCGTCTCGGCCACAACCCGCTTCACATCATTTTCATCGGTGACATCACCGGGATGGCAGGTAACGGTGCGACCGTGGCGCTCGCGCAGGCCCTTCGCATTTTCCTCGAGCAGTTCTGCGCTGCGCGCGGTGATCGCGATATCAGCACCGTGCTCGGCCAGGACATCGGTGAACGTGAGGCCCAACCCCATCGAACCACCGGTGACCAGAGCCACCTTCCCACTTAGATCGAACATCCCCATAGCGTTCCCCTCTCGCTGAATTCGTTTCAGGTCCAGACGCTAGAGCACGCCGGTACGGCAATGTCGCAGTGAAGCCTTCGCTGGCTTGTAGCGTTCACCCCCGGTGAAGAAGCAGACGGTCACAGAACGACGCAAGGAAATATTGGAGACCACCTGCGAGGTGGTGATCGAACGCGGTTTTGCCGCCACACGCATTGCCGATGTCGCCAAGCGACTCAGCGTGTCGACCAGCCTGATCCACTATCACTACGACTCCAAGGAACAACTGCTCGCTGAGGCCTTCAGTCACTACGCCCGCAAGGACCTCGCAGAACTGCACGCCGAAATCGACGCCGCCCCCACGTCGCTCGCTGCGCTGGATCGCGCCATTCAGGACTACGTGCCCGAGGGCAGCGGCGACATGGAATGGATGCTCTGGATCGATGCCTGGGGCGAGGCGCTGCGTAACCCGATGATGAAAAAGATCAGCCAGGAACTCGACGAACAATCCGTCGAACTCCTCGAGCGGGTCCTCAGCGCCGGTGTTGCCTCGGGTGAGTTCCGCTGCAGCGATCCCTCAGCGAGCGCCCTGCGCCTCACCGGCCTGATCGACGGCCTCGCCATCCAGTTCGCTGCGCACGATGGGCTCCTCACCCGCGCTGCGTTCATTGATCACGTCCGCTGGCTCGCTGCGGCCGAAGTCGGCGTGGACATCGCCGAGTTCGATGCGTCACAGGCAGCAGTGCCGGCAGCCTCCAAGCCGCTCTCGCCCGCCACCGATCTGGCGCTGCGTCAGCTCATCGGCCGCTACTGCGACGGCGTACAACAACGCGACGTCGACATCTGGGGATCCACCTGGGCCAATGACGCCACATGGGATCTCGCCCGCGGCAAGCCCGTTTCCGGCCGAGCCAACATCATCAAGACCTGGCTCGGCGCGATGAAGAACTTTGCGTGGGTCGTGCAGATGGCACCGCTCACCGTGTTCGACATCAACGAGGCCGCCGGCGAGGGCACCGGGCGCGTCACGGTTCAAGAACGCTTTCGTACCGCCGACGGCGCCGCCGGCTCGATGCTCGGCACCTACCACGACCGCTATGTGCGTACCTCGGTCGGCTGGGTGTTTGCCGAACGCCGACTCGAACTCATCGAACGTCTCATCGATCCGACGCCTGCTTGAGTGAGCGAATTGGTCGGCAGACGACCAATTCGCTCACTGAAGAACTCAGCCGGGAATCTTGGTGATGAAGGTCGACCAGTTGGCCAGCACGGTGCGTTCGCCACCGGCAGCATCCTCGACAGCGGTGAAGATGTCGTTGCCGATCGCAACAGCGCCGGCGTAGTCGCCCATTCGCCCGACACCGTCACTGCCAAACGCCAGATAGGCGCTGAAGCCATCGAGCGGCTCCGTACCGGCCTGGCTGACGCGCAGCACTCTGGCGTTGTTGGTCAGATCGACGTAGCCCGCCGATGGGAAGTGATCGCGACCCATCAGGTGCACGCCCATCACGACGCGCCCAGCGTCGGACACGGCAATCGACGGGTACGACACGTGCTCGCCCTGCACTGCGGTATAGCCCTGCGTGTTCAGCGAACCCGTGACATTGCCGTCGCGATCGACGCCGACCTTCACGTTGAACCAGGCGACGCCGGTGACATGCTTGCCGCTCTGGGAGATGCCGGTGTTGAGCCCGCCCCACAGGCTGTTCTTTGCGCCGAGCACGGCGTAGGCCATGCGGTCATCGCCGCCGTCGAGCAGCGGTAGCGCCTCGTTGCTCGTGAAGCCGAGCCCAAGGCAATCGGTCTTCAGGCACTTGCGGAGCGGCGTCGGGCCGTTCTTCTGTGTCTGCGGCTCGGGGCTGGCGTAGCCCTGAACGGAGACCACCTTCGAGGACAACCGCAACGACGGTGAGTTGCTGCTCAGCGACTTGGTCCCGGTGAGCGCCCACACCGCGATGCGGTTGTCGGTGGTGCCGAAGAAGTCGAGCGCGCTCATGAAATAGGCCGTGCCGTTGTTCTTCGTCTCGAAGCGATCCCTCGAGGACGACTTCTGCGGCTGTACCGAGTAGGCAATGTCCTCGGCCAGCGACGGTGCGGCGAACAACACGCCCGACTGGCCCGTGCCCGCAGCCAGCGCTTGCTTGTCGAATGCATAGATCTGCGCACCCAGGAACGCTGTGGTGCTATCCGGCGGCCAGGGGCCGAACTCGTTGGTGGTCACATAGAAGCCATAGGCATCCGTGCCGATCAGTGGCTGGTCGGGCAGGCACGGGCAGCCGGCATGGCTGGGCGTGGAGTTGGCGCCGTCGTTGGTGCCATCGAGGAGATAGACCCACCAGTCGCCCGAGGGATCGGATGTCTTCGATACAGCGATGCCGATGAAGTTGCGACCCGTGGCGCCACCAACGACACCGTTTACGCCGACATCGCCGGTGTCGAACATGAACGAGGTGGCGAAGAAGCGCTTCAGGCTGGGATCGTAAACGCATTTCACGTCGCCGCTGTCGGGCCCGGCCAGGTCAGCCGTGCGGTCGAACGCAAGCGGGGCACCGAACAGCGCATTCACTGTCTTCACAGCGCCCACGGGCGAACCGTTGGTGTTGTACACCCGCACCGCGGTGTTGACCATCTCGAGCAGCTTGCCGCCCCCACCACACAGTTCGGTATCCGGCGGCTCGGTGCTGAACTGATTGCCATCGGCAGCCGTGCGCTGGTCGAAGTGGCTCAGTCCCTGCCACCCGGTGGCAGTTCCCCTGCCCGCAAGGGTGGAGACAGGCGCCGTCGGCCATACCGGCGGGGCAGCGGGACGTGCGCCTGCTGCACTGTGCTTCGGGCTGGCCGATGCCTCCTGCTGAGCGGCGTCGCGGATCCTGGCAACCTCAGCAGCCGTTGGCGCCTGCAGGGCAGCCGACGGATCGGTGGTTCCTGGAAGCGCAGCGAAGTTGATGCTCGCAGGCCTGGAGAGCAGGACCCGTTCGCTCGACGGCGACGCACCCACCGGCTGGGCGGCTGAACTGACCGCCGACCCTGCGGCACCGACGCTGACGACAACGATCGCCGGCAACAACAGAGCGAGAGATGATCGCCTCATGGATACTCCTTTGGTGAACGTACGGCTCAACCATAGGGCACCCGGGACGGGCCCGCCGCCAAACCGTCGCAAACTGCCGCAGACCGGCGCAGACCGGCGCAGACCGGCCCTCGCCTAGGGCCTGACCTCGTAGAACGCGTTGACCGAATGCTCAATGTCCAGCTTACGGAACCGCGTGAAACCGGCATTGGCCGCCATCTGACGGGCGGTGTTCTCGCTGAAGCCCAACGTGCCGAGACCGGCACCATCGGGAGCAGACATCGCAGAAGACATGCATGACAACACGCTGATGCCGTACATCAGCGGTGCCATCGGGTTCTTACGAGCGTTCTCCATGAACGTGTCGTGCGCCTTGATATCGACGAGCAGCCAGGTGCCGTCGGGCGCGATGGCAGCGCGTAGCGCTTCCATCATCTGCTGCGGATGGGTCATGTCGTGGATGCAGTCGAACGTGGTGATGAAGTCGACCGAATGATCCGATTCGAGCGGATCGATGCGCGGATCGTGGAAGCTCGCGTTGGCCACACCGGACTCGGCCAGCTTGGTGGCGGCGCGATCGAGCGCATGCTGGGAGATGTCGTACCCGGCGAACGTGCTCTTCGGAAAGGCCCCTGCCATCAGCAGCACAGCACCGCCCGCTCCACAACCGACATCAGCCACCCTGGCGCCGTCGGCGAGCCGCTGCACGACTCCGTCGAGTGCGGGCAGCACCACCGGCAGCAGGAACGACTTGTTCCACGGCTCGAAGCTGCGCTCGATCCCGATCGCTCCGGCGCAACCGTGGCTGTCGTAGTTGTAGCCGACCCCGGTGCGAAAGCTCTCGGGCATGTCGTCGAGCGTGGCCATTGTCTGCGGCAACCGATGGAACATGCCCATGCCGTACGCCGGATGTTCGGGTGACGCCAACACGGCGGCGGCCTCGGGCGACAACGAAAATCGCTCCTCGGCGTCGCACTCGATGATGCGCGCCGCGGCCTGGTTGTATGCCCACTCACGGACCCACCGCTCGTGCAACTGCAGTGCGGCTGCCAGCTGATGCGTGGTCAACGGGACACCGGCTCCCTTCATCGCCTCGTACAGACCCAGCCGGTCGCCCAGGTGGATCATGCCCGCCGTGACTGCGCCCTCCAGCTTGGTGAAGACCTGAAACGAGAACATCTTCAGCTTGTCGGGATCGGTGGTGATTGCTTGGCTCATCGCAGGGGTCCGTTCAGTTGGCAAGGTTGATGTAGATGTGCTTGGACTCGAGGTAGGCATCGAGCGCATACGGGCCGAGCTCGCGGCCGATACCGCTCTGCTTGTACCCGCCCCACATCGTTTCGGTGGGTGCCGGTTGGCTGTCGTTGATCCATACCACGCCAGCGCGGACCGACCGGGCGGTACGCAGTGCTCGACCGATGTCGCGAGTCCAGATGGCTGCAGCCAGTCCGTATTCAGTGTCGTTGGCCAGCGCCACGACCTCGTCGACAGAGCGGAAGGGAATGACCGTCATCACCGGACCGAAGATTTCCTCGCGGGCGATGCGCACGGTGTTGGAGGTGGATTCGAAGATGGTCGGCGCCACGAAGTAGCCGCCGCTCAATTCGGGGTCAGAGGGCCGCTGGCCCTCGAACACGAGTCGGGCCTCAGTGCGCCCCGACTCGATGTAGCCATTGACCCGGTCGCGCTGCACCGCCGACACGAGCGGGCCCATCGTGGTGGCGGGGTCGAGACCGCTGCCCAGCGTGATGCCGGCAGCGAAGTCGGTCATCGCCTGCAGGGTTTCGTCGTAGATGCTGGCGTCGACGAACACCCGGCTCCCGGCAGAACACACCTCGCCCTGATTGCCGAACACGCCGTTACACGTACCGGGGACAGCGACGGCCAGATCGGCATCGGCAAACACGATGTTGGGGCTCTTGCCACCGAGCTCGAGGGTGACCCGCTTGAGCTGATCGGCGCAGGTGCGCTGGATGTGCTTGCCGACGTCCTTCGAGCCCGTGAAGCTGATCTTGTCGACCATCGGGTGCACCAGCAGTGGCCCACCCGCCTGCGCACCGATGCCGGTCACCACATTGACCACACCAGCGGGCACGCCGGCCGCCTCGGCAATGGCTGCGAGCCGCAATGCGGTGAGGGGTGTCTGCTCGGCCGGTTTCAACACGACCGTGCACCCAGCCGCCAGGGCCGGCGCCATCTTCTGCGCAGCCATCATCATCGGGTAGTTCCACGGCACGATGAGCCCACACACCCCAACGGGCTCTTTCACGATGAGGCTCATCGCGCCCGGCCCCACCGGAGGGATGTCGCCGCTGATCTTGGTGGCCCAGCCGGCGTAGTACTCGAACATGAACGCGACCTCGTCGATGTCTCCGCGCGCATCGGCCAGCGGTTTGCCGCAATCGCGCACCTCGAGCTCGGCCAGTTCGTCGCGTTGCTCGCGCACCAACTCCGCCATGCGGAACATGATGCGGCTGCGCTCGCGCTCGGCGACAGCGCTGCCCCACGTGCCGTCGTCGCTGGCGCGACGTGCGGCCCGCACTGCGATATCGACATCGACCGCGCCGGCCGCAGGAACCGTGGCGATGACCCTGCCCGTGGACGGGTCGACCACCTCGATTGTTGCTCCGTCGTGGGCGTGCACCCAGCGACCATCGATGTACATCGTCAACGCATCAGCCATGGATGCACGGTAGCAAGTGCTAACGGGTGCGGTCCCCTACGGACAGATGCTCCACATCGCCGAGCCGTGTGAGCGCAAACGTGTACCCGTCGCCGAGTTGCAGTGCTTCGAGCCTGGTGATCGATGCATGCCCGAGCACGAACCGGTCCCATTCCCACGGTGTGGGTTGCAGGCCGAGCATGTAGCTGATGATGGCCGAGTTGGTCCCGGCGTGGGCCACGAGGCACAGGCGCTGGTCGGGGTTGTCGATGCGCCACACCGGCAGTTCACCCGGGATCAGCTCGATGCCCCGCTCGGCGAGAAACAACCCACAGCCCTCGCGAATACGGGCGATGAACTCGCGGTTGGCTTCGCCGCCGAGGGCCGACATCCCGTGCCAGCGTTCGTGTGATGGCTTGCGACGCTCCTCGGCAAAGGCAGCGTCAGCCTTTTCGCGCGGAGTGCCCTGCCAGACCGGGCTGCGAATCTCACGGAGCCAGGCGTGGATCTCCTCGGTGTGGTCGGTCCGCTCGTACAGCGGCGCTGCGGTCTGGAGCGCCCGCTCAAGCGGCGACACCAAGACCTCGTCGAAGGTTTCTTGGGCCAGGGCCTCTGCCATACGAACGGCCTGTCGGTGCCCCCGCTCGGTGAGGGGCGGGTAATCGATGTTCAGACCATCAACCACCCATTCAGGTTCGCCGTGACGCACCAGTACTAGCTCCATCGAACGCTCCACTCCATCGCACACGATGGTAGGCGGTATGCCCGCCATCACAACGGCTGGTCAGGTCGCAGTCCATGGTTTCTGATGCCACTGGGTGAGAACTGGGCGACGAACCACCCCGCTAGCGTGCTCCGTCATGGAACCAGCGACAATGGTGACCCACGCCGCTGGCTGGTATCCCGATCCGATCCACCGCTTCGAGTACCGCTACTACAACGGCACCGCATGGACCGGCGACGTCTCGGTCGCCGGCCACCGCTACATCGACCCGCTGCCCGGCACCGCGCTGGGCGCGGGCGGCGCGGGCGGCGCAGCGTGGGCGCCCCAGCGGGGACCCACAACAGCACGGCCCCGGGCAATCGCTGCTCTCGCGTTGGCGCTTTCCTCGATCCTCACCGGTTGGGTGCCGTTCCTGTGCGCCGTGGCGCTGGTTGCCGCGATCCTTGCGGTCGTCTTCGGGTTCTCCGCGCTTGCCCGCAGTCGGGCCGAGCAACAGACCAACCCCCACAACGATGGACGGCGCATGGCCCTGGCGTCGATCATGCTCGCACCGATCGCATGTGCGGTCTGCGGAGTAGGCATCTGGCTGACCGTGGTCACGGTGCGCGAGTTCGACCAGTTCTCGTACGTGGGCACCTATGCAGTGACGACCACCAGATGTGCTGTCCAGGCCGACGCCGCCCATTTCGAGGGCACCATCACGAACGAATCCGACACGACGCAGAGCTACCACCTGATGGCTGAGTTCCTGCGCGCCGGCACGACCAATGTCCTGTATACGGCCGGGGTCGACATCACCGGCGTCGCACCGGGGGCCACCCAGCCTTGGTCGATCGAACACACCGTCACGGTGGCCAAGCTCGACTGCCGGATCAGCGCGGTCACTGGTCCGCTGCCGTTCGCAGACGCTCAGGTCGCTCCCCATGCCAGGCGCACAGTTCGCCCCACCGTAAACGTCCACCCGGACCCCCAAGTCGGGCAGATGCCAGGGCCGGTTGGATCCGCCGCCACTGTGGGTGCGGAGTAACCAAACCCCTATGGGGCCGACGGCAGATCGAAATGGCCGGCGGATGCCGAGAGGCCACCATCGACCGGCAGCGTGACGCCGGTGATGAACGATGCTGCGGGAGACGCAAGGAACCAGATGGCCTCGGCGAGTTCGCAGGGTTCACCCCATCGTTGCATCGGCACGCGTCGCGCCATTGCCCGGTGCAACTCGGGAAGCCCCCGCAAGCCCTGGGTCATGCCGGTCTCGGTCGGGCCGGGAGCAACGGCGTTGATGCGAATACCCTGTACCGCGTAATCGATCGCTGCGGCGCGGACCAGGTTGATGACCCCTGCCTTGCTGGCGTTGTAGGCCCAGTTGCCGGGATCTCCGCCCATGCCCGATGTTGATGCAGTTGCAACGATCGCACCATCTGCACCGGTGAGTCGTATCGCCGGGGCGCAGTGACGGATGCCCAGCGCAACACTGCGCAGGTTCACTGCCAGCAGTCGGTCGAACCGCTCGATCGCCCCATCGGCTTCGAAGCCCGGACCACCGACAGTGCCTGCATTGAGCACCGCGATATCGAGTCGACCCCAGGTGTGCAGCGCAGCATCGACCATCGCCGTGTTGGTAGAGGCAGCGCTGACATCACCCGCCACGCAGATCACCTGCACGTTGTCCGCCGCCCACTCGAGAGCTTCCGCGTTCACATCGACAGCAACGACCTGGCAGCCGCGCGACACGAACAACTCAGCCGCAGCACGGCCGATACCTGACCCGGCACCCGTGATCACTGCAACTCGTTGTGGCCCCACGCAGTCACCCTATGCTCCGTGACGGACCGCATTACTTACTGGGGGTAGCCAATGGATCTCGGACTCAAGGGCAAGAAGGCAATCGTCACCGGCGGCAAGCGCGGGCTCGGTTTTGCCACCGCCACGCTGCTGGCACAGGAGGGCTGCGACGTCGCCATTTGCGCCCGCGGCGACGTGACCGAGGCGGTCGCCTCGCTGAGCTCCCACGGCACCCGCGCCTTCGGTGCCGGCATCGACGCCACCAACGGCGACGAGTACAAGGCATGGCTGGCCCAG
>CAFBLP010000088.1_pt1 | contig 14515 bp, 10 predicted proteins | sample 7268181 | NCBI WGS metagenome assembly CAFBLP01 (sample SAMEA6814034, study PRJEB35770) | freshwater metagenome | biome: Freshwater; feature: Freshwater reservoir; material: water | place: Czech Republic | collected 2017-05-23 | depth 30m m | reverse complement strand
CAACCGAGCCAGCGCCCATCGGTAACTGCTTGTGGTCCGAGGGTGTGACCCGCGCTGTCAACAACACGCAGTACCCCGATGCCGATGCCACCTATTGGTTCACGTCGTACACGCTGCCCGTCGGCGCGACCGTGCACCTGTCCGGCGAGTTCGCCCACGCCCGATACGAGTCGTTCAACAGCTACAGCTCCGATGCCGCCACAGACCAGATCGGCATCCCGGCCGACGTGTTGACCGATGCACGCATCGCCGCTGCGCCAGGTTCGGACAACCCGTTCGTCGAGGGGGCCCGGCGCGACACGACGCACCGTAGTTTCGAGGTCCTGCTGACCGCAGCTGGCGCCCCGCAGGATGGATCCCGCGCCCCGAACGTGCTGTACACGCTGCCAGCGGGCTCGCCGCCGCCGTCGGCGCCGGTGCTGCAGCAGGTCATCCTGCGCGTCTACGTGCCCGACCGGGGTCGCAACGCTGCCGGGGGTGTGGATCTGCCGGCGGTCTCGGTGGCGTTGGCCGATGGAAGCGTGCTGAGCGGTGATGCGGCGTGCGCAGCGCTACAGGCGACGCCTGCGCTGGTTGCCAGCGGCAAGGGGCGCCTGGATGTTGAGACGTATCGCCAGCTCGTCGTCCTCGGCGATCCGGTCACGCACCCCGCTTTCGATCCCCTGCGGTGGCAGCGGTTCTTCAATGCCCGGTTCAACGTGCTGGCCGCGTTCTGGTCGGGGACCGCGATGGAGCCCCAGATTGCATCGCTCGATGCGGCGCCACGCAAGGGGTTCTTCGGCAACCTCGACGCCGACTACGGCATTGCTTCGGTCAACCGCCACTTCGGTCCGGACACCAACGGACACAACGTCCTGGTCGTGCGCGGTCGGGCGCCCGCAACACCGCACACCTCGAACGGCGAAACCGTGATGGGTGGGGGACAGGTGCGCTATTGGTCGATCTGCCAGAACGAGAGCCCGGTCACCACACGGGTGTCTGATTGCCTGTACGACGAACAGATCCCCGTGGCCTCCGACGGCACCTACACCATCGTCATCAGCCTGCCTGGCGACCGCCCCGCCAACGCCACAGCGTCGTGCGGCGTTGCCTGGATGGACTGGGGCGCAGGCGATGGAGTGGATCGCCCCGAGGCCGGCACGCTGATCGTGCGGCACATGCTGGCCGCTGCGGACTTCGCCACCACCTGGGCCAGGGTCGCGGTTCTCGGGAGCGAGGCGGCGGTTCTGGGCGACTATCTCCCGCAGGGGCAGTATCTCGACCGCGCCGGCTTCGAGCAGCGCGGCTGCCCGGCCGCTGGCTGAGGATCGTTCAGCCGGGGCACTGGCTGGGGTCGTGTGGGGTCAGCCGGTACATCTCGCCGCGTGAGACCGACTGCACCAGCGTGACATCGATGATCTTGATCAGGTCTGGTCGGCGCACGGCCGGGCCGTCGCCCTGGACGAACCACGCCAGGTAGGTGTCAGGGCGACATGCATACTTCAGGGTGTCGGATGGGCTCAGCGGGTAGTTGCTGTTGCCGGCGCGTGGCCGGACGAACGCGAACAACGTGGGTTCGCGGTGCGTCTGCCACCACACCCGTTGCGGGCTGTTGGTCAAGACATTCGCATCGGCGGGCAACGCTTCGATCAGTTCGTACAGTTCGGTCGAGAACATCGTGCGCGATCCCGCTCCGACCGCCACGATGTCGGGTGTATCGCCGGCCATCACCGCGCCCTCGAACGCCCACCAACTGGCTGTGGCGACCCCAACCACCAGCGCCACCTGCCGGTAGGGCAGCCGATCGAACGCGACTGCGAGGGTGTAGATGATGGGGATCAGTAGCGGCGACATCACACGGAAGTCAATGTCGCTGGCGGTCATTCGTCGGGCGACCACCGGGATGAGCACCGAGGTGAGCGCAAACACGATCATGGCCACATCGACGGCTCCCCGTGCGCCCGAGGCGAGCGTTGCCGCAGCGGCAACTGCGGCGAACGTCAGCAGCGCCAAGATGATCGCGCCGGCCCATAGCTGTTGGTCGGCGGTGGAGTGATAGCCGAGCACCAGTTCGCCCGTGGACGTGGCAGCCCTGTGGAACAGTTCCTGTACTGACTCGGCCGACCCGCCGGAGAATCGGGGGCCCAATGCCTCGCCCGTCTCGATGAGGTTGCGTACCACCCACACAGCGCAGGTTGTTGCAGATGCACCGAGGTAGATGGCGAGCAACCGCAAGCGCTGGCGGCGATCGAGCGCCACTGTGGTCATCACCACGACGGCGGCACCGGTGATGACCAAGCCGATCCCCGCATATCGGGTGAGGAAACCGAGCCCGCACAGCACGCCGCCGACCGCAGCGCGGCGGTTGGTCAGCGGCCGTCTCGTCAAGACGGTGAGAGCGGTGAGGACGACGACGATGTACGGGGTCTCGCTCCAGACCGTGGCGCCGACCCGCACGAAACCCTGGCTCACCCCGAACATCGCTGCAGCGGCCACGGCGACCCATGGTCGCACGCGACGCGTCAGCACCACGTACATCAGCCATGTCGCTGCGGCCACGCCGACCACGCAGACCAGGCGCGCCCACACCAGACTGCGCCCACCGGCCGCAAGCACCATCGGGAACACCGGGCCGAAGACCGTCAGCGGTTGCCCGGTGAACTCCGTGAAACCGCGGCCGGCGCGCAGGTGCGCTGCAGTGGACAGATAGCTGATTGAGTCGGGCGACAGTACGGGGTCGCGTCTTGTTGCATAGACGATGAGGGCTCCGCTCAGCAGCGACACACCGAGCGCCGCAGGACGGCGGAGGCCGAGTTCCATGATCAGCCGATGAGGCGCAGCGCCGTGGCCTTTGCCCACTGGTAGTCGGCCTTGCCGACCGGCGTGCGCTGGATCTCGTCGACGAACAGCACGGTTCGCGGCGCCTTGTAGTCGGCCAGTTCGGTGCGGCAGTGCGCCTTCACGTCGGCATCCGTCAGCTCGGAACCGGGCCGAACCTGCACGATTGCGGTCACCTGCTCGCCCCAGCGTTCGTTGGGTGTGCCCACAACCACGGCATCGAACACCGCTGGGTGCTTCTTGAGGACGGCTTCCACTTCTTCCGGGTAGATCTTCTCGCCGCCCGAGTTGATGCTGACCGAGCCGCGGCCGAGCAGGCTGATGGTGCCGTCGTCCTCGATGCGGGCGAAATCGCCGGGGATCACCCAGCGTTTGCCGCCATAGGTGGGGAAGGTGGCGGCCGTCTTCTCGGGGTCCTTGTAGTACCCGAGCGGGATGTGGCCGGTGCGGGCCAACTTGCCGGTGACACCGGCAGCGCATGGCTCGCCGGCCTCCGACAAGACCGTGGTGTGCGGGCCCATCATGAAGCGCGGTGCGCCGAAGCCCTCGCCGGCGTCAACCTTTGCGCCGGTGGCGCCGGTCTCAGATGCCCCGAAGCTGTCCATGATCACGGCCGTGGGCAGTGCCGCCGTGAGCTGCTGGCGTACTGCAGCCGACAGCGGCGCGCCGCCGTTGCCGAAGGCGAACAGCGACGACAGGTCGTATGTGCCAGGAGGTGCCCCAGCGATTGCCTCGGCCAGTGGGCGGGCCATGGCGTCGCCGATGGTGTTGACACTGTTGACGTGCTCGCGCTCGATGATGCGCAGCACTGCATCGGCATCGAAACCGCGTTCGCAGTACAGCACGATGGTGCCCCCGACGAAGATGCAGTTGCCCAGCATCCACTGCGCGCCACCGTGCATCATCGGCCCGATGGCCATCATCGTCATCGCAGATGCCGTGGCAGCGATCTCGGGCCCGAGGTCTTCGGGGCGGTCGAGCGGCTTGTTGTAGCGAGCACTGTTCATGGTTGCGAAGAACGCGTCCTCGTGGCGCCACATCACACCCTTTGGCATGCCGGTGGTGCCGCCGGTGTAGAGCACGTAGAGGTCGTCGTTCGAGCGGCCAAGGTTGGGGCGTTCGGGCGAAGCTGCTGCCAACGCTGCCTCGTACGCCGGGCCGATCTCCAGCACCAGGCGCACGTCGGGCAGATCGGCGAGTACGGCATCGAGGCGCGATCGGAATTGGGGCTCGACGATCACCGCCACACAGTCGGCGTTGTCGTAGAGGTAGCGCAGTTCGGCTTCGACGTAGCGGTAGTTCACGTTGATCGGCACGGCGCTGATCTTGAAGCAGGCAAAGAACGCCTCGACCCATTCGGCGCAGTTCATCGCGTGGATGGCCACATGGTCGCCCTTGTTCACGCCGCTGGCATGCAGGTGGTTGGCCAGACGACTGGCGCGCTCGTCGAGTTCGCGGTACGTGCGCCGCTGTAGCCCTGCCACGACAGCGGTGCGATCGGGTACCGCATCGGCGACCACCTCGAACAGGTCGGCGAGGTTGTAGGTGCGGCTCATGCTGGCGATCCGGTGTAACCATCAAGCATGTCGACGAATCCGTACTGGTCGTGGGGCCCGATGATCATCGTCTCGTACAGGCCGTAACCCACGTGCGTGCCGCGCTCGTCGGTGTAGGTAAAACGTGCTCCGGCGTCGACGATGCCGAACAGGCGCGACTGACCCTCGGGCGTGTTGGTATCGAGATGGAAGTGCTGGGTCACGGGATCGGCGCCCTGCCACATGCCATGACGCCAATCGGCGTCGTAGCCGTATCCGGTGCCAATGCCGATGTGGATCGGGATGAGCGGTTCGGCGGTGATATCGATGGTGCGGCCGTCGTCGGCATCCATGTACAGATGAGCCCCGGTGCTGAACCGGGTGCCGGGGGTGAACTCCATGGCGTGGCGAGGATGGTGGAAGAAGTCAGGCTCACGCCCAGTTTCTGTGGGCCAGAGGCGTACCGCTTCTTCGAGCACGCGGCTGCCGTCCTGGCGTTCCTGCATCATGATCACGATCGAGTGATCATCGAAACGGATCGGGGCGTAGACCCAGAACCAACTGAACGGCTTCTTCGACCGGATGCCCTGCGGTTCGCTCTCGCCGATCGGGCGAATGCCCCACGAACGGTCGCGTGAGCCCCACCATGTGGCCTCGGTGAGGGTGAACTCCTTGCCGTCGACCGTGAGCGTGCCGTCCCAGCCACCCAACTGCGCCAGCCGGGTGGTGTCGAAGATGGCGCGACCGTTTTCGCGGATGTAGTGGCGTGGCTCCTCGAAGGGGGCGTGGGCGCCGGTCCAGGTGGCATTGATGGTGATGCCCCACTCGTTGGGCGCGCAGACGACGCGCAGTCGTTTCAGGCCTTCGAGCACCTCTACGCTGAGCGGGCCGACGCTGGGGTGCAGTCGATCAGCGCCCTCGAGCTCGCGCGATGAGCGCACCACGTTGTACTGGCCTTCGTGCATGACCGCGAGGAACGAGTCCATCACGCCGAGGTTGGGGTACACGCCCAGCCCGAGGATGAACATGCACTCGCCGTGCTTGTCGAACCCGTTGAAGTAGTAGCGGTCGTAGAAGTTGCGGTCGCTGGTACCCACCTGCTGCATGGGCTCGGGCAACTGGTGGATGGGGTAGTCGTCGAGGTTGGTGAGCATGGGGGTCTTTCGGATCGTTCAGGTGAGGGACGGTCAGATGGTTACGAGCAGCGGCGCGACGTCGGTGGCGAAGGCGGCCATCTGATCGCAGAGTTCGTCGCAGCTGCGCGACTTGAACCGCACCTGCAGTTGGTTCACCCCGGCCGGTGTGCCAGCGAGGATCTGCTCGGCGATGGCGGTGGGTGATCCGCTGATGGTGCCCTCGCCGATGTCCCACGACGCGCTGCCGATGTGTAAGAAGGGTGTGATGTGGCCGATCATCATCGGCGTGTCGGAGCGACCAGCGACCTCGCGGCCGGCCTGCAATGCCGCCACCATCTCGGCGGTGGCAGGGCCCTGGGGCAGCCAACCATCGCCGAACCGGGCAGCGCGCTTGATGGCCGGGGCGCTGGAACCTGCAACCCAGATCGGAGGGCGGGGACTCTGCACCGGACGGGGTCGTGACCCGAAGCCATCGACGAACTCGCTCTCGAGCGCAGCGGCGAGCACAGGGATGGCGTCGTCCAAGACCTTGCCTCGGCGAGAGAAATCGACGCCGAGTTGTTCGAACTCTGCCTGCACATGTCCGGCACCCACGCCGATCAGCGCGCGTCCGCCGGAGAGGTAGTCGAGGTTGGCGAACTGCTTGGCTGCCATCAGCGGATGACGGTACGGCAGGACATACACATGGGTCAGCAACCCGACACGGGTGGTGTGTGCGGCCAACCACGACAGCGTGCTGATGGGTTCTGCCCAATGGGTGCCCATGCCGCCCACCACCGATTCCGGCAGCGCCACATGGTCGCACACGCCCACATAGAAGAACCCGTGATGATCGGCGGTCTGGGCGATGCGCGCCATCTCGGCCGGTCCGGCCGCGCGCTCCCATTCGGATACGAAGTAGTTGCTCTGCGCTTGGATCGGCAGTTGCATGCCGAACACCCGCGCCCCCTGCGGGATCTCAATCATTCGGCCACCGTAGCGCACGACACCGGGAATCTGACGCCCCGTCAGATCGTGGTGATGGCGATTGCATCAGCCGACGTCGTGCCAGGCCGACAGGCGTTGGGCGCTGTCATCGCCGGGAAGGGGCAACTGGCAGATGACGCGTAGGTGCGGCCACTCCGAAGGGATCAGCTGCTGATATTCGAAGGTCAGCTCACCGGCGCGTGGGTGCCGGTATCGACGCAACCGCGTCTGGAATCCGGCCACGTCATGATGCGGCCACCACGCAGCAAACTCGGGGCTGCGGGCGAACAGCTGCTCGACGAGTTCGGCCACAGCGGGGTCGTCCCTCAAGAGCGTGGTGCCGGCACGGAATTCGGCCAACGTGCTGCGCGCCCGGTCCTCCCAATCCACGATCAGGGCCCGCGCCGTGGGCTCGCAGAACATGACCCACAGCAGGTTCTGCTCGGCCTGGGGGAGGTTCTTGAGCATCGGATAGAGCTTGTCCTGGGCGTCGTTGCAGGCCACGTACTCCCAGCGCGGTCCGAGCACGTAGGCAGGCGATGGGTCCATCGAGGCGATCAGGCGGATGATCGCATTGGGGGCCTCCACCGTGCGGTCCATCGGCCCGGGTGCGTCGCCGCTGGCCAGGGCCAGCAGGTGCGCTCTGCCGGCATCGTCCAGGCGGAGGGTGCGCGCCAGCGCCAGCAGCACATCACGAGATGCGTTGATGCGCCGGCCCTGTTCGAGCCATGTGTACCAGGTGAGCGACACCCCGGCGAGCAGTGCCACCTCCTCGCGGCGCAGCCCCGGTGTGCGCCGGTGGGTGCCGCTGGGGAGACCGACATCGGCCGGGGGAAGTGCTTCGCGGCGCGACCGCAGGAACTCACCCAGTTCAGCGCGACGATCCATGTCGCCTATTCCATCAGATCGAGGTGATCAGATCGGCACGGTTTCGTTGTCGGCGGGCACGTAGTTGTGGCAGGGCTGGCCGCGCAACGCCCCGCACGGGGCGAACTTGCCCGGCACGGTGATGCCCGGAATCACCGGCAGCACGATGGCCGATGGGTGTGCGGCATCGTGGGCGATGGTGACGGTCTCACCCTTGCTGATGGTCTCGAACTCCCAAACGGCTCGGCTGTTCCCAGGTGCGTCGATGGTGATGCGGATCTGGCTGCCGGCGCGGAACGCATAGGCGAACGGGAAGATCTCGACGCGTACGGGTGTGAACTCGCCCGCTGGCAATGGTGCGGCGTCGGCCTTGGCATGGGTCTGCACCGGCAGCACATCGGTGCTGGCCGCTGTGTCGAGCGCGCGGTGCGACGCGCGCAACCAACCGGTCTGGATGTAGGTCTCGGTGCCGTCGGGGCGCACCTCGGTGATGGTCACCTCCAGATCGGTGTCGGCGGCGGATGATTGAATCCACAGGTCCACCGAGCCGGTACCGACCACGACGGTGTCCTGCTTCAACGGAGGGGTCGCGTAGGCGACGCCGGTGCCCGAGGGCATGGAGCGCCAGTCGTAGACCACGTCTGCGCCCCACACGTTGCTGCTGCGGCCACCCGGATAGAACGCCTTGGGCAGCGCCGTGGGGTCGGCCTTGTACGAGTCGGCTGTACCGGTGGTCTGCTTGTCGGCGGCCAGAAGCCCCTTGTTGCCGAGGTACCAGGTGGTGGATTTCGCCGTGGGGATCGGCCACGAGGGGAAGCTCTCGATCCAGCGCGGCAGCGGGCCACTGGGAACGGTCTGATCCGAGGCGCCTTCTTCGAACAGCACGCGCACGGCGGGTTCGGCCTCGAACGCAGCGAGCGACTGCTCATATGTCTTTCCGGCGAAACGATCAGCCGGTGCCGCCGGGGCAACGGTGTGGTAGATCGACGGCACGAGGATCGGCAGGATCGCGCCGAGCCCGGCCAGGGTCGGCGTCTTCTTGGCAACGTAGAGCGAATAGAACTCCGCCATGCGGGCCAAGGTGGTGGGGCTGAGCGACTCGGTGTGCAGGCCGTTGGCGAGGTCGACGAACAGGTGCTTGGTGCCCGTGAAGTTCTTGATCATGTCGGGGAAGTGAGCGCCCGTTTGCTCGTCCTGCCATGCGCCGGCCAGGAACACGGGAACGGTGATCTTGTTCACGAAGGTGGCCGGTGCGTACGGATCGGCGACGGGCGGATCGTAGAACTCGTTCTGCCGTGCCAGCGCCACGGCGTCGGGGTTCTGCAGACGCAGCTTCTGGTTGGCGGCACACACGGTGTCGCCACCGTCGGCGCGCTCTTTGGTCCACCCCTGGCCGTACATCTTGGCGGCATCGAATCGCTCCTGCAGGAACGGAGCAGCAAAGCCGGTGTTGAGGATGCCGCCCGGATAGCCGGTGGCGCGATAGGAGTCATCGAGCACGCTCAACGGGGCGATGGCCTCGAGGCTCGGTGGGTTGGTGGACGCCACGAACAGCTGTGAGATACCCGGGTACGAGATGCCACCCATCGCCACCTGGTGATCCATCACCCACGGTTGTGCAGCCACGGCCTCGATGGCGTCGTAGCCGTCCACGATCTGGGGACGTTCGAAGAATTGGTACGAGCCGCCGCTGCAGCCGCTCCCGCGCATGTTCACGCCGGCGTAGGCGTAACCGAGGGCATTGAACAGCAGGCCGAACGTGGTGTTGCCTGGGTTGCTGGGGTCGTAGCCCGAGTACTCGACCACCGTTGGGTACGGGCCCTTGTCGGCCGGGCCGGGCAGCATCACGTTCACGCTGAGCGTGGTGCCGTCGCGGGTGGTGAGGTAGCCGAAACCGCCGGCAGGCAGCTTCTGGTCGGTGTAGAACGATGCGGGTGGAACCTTCGATTCATCGAAGACCTCGGCCGGGGCGCTGGCCATGGCGCTCGCTCCGGTGGTGCGCACCGTGTACGTGCCCGCCTTCATCAGGCGCAGCAGGAACGAACCCTGTGCGTCGGCTTCGCCCGCGCCGGCCACGGTGCCGTCAGCACCGACGACCTCCAATTCGTCGCCCGGCGTGGCATCGAGCACCGCCAGTTGGTTCATGCCCGGCTGCACAACGAACGTAGCCAACGGCAGGGCAACGGTGGTCGTGGTGGCGGCCGCCGTGGTGGTGGCAGCGGTGGAACCGGAGGCATCGCCACCGCTTCCGCTGGAACACGAGGCGGCAAGAAGGGCCAGCGCCACGGACGCGGCAACGACGGATGTAGATCTACGCATGAGGGCATTGTGGCATGAGCGCGCGCAGAACGGCACCAGTGTGCACCGAATCAGCACCTCATCAGGTGGACGGATCGGGCAGACTGGGCGGGTGCCCGATCTCGATCTCATGTTGGCCGATCTCGCAACGCTGGTGAACGTGGAGTCGCCCTCGCGCGATCTCGATGCGCTGGCCCGTTCGGCCGGCGCCCTGGCTGCGCTGATGGAGCAACGCCTGGGTGGCACTGTCTCCGTCATCGATTCTGCGGTCGGGCCGCACGTGCACTGGTCGGGCGGTGGCGCGCCGAAGGTGTTGGTGCTCGGGCACCACGACACGGTCTTCCCCATTGGTTCCCTGGCGGCGCGTCCGTTCACGGTGGCCGACGGCCGGGCCACCGGCCCAGGGGTGTTCGACATGAAGGCCGGCATCGTGCAGGCCATCCACGGCCTTGCCGAACTGGATGATCTCAGCGGCGTCGAGATCATCTTCTCCGCCGATGAGGAGACCGGGTCGCGCAACTCGCGTGCGTTCATCGAGGAGCGGGCACTCGCCTGCGGTGCGGCGCTGGTGCTCGAACCGAGCGCCGATGGCGGAGCGCTGAAGATCGCGCGCAAGGGCACGGGCACCTTCGAGCTGCTGGTGCACGGCCGCGCGGCGCATGCCGGACTCGAGCCCGAGAAGGGCATCAACGCCGTCGTCGAGGCAGCGCATCAGATCCTCGAGGTCACCACCTTCGCCGACACCACCACCGGCACCACCGTCACACCGACGATGGCCAGTGCCGGCACCGCCGACAACGTGGTGCCTGCACTGGCGACCATCACCATTGATGTGCGCGTCGAGGCGGCGGGCGAGAAGGAACGCATCGAAGCCGCCATGGCCGGCCTACAACCGCACCTCGCCGACTCGCGGCTCGAACTGCGCGGCGGTATCAATCGTCCGCCCATGCCGTCATCGGCGAGCGCCTGGCTGTTCCCGCTCGCCGAACAGGTGGCCGCCGATCTCGGCCTGCCCGCCGTGGCCGGCGTAGCCGTTGGCGGTGGCTCCGACGGCAACTTCACCGCGGCGCGTGGGGTGGCAACGCTCGATGGCCTCGGCGCCGTTGGTGGTGGTGCCCACGCCGATCACGAATACGTGGTGGTGGACACCATGCCCGACCGGGCGCGGCTGTTGGCCGGCATCGTTGCCGCCCTGCAGCGTCGGTAGCGCCTACTTGCCGCCTTCGAGCTCCAGCAGTCCGCCCGCGCCGAGGGTGCCGGCGCTGCGGTAGACATCGAGCTTGGCCCGGCTGTCCTCGATATCGAGGTTGCGCATGGTCAATTGGCCGATGCGATCGAGCGGGCCGAACGGTGCATCTTCGACGCGCTCCATGCTGAGGCGCTCGGGAGCGTAGGTGAGGTGCGGTCCGGTGGTGTCCAGAATGGTGTAGTCGTCGCCGCGGCGCAGGCGCAGGGTGACCTCGCCGGTGACGGCCGCGCCGACCCAGCGCAGTAGGGCCTCGCGCAGCATCAGGCTCTGCGGATCGAACCAACGACCTTCGTACAACAGGCGGCCGAGGCGGCGGCCCATGGTGCGGTAGTTCTCCTGCGTGCCCTCGTTGTGGATGCCGGTGACCAGGCGCTCGTAGGCGATGTGCAGCAGGGCCAGGCCGGGTGCCTCGTAGATGCCGCGGCTCTTGGCCTCGATGATGCGGTTCTCGATCTGGTCGCTCATGCCCAGGCCGTGGCGGCCGCCGATGATGTTGGCGGCCAGCACGAGATCGACCTGGCTGGCGAACTCCTCGCCGTTCAGCGCCACGGGCCAGCCCTCGTTGAAGCGGATGGTCACGGTCTCGGCTGCAATGTCGATGTCTTCGCGGTAGTGCGCCACGCCCATGATCGGCTCGACGATGTCCATGCTCGTGCTCAGTTCCTCGAGCAGCTTGGCCTCGTGTGTGGCGCCCCAGATGTTGGCGTCGGTGCTGTACGCCTTCTCCTTGCTGTCCCGGTAGGGCAGCTTGCGCTGGATCAGGAACTCGCTCATCTCAGCGCGCCCACCGAGTTCGTTCACGAACGCTTCGTCGAGCCAGGGCTTGTACACGCGCAGGTTCGGGTTCACCAGCAACCCGTAGCGGTAGAAACGCTCGATGTCATTGCCCTTGTAGGTGCTGCCGTCGCCCCAGATGTCGACGCCGTCGTCCTGCATCGCTCGCACCAGCAGCGTGCCGGTGACGGCGCGGCCCAGTGGCGTGGTGTTGAAGTAGGTCTTGCCGGCGGTGGTGATGTGGAACGCGCCGCACTGCAGGGCCACCAGGCCTTCATGCACCAGCTCGGTCCGGCAGTCGATGATGCGCGCCAGCTCGGCGCCGTACTGCTTGGCGCGATCGGGCACGCCGGGCAGATCGGCTTCGTCCTGCTGGCCGAGATCGGCGGTGTACGCGTAGGGCAGTGCGCCCTTCTCGCGCATCCACGCAACCGCAGCCGATGTGTCCAGACCACCGGAGAAGGCAATGCCGACTCGTTCTCCGACGGGCAATGCGGTGAGCACCTTTGACATAGGTGCCCTACCGTATCGACAGCGCGGCTCGCCTGCGACGCCGGTTGGGCCCGGACGATTTCTTGGTTCTGGCTGCGGCAACGGCTCGTCAATTGTTACTATGGCGGTAGTGGAAATTCCCCCACGAGAAAAGAAGCCCTGATGACATCGTTCGATCTGGATCTCAGTAAGTACAGCCTCGGCTGGAACGACGAGGTGGAGTACGCCTTCAAGTCCGAAAAGGGTCTCAACGACCGCGTCGTGGATCAGATCTCGTGGTGGAAGGGCGAGCCGAAGTGGATGACCGACTTCCGCATGCGCAGCCTGAAGACCTTCGATCGCAAGCCGATGGCCGATTGGTTCGCCATCAACATGCCCGATCTGGACTTCCAGGACATCTTCTATTACCTGCGACCCAAGACCGCCCAGACCGACGATTGGGACGACCTGCCCGAGCAGATGAAGGCCACGTACGAGAAGTTGGGCATTCCTGAAGCCGAGCGCAAGTACCTCGCTGGCGTCACCTCGCAGTTCGACAGCGAGGTCGTGTACCACCGCAACCGGGTGGAACTCGAAGAGCAGGGCATCTTGTTCTGCGACATGGACACAGCGCTGCGCGAGTATCCCGATCTGGTGCGCCAGTACTTCGGCACGGTCATCCCCCCCGGCGACAACAAGTTCTCCGCGCTCAACTCCGCAGTGTGGAGCGGTGGCTCGTTCATCTACATCCCGCCGGGCGTCAACTGCGAGATGCCGTTGCAGGCCTATTTCCGCATCAACGCCGAGAACGCCGGCCAGTTCGAGCGCACGCTCATCATCGCCGACGAAGGCAGCCAGGTGCACTACATCGAGGGTTGCTCGGCCCCGGTGTACACCAACGACTCGCTGCACTCCGCCGTGGTCGAGATCATCGTCAAGCCCAGTGCCCGCGTCACCTACACCACCATCCAGAACTGGTCGCCCAACGTCTACAACCTGGTCACCAAGCGTGCCCGGGTCGAGACCGAGGGCCACATGGAATGGATCGACGGCAACATCGGTAGCCGTCTCACCATGAAGTACCCCAGTGTGTACCTGATGGGCCCGAAGGCCACGGGTGAGGTGCTGTCGGTGGCCTACGCCGGCGCCGGTCAGCATCAAGACGCCGGCGCCAAGATGGTGCACGCCGCACCCGAGACCACCAGCAAGATCGTGTCGAAGAGCATCAGCAAGGACGGCGGCATCACCACCTACCGCGGCCTGGTGCGCGTCGAAGACGGTGCCTATGGCTGCAAGAGCCATGTGCAGTGCGATGCGCTCATCCTCGACGAGCAGTCCGAGAGCCGCACCTTCCCGTACATGGAGGTGGGCGAGCGCGATGCCCAGATCGGCCATGAGGCAACGGTCTCCAAGATTGCCGACGAGCAGCTGTTCTACCTGATGAGCCGCGGCCTCTCGCAGGAGCAGGCGATGGGCATGGTGGTGAACGGGTTCATCGAGCCGGTCACGCGCACGCTGCCCATGGAGTACGCCGTCGAGTGGAGCCGGCTGATCGAACTGCAGATGGAAGGGTCGGTCGGCTGACCCGTCGCTACGGGTTGGTTTTGGCAGACTACGTTCATGCCCATGCGACAGGAGTGCAAGAACTTCGAGAGTCGCACCTATGCCAACGGTGAGACCGTTCGCAAATGCAACCTCGATCTGGCGCCCGACGCGCCGTGGCGTTGTCCGGAGAATTGTTCGGGCTACGCGCGGCGCCTGGCCGATGTGAACTGGGCGGTGGGCTCGCTGGTCACGCCGCCCACACCGCCCGAACCGCCGGGCCTCGACGACGGCAGTGCGGCTGCAATCCTGGACGAGGCCGAGGATTTCCTCAACGAGATCGGCCGTCAGGTGATGGCCGACATGCGCGCGGGTATCCCTCCGTTGCCCAGCGAACACAGGGGTCTGCGCCGGTTCTTCAAACGGCGTGGGCAGTAGTCGCTGATTCGGCGGCTCTGCGTGGCGTCGCCCGCTAATTTCTCCTACGGAGACAGTAGTATTTATACGTGCATTCGTTGACCCCCGACGTTGTACGCAGCCTGCAGATGGCCGACACCGACGAACGGTTGGCGGCCCTCGAGCGTTTTGCTGTGGCAACGTTCCCCACTGCCCACGAGGAAATCTGGCGCTACAGCCGTATCGGCGAGTTGAACCTCGACGCATATCGGCTCGGCACACTGACGACCACGATCACCGGCGCCGATTCCATCCCCTCGCACGATGCTGCCGATGTGACCGGCACGGTGCTCGATCTGTTCGAGGATCTGAACCGCGCCTTCATGTCGCCGATCTGCCTGCGCATTCCCGCCGGTGTCGTGCATCCCGAACCCATCGTCATCACCCACACCCTGCTGACCGAT
>CAFBLP010000087.1_pt1 | contig 14625 bp, 17 predicted proteins | sample 7268181 | NCBI WGS metagenome assembly CAFBLP01 (sample SAMEA6814034, study PRJEB35770) | freshwater metagenome | biome: Freshwater; feature: Freshwater reservoir; material: water | place: Czech Republic | collected 2017-05-23 | depth 30m m | reverse complement strand
CTTCGCCTATTCGGGCATCGAACTGGCCGACATCAACGAGGGCCTCACCCTGTTGCAGCAGTGGATCGCGAACTCCTGATGGCCCGGATCGTCGTCACCGGCCGCATCCCCCACGAAGCCGTCGCGCTGCTACGCGCCGAGCACGACGTGTGGGCGTGGGATGAATCCACGCCCATCTCGCGCGAGCTCCTGCTGCAGCAGGTGGCCGGCGCCGATGCACTCGTCACGCTGCTCACCGAGAAGGCCGATGCCGAGTTGCTCGATGCAGCGGGCACGCAGCTGCGGGTCGTGGCCAACGTGGCCGTTGGCTACAACAACATCGATGTGCCGGCGTGCCGCGAGCGTGGCGTCGTCGCCACCAACACCCCGGGCGTGCTCACCGATGCAACCGCCGACATCGCGATGGCGCTCATCCTCATGTCCACCCGCCGCCTCGCCCAGGGCGAGCGTGTCATCCGCGAACAGCAGCCGTGGCAGTGGGGCATGTTCTTCATGCTCGGCACCAGCATCCAGGGACGACGACTCGGCGTGGTCGGTATGGGCCAGATCGGCGCCGCCCTCGCCCGCCGGGCCAAGGCGTTCGGGATGAACATCGCCTATTCCAATCGCAACGAGATTGCTCCCGAACTGGCCGACGAACTCGGTTGCGTCCGTTTGGGTCTCGACGAGTTGTTGGCCACCAGCGACGTGGTGTCGCTGCACTGCCCCTACTCGCCGGCGACGCACCATCTCATCGGCACCGCGCAACTGGCAGCGATGCGGCCTGATTCATTCCTCATCAACACCGCCCGCGGACCTGTGGTCGACGAAGCAGCACTGGCCCACGCGCTGCGCCACGGCATCATTGCCGGCGCCGGACTCGACGTGTTCGAGAATGAACCCACTGTGCACGCCGACCTACTCGACCTCGACAACGCCGTCCTGATCCCTCACCTCGGGTCGGCCACCATCGAGACACGCACGGCCATGGCCATGCTCGCAGCCGCCAACGCCCTCGCCGTGCTACGCGGCGACACGGCACCCACACCCATCGCCGGGTAGCTTGCTCACCGTGCTGGTGATTGCCGACGACCTCACCGGCGCAGTAGATGCCGCTGGCGCCTTCGCTGCTGGCGGTCATCACAGCGTGGTGGTCCTTCACCCACAGGACACAACCGGAGACATGTCGAGCGGTGGCGGCGTACTCGTCGTCGACACCGACACCCGGCCGATGACCGGAGCACAGGCGTTCGCCATCACCGCTGGGCTCGTGCACCGGCTGGCACCCGACGAACTCTTCATCAAGATCGACTCCACGCTGCGCGGCCACGTTCGAGCCACCGTCGACGGCGCCTTGTCGGCGCTCGCGGCGGCCGGCGCACCACCCGCCCACGTCGTGGTGTGCCCAGCATTCCCGAGCCAGGGCCGCACCGTGGTCGGCGCCCAGGTCCACATCGGCGGGGTACCGATCAACGCTCCGAGCTTGGCCGATGTATTTGCCGGGCTACCCACGGCAACGCTGCTCGCCATCCCCGATGCGCTCACCGACAACGATCTCGCCACATTTGTTGCATCAGCAACGAGATCCGGGCGCGGCTCAACCCTCTGGGTCGGCTCTGCGGGTCTTGCCCGCCAGCTGGGCATGGCGACCGCATCCGACAATCCCTCGCCGTTGAACGATGCCCACCCGCCCCGCGCCGCTGAACGGGTGCTCGTCGTGGTGGGCTCGCGTCAGGCCCGGACCGCCGAACAGATCGATCACCTCGACCCTGACACTGCGGTCCTCATCATCGATCCCCGCGATCCATCGCTGCGCGATCAGCTCGAACCGGCAGTCATGCAGGCTGATGGTCTGGTGCTCACGGGTGGGGCCACGGCACGTGCGGTGCTCGACATGCTGCAGGTGCGGACACTCGTTGTGCACGGCGAGGTCGAGCCGGGCATCCCCTGGGCCACGGGAAGCGGACGATCCGGCGATATCACCGTGGTCACCAAGGCTGGCGGATTCGGCGACGCGTTCAGCCTGCAAGGCGCTGTGCGTTTCCTCGCCCGGGCATAATTGCACGGTGCAACCGACCGACCGACCCATCATTGCGATCACGATGGGTGATCCGTGCGGAGTCGGCCCCGAGGTGGTGGTCAAGGCCCTTGCCCACCAAGAGGTCGGCCATGCCTGCCGGCCCGTCGTCATCGGCGATGCCCGCCGCCTGGCCACCGCGGCGCAGCGGTGCGGGCTCGCACCCGTGATCAAGGTCATCACCACCATCGGCCAGCTCCCCATGGGCGAGCCGTCGACACCGGCGGTCATCCACGTGATCGACCCCAATGTCGTACCTGCCGATCTGCCTTGGGGCCAGGTGTCGGCAACGGCCGGCCATGCCGCCTACTGCTATATCGAGATCGCGGCACAACTGGCCCTGGCCGGCGACGTGCAGGCCATCTGTACGGCGCCGCTGAACAAAGAGGCCCTCCACGCAGCGGGGCACCGCTTTCCCGGCCACACCGAACTCCTCGCCCACCTCACCGGCACCGACGAGGTCTCGATGATGCTCGAGGCACCGGGCCTGCGCGTGGTCCACGTCACCACCCACCTCGGCATCCTCGACGCGATCGATCGCATCGAGCCGCTGCTGGTTGCCCGCACCATCCGCCGCGCCGACGCCACGCTCCGTCGGGCCGGTATCACCGCTCCCCGTCTTGCCGTGTGTGGCATCAATCCCCATGCCGGCGAGAACGGCCTGTTCGGGCGCGGCGAAGAAGCCAGCAAGATCGAACCCGCCGTTGCCCAGGTGCGCAGTGAAGGTATCGACGCTGTCGGCCCGCTGCCGGCCGACACGCTGTTCTTCCGGGCCCGGCGGGGCGAGTTCGACTGCGTCGTCGCGATGTATCACGATCAGGGCCACGGACCCGTGAAGGTGCTCGGCCTCGAGGCGGGGGTCAACATCACCATCGGACTTCCGGTGGTGCGCACCTCGGTGGATCACGGCACGGCGTTCGACATCGCCGGCACCGGCACGGCCGACGAACGATCAATGCTCGAGGCGCTCAAACAGGCTGTCGCACTGGCGACCCACTGAGCGCCGCAGCACACCGATGCGCTGCACCGATGCGCTGCACCTAGGTGGTGGGCGTTGCAGTAGGCGTTGCAGTGGGCGTTGCAGTGGGCGTTGCAGTGGGGGTCACCGCAGGGGGCGGAGCATCGGGCGAAGCATCGGGTTGGGCGACTGCTGCGGCTTCGTGCCTCCTCGACGCCACGACACCCAGCACTGCGCCGACGACGAGGCCCAGCACCGGCAAGAGAGAGACCAGCGCGCTGTCCAGTGGAATCGCGCCGAACAACACGAGGTCGACGGCCACGAACAGGAACAACAGCACGCCGAGTACGGCAGTGGCAATCACACGTCCGACCTTCATCACACAACCCTCCCGGTCGTTGTCCTGATCGATCGCCGGAACAGCGGCCGCATCATGGCAATGAACCCAACCCCGGTGATCGCTGTCAGCGCGAAACTGATCGGCGCCACCGGCGAGTCGAACAGGCCACCCTCGATCTTGACCTTGACGGTGCCGTCGCAGGTGGTGGTGGGCTCAGTATGCGATCCCGTCACCGTGAAGGTCACCCCGGCGGGGACCAGCGTCGGCAGCGCATAGTCGTGTGCGCCAGAGTTCGTCACGCGCTCACTCGCGCCATCCCACGAATCAATCGTGAACTCACCGAACGGCGGCGGCAACTTCACCTGCACACTGCCGCTGTAGGGCCGTGATGTTGCTGGCACGTCAACCGATCCGGTCCAATTGACGGTGTCCTCACGGGGGATCACCACCGTGGAGGAACCCACCTTGCCGGCATCGACCGTGAACGATCCACCCGATTTCGTGCCGGCGACAAACGTACCCGAGGCCGTACATGCACCCGTGAGGTCTGCGGCTGCCGGGCGAACTGGCGCCAACAGCGTTGCAGCACCGAGGAACAGACCGGCACCCACCCATCTGCGAATTGACATCGGCCCTTCTTTCTCGAGCACAACCCCTGATGCCTCGATGGTACGAGCACCCCCCATCCGGCCGATAGAGCCGAAAGTCACGCCCTGTACGCTTGGTGCCCATGACTCTGCGCCGGACCCGATCAATCCATCACCGTCGAGCGATCTGGATGGTGGTGGCAGCAACCGTTGCTCTCGCAGCATGCGGTTCGGGCTCTTCGCCCGGCGGCGCTGCGTCACCGGGCACATCGTCACCGGGCACATCGTCGCTGGACACATCGTCGCCGGACACATCGTCAATGGCGCCGTCATCCACCGTTGAACCACCCCCCACCACCGACGCCGCGCCGACCACCGTTGCGGCACCCGCCGCGCCGCTCACCATCGAGCAACTGCTCCACCTCGGCCGACCGATTGTGTTGGCCCATGCCGGCGGCGAGGATCAGCATCCGCACTCCACGCCGTACGGATTCGCCGAGAGCGTGAAGGCGGGCGTCGACATGCTCGACTTCGATGTGCAGCTCACCAAGGACGGCGTGCTCGTGGTCCAGCACGACGACAACGTCGAGCGCACCACCCACGGCACCGGCAAGATCGCCGACATGACCTACGCCGAACTGTCCCTGCTCGACAACGCCTACTGGTTCACCGCCGACTGTACGTGCCGAGATCAGCCCGACGCCGCCTACGTCCTGCGCGGCATGCGCACGGGCGACAAGCCAGCACCTGCCGGGTACACCCCCGACGACTTCATCGTCCCGCGCTTTCGCGACATCGTCGAGCGCTTCCCCTCGATGCCGTTGAACATCGAGATCAAGGGCAATGGCGATGCTGCGGTCGCTGCGGCCAAGGAGCTGGCCACCGAGCTCACCCAACTCGACCGTCTACACAACGCCGTGGTCACATCGTTCGATGACGCCATCGTCACCGCCTTCCATGGGTTCGCTCCCACGGTCGAGGTCACCCCCGGCCTTGCTGCGTCGGCAGCGTTCATCCTTGGCAGGACACCGTTGCCGACCGGTATGCGCATCCTCCAGATGCCCCCGGAATACGAAAAGATCCCCGTGCTCACCCCCGAGAACATCGCTGCCAGCAAGGCGGCTGGTTATGTGATCTGGGTCTGGCCCAACGACCATGCGTGGGAGAACCCTGTTGGCTACAAGCTGTTGCTCGACATCGGCCTCGATGGGTTGAACATCAACTATCCCGACCAGGGCGTGGCGGCGGTGAAGGCGTTCGTCGCCGGTTCCTGACCCACCGGTGTCGCCCTGCGCGAAACCGTGATGGCGCGACCGGGGTCCGCTGTCGAAGATGCCAACGTTCCCGTTCGTCAGCCGACGACGATGCTGCCCGTCATCGACGAATGGATCTCGCAATGGATCTTGTAGGTGCCAGCGACGGGGATGGCCAGATCTGATGACGTGCCCGGCTCGACGGTGACCGTGAAACTGCCGTCGTCGGCTGTCACGGTGTGCCGGGCGGTGTCGTCGTTGGTGATGGTGAACAACTCGCCGGCCGCCACCGTGAGCGCACCAAAGGCGAATCCCTTGATCGTCAGCACCGCGCCGGTGGGGGCTGGCGTGGTGGCACCGACGGGGGTGGTCACCACGGCCTCGGGCCCAGCGGTGTCACCCGTGGTGGCACCCGTTGACGCGCCGGTCGCAGTGGCCGACGCTGCCGTTGTGGCACCGGAGGCCTTGTTGTCGCTGCTACAGCCCGTGAGGGCAGCGGCCGCCACGATCAGACCAATGGCGAGACCTCGTGTACGTCGGATCATCGTGGGCTCCTTGTGGAGAGTATGTCGCTGCGCCGTGTGCGCCAACATAGTGACCTTCACGATAGGCCACGGCCCACCATCGGGTCGGCGCATCGCGCCAAAGAATCGATCCGGCGGCGCGCGGTCAGCCGTTGGCCGGGGAGAGCTGGCGACGAGCAGCGCGGGCGGCCAGGTTCTTGGCCAGTTGGCCAAGGCGATCGATGCGCTTCAGTAACGCCTCGCGGGCCTGTTCCCCAGCGGCACTGAGACCCTGGAGATGGTCCATCCGCCAGTGGTTGAGGATCACCGGGACGAGCACCTGCTCGTGCAGGATGGTGGCGTCGTAGATGCCCGCTCGAGCGATCGCAGCACTGTGGCGGTCGAAACCGGGAATACCGGTGCCGGGCATCGCGAAGGTGCGCACGACTTCCTCGGTGGCGATCATCATCGCAGACGGATCCAGTTCGATGGCAGCCGTGGCAAGGTCCCGATAGAAGAGGTAGTGCAGGTTCTCGTCGCTGGCCACGCGGGCCATGACCTCGTATCCGCTGCGGTCGCCAATGAGCTTGCCGGTGTTGCGGTGGGCAATACGGGTGGCGAGTTCCTGCAGGGTCACGTAGATGACGCCGAGCAGCGGAGACGACGGGGTGGGTACCTCGCCGCCCGACACCTGCGACATGCGAGCCCGTTCGAGCTGCACCGGATCGACGGCACGCGTGGCCGTGAGGTAATCACGGATCACGATGGAGTGACGGCCCTCCTCGGCGGTCCAGCGGCGGTTCCAGGTGCCGAAGGCGCCATCCATGCTGAACATGCGCTCGATGTCGCGAAAGTAGTACGGCAGGTTGTCCTCGGTGAGCAGGTTCACGAACAATGCGCTGCGCACCGCTTCGGGCAACTCGGCGCCGTCGATGTCGCAGTCGGCGGGCGCCCACTCGTATCCGCGCTCGAAATCGCGGCCCCGGCCGTACGGGACGAGCTCGTGGGGAAACCACTCCTTGGTCGTGGCGAGGTGCCGGTCGAGAAGTTGCCCAGCCACTGGTTCGAGCTCGGCGAGAAAGGTCTGCGGTGTCACAGCGACCAGCCTACCTACTGGTAGGTAGATCATATGGTCACCCCTGTGAGCTGGGCCGATCTGCTGGGCCGATTTGCTGGGCCGATCTGCTGGGCCGATCTGCTGGCCGATCAACAGGGCCGATCAACAGGGCCGATCAGCGGAACAGGTCGCGGCTCTGGTCGCGCAGCACCGGCGCAATGGTTGCGGTGTCGTCGCGTTCCCACGCGTACCCGCGGATGACCGCGAGGGGGACCCGGCTGAGGTTGCCCTTCACCAGTTCGGCCGCGCCAGCGAGTTCGTCGGCGCTGCACAGCGCCTGCACCTTGAACTCGTGCCCGTGCGGATCGACCTGACCGATGTAGCTGAGGATGGGCTGCATCCCGGCGATGCCGATGGCGATGTCGGTCTGGCCCTCGCGCCAGGCGCGCCCGAAGGTGTCGCTGATGATGACGGCGATGTCCAACCCGGCGGCCAGCAACCCGGCGCGGATGCGTCGGGCGCTCTCGTCGGAGTCCAACGGCAACAACACGGCACGGCCGTGCGCACCGCTACTCGACTGATCAACGCCCGAGTTGGCGCAGACGAACCCGTGATGCGTCTCGGTGATCAGGATCGGGCCGATCTGACGCACCACCCGCTTGGCCTCACGCAACACGATCTCGGTCACGGCCGGGTCCTTCTCCCATTGCGCCGACCAGTCGAGCGCGAACTGCGACGGTTCGATGTCGGCCAATTCGACCGTACGCCCCTCGGCCTTTGACACGATCTTGCTCGTCACCACCAACACGTCACCGCTCTGCAACGGGGTGCCCGCCGCCTCGGCCGCGCGCAACGTGAGTACCGCCAGATCAGCCCCCGGCTCGATTTCGGGGACACCGGCAACACCAAAAATCTGAAGACCACTCATTCGTGGAGTCTTACCGATCGGGGCCGTCACGGACCAACAATGTGGTGTTCGTCGCGCCGAGGGTGCAACATGTCGTCGTGGTTTCCGACATCTTCGACCCAACGGTCTGGCACGAGGTCCCCGGCTTCGCGTTCACCGACATCACCTACCACCGCGCCAACGCGCACGGCACGGTGCGCGTGGCCTTCAATCGGCCCGCGGTCCGCAACGCCTTCCGCCCGCACACGGTGGACGAGTTGTACACCGCGCTCGATCATGCCCGCATGAGCACCGACGTCGGGTGCGTGCTGCTGACGGGCAACGGTCCATCCGCCAAAGATGGTGGGTGGGCCTTCTGTAGCGGCGGCGATCAACGCATCCGCGGCCGCGATGGTTACAAGTACACCCTTCCCGAAGGACCCGATGGCGCCGCGGGCGAGACCGCCGCCACCATCGAGCCCGGACGTGCCGGCAGGCTGCACATCCTCGAGGTGCAGCGCCTCATCCGGTTCATGCCCAAGGTTGTCATCTGCGTGGTGCCCGGCTGGGCTGCGGGAGGCGGGCACAGCCTGCACGTGGTCAGCGACCTCACGATCGCCAGCCGAGAACACGCCCGTTTCAAGCAGACCGATGCCGATGTCGCCAGCTTCGACGGCGGCTTCGGGTCGGCCTACCTGGCTCGCCAGGTCGGGCAGAAGTTCGCCCGAGAGATCTTCTTCCTCGGCGACGAGTACAGCGCCGACGACGCCTACCGCATGGGCATGGTCAACGCCGTGGTGGCGCACGATCAACTCGAGGCCACGGCACTGGAGTGGGGACGCAAGATCAACGCCAAGAGCCCGACGGCGCAGCGCATGTTGAAGTTCTCGTTCAACCTCATCGACGACGGCCTGGTCGGCCAGCAGATCTTCGCCGGCGAGGCCACCCGACTGGCCTATATGACCGACGAAGCGCAAGAGGGCCGCGAGGCATTCCTCGAAAAGCGCGACCCCGACTGGAGCCCATACCGGTGGTTGTTCTAGGCGCATCGGGCCACCCCGCCCGATGATGTGCCCATGCCGGTGGACGCGATGATCATCATCGACGACCCCAACGACGAACGCATCGCCCCGTTCCGGATGCGCGAGCGCGGCCTCAACACCCGCGCCGATCGACGCGAACGCGTCGGTGCCGGACTGTTCGTGGCCGAGGGCGACCTTGTCGTCGCACGCGCGCTCGACGCTGGGTGTCAGGCCGTGACCGCCTTCGTCGATGCCGTCAGCCCGCCACAGGTCGTCGATCGCTTCGGACCCGACGTCGCCGTCTACGCAGCCCACGAGGACGTGCGCCGCGTCGGCATGGGCCTCGGTGTGCCGCTGTCGATCGTGGCGCTGTTCCGCCGTCCGGCCCCATTGCCCGTCGAGTCGCTGGTGCATGCCCAGCGGGTGGTGGCGCTCGAGGCGGTCGACAACCCGATCAACGTCGGCACGGTTGTGCGTAGCGCTGCCGCACTTGGGTGGGGCGGGCTGCTGCTCGACCGCACGAGCGCCGATCCTCTGTCACGACGCGCCCTGCGCGTCTCCATGGGCACGTCGTTCTCGCTGCCCTTCGCCCGCTCCGAATCGCTCGAGGCAACCGTCAGCGCTGCCCGCGATCGCGGCACGTTGGTGGTGGCACTCACGCTCGACGACGGGGCGATGCCGCTCAACGCCGTGCTGGTGGCCCCCCACCAACCGGTGATGCTGCTGCTCGGCGCTGAACGCACCGGCCTGAGCAACGAGCTGCTGCATGCGGCAAGCCTGCGCGTCACGATCCAGATGGCCAGCGGTGTCGATTCGCTCAACGCAGCAGCAGCAGCAGCGGTGGCGTGCTACGCGCTGCGCCCCTGAGGATCCTGTCCGGGTCCGATCCCCGCCCACCACGATCCTGACGGGTGTGTAGAAGGGACCGTCGCCTCTGGACGACACACGCGACCGGCGCGATCGTGAACCGAGTGATGCGAGACCGCGAGACCGCAAGACAGCGAGACAGCGAGACCGCGAGACCGCACGACCGAAAACCGCACGACCGAGAACCGCACGACCGAGAACCGCACGACCGAAACGGAGCTGGCATGAACCGCCTTCTCGCTGTCACAGCAGTAATCGCCCTGTCTGGCTGTGGGACTGGTGCCGGCGAACGCGCAACGTCACCTACAGACCGCACCGCAGCCTCCACGGATACATCCGCGAGCACGCCGGCCGATACCGGCGCAGGTCCCGCGCCAGAAACAACCGATGCCTTCGTATCCACCTCAACGGCCGGCACCGAACCAACCCAGCACACGACCCACACCGTGCCAGCAACGGTTCAAGCAACCACTCCAGCAACCGTCCCAATCACTGTTCCAGTAACGGCGCCGGTCACCGTGCCGGCGACGGTTCCGGCCACGCTGCCACCGACCTTTGCCAATTTGCCCGTGCCGTACATCCACGTATCGCTGAACACCGGGGCGTGCTACAACGTCGGCGCCGACAACGTGGCAGTCATCCTCAAGTGCGACCAGCCGCACTTCGGGGAGTCGTTTCGTTCGCATGTCGCGTTGACCGATATCAGTTCGACGGAGACCGACCCCCTGCGTTGGCTCTTTGCGACGGCGGCTGCATGCGGCACGTACTTCGAGAACTTCACCGGCGCAGCCCTGGGCGTTCTGGACTTCACCATCGCTGCGGTTGTCACGTCGGACCCCGGCGATCCGGTGGTCATCTCGTGCACCACAACCAAGCTGGACGGGTCGCTCTGGACCGGGAGCGCCGAGCGAATCGTCGGCGCCTACTCCGGCATCGATGTCGGTGATTGCTTCGACTTCCCCACGGCGGATGCACCTGCGACCCTGCGTGCCTGCGGCAGCAGTCATGATGCGGAGATGTTCGTGGTTGAGGCACCGCTCGGGCCTGACCAACTCGCCCCCGGGGCTCCGTACCCCACGTCGAAGGAATGGGGCGCCCTGGCCCGCACGATCTGCGAGGCTCCGTTCGAGGCATACACCGGTCAGTCGGTGAGGAGGTCGACAGAGCTGTCCTACAGCTACATCTACACGCTGGAACGCAATTGGGACGACGTCAACCTGCGGCACATGAGCTGCGCTGTGGTCAACGACGACGGCACGCCCCTGATCGGGTCCGTACGCGCATGAGCGACAACCTGGATCAGTGCGGGTGACCGGCACTGGTGATGGGCAGGCCGGTGTCATTGCGCAGGTGCTCGGCGGCGCGCACGAAGTAGTCGAGCAACGTGGTCTGGATCTCCTCGGGGGCACCGCTGGCGCGCACCGCAGCGGTCATGTGCAGCATCCAGTGGTCGCGCTGCAACGGACCGACAGGGAACGGGAAGTGACGCATGCGCAGCTTCGGGTGCCCACGCTCTTGGGTGTAGGTGGTCGGCCCGCCCCAATACTGGGCAAGGAACAACGTGAGACGGTGCCGGGCAGCGGTGAAGTCAGGAGCCTCTGGATACAGCGGGGCGAGGACCTCGTCGGTCTCGATGCCCTGATAGAACACCCCGACGAGGCGTTCGAAGAACGCCATGCCGCCAACGACCTCGAACAACGAGACCTCCTCGACCTGATCAGCGCCGGCAGGCACCTGATCGTCACGAAGAGGAGTGCTGTCCGCCACGGTGTCGCCGGGTTTCAGACGGTTTCGGGACGGAACAGGCGGTACTCGAGCAGGTCGCTGCGCCGAATCACAAACGGCGTCGTGTCATCACATGCGTCGAGGATGATTGCGTCCTCGGTGGCCAACAGGACCAGGGCCGAGATGAGTTGGCCATCGCGATCGACTTCGATGACATCGCCGGATTCGATTCGTTCTTTCAACAAGGTGCTCATGGTGGTCTCTCCTCGAGACGTTGCCGCTATCTGTAACAGCTATGGATGACAGTCTCGCGTTCTGTCGTCGTGATAACCAAACCGAACGGCCCGATTGTTCCCCTGCAGCTTGTGAACTCCGTCACCAACGCTGTTCCGCTGGGCAGAACCACCGCATGCAGGTGCAATCCGACTCAGGCGAATTCGGGGGCGTCCCAATCGGGGAAGATGTCGGGCAGACCGTTGCTGACCTTGTCCGGGAACACGGCCGAACGCTTCTCGAGAAAGCTCATCACGCCCTCGCGGCTGTCGGCGCTGCGGCCGCGTTGCTGGATGCCTCGCGACTCGGCACGGTGGGCCTCCATCGGGTGCGATGCACCGAGCATGCGCCACAGCATCTGGCGCGACATTGCCACCGACACCGGCGCGGTGTTGGCAGCGACCTCGGTGGCCAACGCACGCGCTGCGCCAATCAGATCGTCGCCAGCGTGCACGCTGCGCACCAGACCACCGGCAAGCGCCTCGGCAGCCCCGAAGACGCGACCCGTGAACACCCACTCGGTTGCCTGGCTGATGCCCACCAACCGCGGCAGGAACCACGATGAGCAGGCTTCGGGCACAATGCCCCGCCGGGCGAACACGAACCCGAACCGGGCACCATCGGACGCCAGGCGGATGTCCATCGGCAGGGTCATGGTGACGCCCACACCCACGGCCGCGCCGTTGATGGCGCCGATCACCGGCTTGGTGCATTCGAAGATACGCAGCGACACCAGTCCCCCGCCGTCGCGGGGCACGCCGACCCTGGTCTGCACATCGCTGCCGCCACCCTTGAAGGTGTCGCCGCCCCCCGACAGATCGGCCCCCGCACAGAACCCGCGGCCGGCGCCCGTCACGATGACCGCACGCACGTCGTCATCGGCATCGATCTGATCGAAGGCGTCGATGACCTCGCGCATCATCGTGTTGGTGAACGCATTCAATTGCGCCGGGCGATTCAGCGTGATCGTCGCAATGTGATCGGCAACGTCGTAGATGATCTCGGTGTACATGGGACAGAACCTAGAACATGCCCTGACGTACAACCCGGGTCGGGGCAGACCGATCAGACGTCGAGGAAGCGGCTGGCCGCCACACCCGAGGCGATGGCCCCGGCGAGCATGCCGAAGAGCAACACCAACAGCATCACCAGGTTGAGGAAGCTGTTGCTGACCACGAGCGCGATGAACCCGTTGTCGCCCTTGAGCTTGACCACACCGTTGGTCCACAGTCGGTTGAAGAAGACCAGGAAGCCGCATGACATCAGCGCCCCGACAAGGCCCTGAATGAGCCCCTCGAGCATGAAGGGTATTCGGATGAACCAGTTGGTGGCACCGACCAGCTTCATGACCTCGATCTCGCGTCGCCGGGCGAACATCGCCGTGCGGATGGTGGTCCAGATCAAGATCAAAGCGCCGATCAGCAGCAGGATCGAGAGGCCGACCGTGACGGTCTGCACGAAGTCCCTGAGCTTGCTGATCTGCTCGACCTGATCGCGGGCAAGCACCACCTTTTGCACCTTGGGCACCTCAGAGAACCCGTTGGCGAGTTCGACGAGCACGTTGAGTTGGCCTGCCCTGGGCACCACCTTGAACTCGGTGGGCAGGTTCGCTTCGTTGAGCAGCCGGAACGTGGTGGGGTCAGCAGCCAGCAGGCGCTTGGCCTCGGCGAGCGACTGGGTGTAATCGAGGTACACGAGTTTGTCGACATCGACCACGGTTGGGCTGGACTCGAGCGCCGTCTTGATGTTGGCGACCTGGTCGGCGGTGGCCGTTGGGCTGACATAGACGATCATCTGCACGCCGCCGGCCCATTTCGACAACAGGTTGTCGAAGCCCCGCTGCACCAGGAACGTACCCCCCACCAAGAACAGCGACACCGCTGAAGTGAGGATGGCGGCGACCGTCAGGGTGATGTTGCGCTTGAGGCTGGCGCCAGTCTCACGGAAGGTATAGGTGAGGCGGGACCACATTATTCGTACACTCCGCGGGCCTGATCGCGCACGATGATGCCGCGGTCCATCTGGATGACGCGTTTGCGCATCATGTTGACGATGCGCTGATCATGTGTAGCCATCACCACGGTAGTGCCGGTCTTGTTGATGCGGTCCAAGAGGCGCATGATGCCCTCGCCCGTACCGGGATCGAGGTTTCCGGTGGGTTCGTCGGCGAGCAGGATGAGCGGGCGGTTCACGAACGCACGGGCGATGGACACACGCTGCTGCTCGCCACCAGACAGCTGATGGGGGAAGCGGTCCTGCTTACCGGTGAGCCCGACGAGGTCGAGCACCGCTGGCACCTGCTGACGGATCACGTGCTTGGGTCGGCCGATCACCTCGAGTGCGAAGGCCACGTTCTCGTGCACGGTCTTGTTCAGCAACAGCTTGTAGTCCTGGAAGATGTTGCCGATGTTGCGACGCAGGTGAGGCACCTTGCTGTCGGGCATGTCGTTGATGTTGCGGCCCGCCACCCAGACCGCACCCCTTTCGGGGCTCTCCTGACGGTTCATCATCCGCAGCAATGTGGACTTGCCCGAGCCCGACGGGCCGACGAGGAACACGAATTCACCCTTGGCCACATCGAAGGTGGCATCACGCAGGGCAGTGACCTCGGAGTTGTAGATCTTGGTGACGTTCTCGAGGCGTATCAAGCCGGCTCCTCGGACATGGACTGCAACAATGCCTGCCGCCCGCAGACAGCAAAAGCTACCAGTGGGCGGCCATCCAAACCGGTCACCCCTGCGCCCGGCGGCGGTGCTGGAGGAAGCCCTCCATGAACACATCGAGGTCGCCATCGAGCACGGCGGACACATTGCTGGACTCGATCTCGGTGCGCAGGTCCTTCACCATCTGATACGGCTGCAACACATAGCTGCGAATCTGGCTGCCCCAACCGACCTGGGCCTGGCGGCCGGCAATGCGGTCCATCTCGTTCTGGCGCTCTTCTTCGATCTTGGCGGCGAGCATCGTGCGCAAGCGGTTCATCGCCCGCTCACGGTTCTGCAGTTGGCTGCGCTCTTCCTGCGACGACGACACCAGACCGGTGGGCTCGTGGATGAGACGCACTGCCGACGAGGTCTTGTTGACGTGCTGGCCCCCGG
>CAFBLP010000086.1_pt1 | contig 14631 bp, 9 predicted proteins | sample 7268181 | NCBI WGS metagenome assembly CAFBLP01 (sample SAMEA6814034, study PRJEB35770) | freshwater metagenome | biome: Freshwater; feature: Freshwater reservoir; material: water | place: Czech Republic | collected 2017-05-23 | depth 30m m | reverse complement strand
CGAGACCCCGCGGGGCGAGCGGAAGTTCTGCGACAACTCCGTCGTTGGGGAGCTTGGCGAGTGTTGCGTAGACCGAATCGGGGCGTACCTCGGGAACCCGTGTGATCGGGATGCCCTGCGCGCTCTCGAACAGAATGATTCCCGCCAATGCTGCGCAGAACGTCAGACGCAGGGCCCGCGAGCCGTTCCACCGAAGGAAGGCAACCAGTCCGGTCGTGGCCACGGCCACGAGGGCCAGTTGCGTGAAGACGAACAGGCGCACGATCGCGAGCATCGAACGGACTCCGGGGATCACCGCTCTCGCGATGTCGTAAAAGGGCATTCGAATCCCGAGGATCGGGCCGCGGCCGACTGCAATAGCAAAGGAAATCGCGCCAACGCCGACAACTGCGACCAACTCGGCTCGTCGCTCGGCAAACGTGGTGCGTACTCGGCGCGAAGCGATGAGTCCGATGAGCGATGCAGCGACCATCAACGCTGAGAAGAAGCCAATGTAGGCAAAGCTCTCGCCGGATCGCGATGAGCTGTCGTTCGTGAGAAACGAGATCCCGTCGAGATGCTTCGACAAGGGTGCCGCAGTGCGCAGGTCGCCGAGCCGCAGCGCGAATTCGGCGGGGTAGGCGTCGCGTGTGTGGCTGGTGGCCTGAACCTGGCTGTATCGGAGCGCTACAGGCCCGACCAGTATGAGCAGCGCGACGAATCCGGCAGAGAGCGACGTGATGATGGTGCGTATGGTCGGATCTCGACGGCGCCTGATCGTCATGACGGCTGCGATGACGGCAACGGACACGGTCAGGATGAGTCCGTAGTACGCGGTCGTGAGGAACTGTCCTGCCAGAACTGCCGAGAGAGCGATCGCTCGGCCGATGGATGGGCGGTCGAATAGCCGGAAGAGCAGCAGCAGCCCCAGGGGAATGCCGATGGCGAACATCAGTTGGTAGTGCCCGGTCTGGGCCAGACGGATGGTGCTGAAGGTGAAAGCCAGACTGCCGACCAGGGACGCAGACCGGCACGAGGTCAATCGAGCGAGCAGCAAGTAGGTGCACTCAAGGCAGAGCACCCACGAAGCGATGTACAACACGTTGAACGCCACGATCGGTGATCCAGTGACCGCATTGATGAGACGAAACGGAACGGTGAGTGGGAGGAATGTCTCTGTATAGGCCATGACATTGTGCCCACTCGAAAACATCGGTCCCTGCCAGAATCCGGAGTAGAGCGATGACGAGCGTTGTGCCCCCCACCGAACCAGAGCCAGGACCAAGAACGCATCGCCGGGATTGCCGGGAACGTGCGTGGAGAAGCGCTTGATCTCGGGAAACGCCATGTAGAACGAGACGACGATGAACCCGAGCAAACGCGCTACGACAAGCGCGACGCGCCTTCGGCTGATGGCGCGCCAGCGATGCAGCCGCTCGCGGATCTTGCTCATCCGGTACACCGTACTCACTCGGTGTCTGTTCTGAAGTGAGCTGCACAGGACCCAAGTACTGGTGGCTACGTCGGTGCGTCGGGACGCTAACCTGCTAGCGCAGTGCAGCGCGGTCGACGTCCAGGAAGGCTCCCTGGCAGCAAGGGCCGCTGCCCCCGGAGCCAATGACGTGGAGACCTAGGTGAGCTGGTCTGTGACCGAGGCGGAATTGGTGCGTCGAGCGGCAGCAGTCGTCAGGGAGACCGGGGTCGAGCACAGTCTCCAGACGGTTTCTTCGGCGGATCACGAGGTGCTGCGCCGGGTGCAGGCCGAGGCAGCAGGCTCTCTCGCCCGGCTGCAGGCGGCGCATGAAGCGCTGCTTGCTCCCTCGCTCGAACCCGTCCAGGGCGTCGTCCTTGGGCTGAAGCGCTTTGCGAAACGTGTCGTACGCAAGCTCGTCGGCTGGTATGTCGAACCTCGTTCGGCCGCCCAACGCGAATTCAACGCCGAGGCGATTCGATGTGCCAACCTTGCCATGGAAACGACGAGGCAGTTGAGCGACCATCTGCTCTCGACGGAGTATGCCACCGACGTCATTCGTTGGTTCAAGCCCCAGTTCGCTGTGGAGCTGGCGGCCTTGCGCGAGCAGTCGGCAGAGCAGGCCGACCTCTCTCGTCGTCTCCTGACCCGCGTCAACGCGTCGGGGGTGGAGATCGAGCGACTGGCAGACCAGCTGCCGGCTCTGTACGAACGAGTTGGCGTACACAGCGCGGGTCCGGTGGGGTTCGACTACGCGGCGTTCGAGGCGCGCTTCCGTGGCGATCGTGCGACGATCACGGCCAATCAGCGCCACTACGCAGCTCAGTTCGGACCCCCCGATGCCTCGGGCATCGTTGCCGATATCGGGTGCGGTCGGGGGGAGATGGTCGAGATCCTGATTGCTGTCGGCCACGACGCTGTCGGCATCGACAGCGACGCCGACATGATTGCGCAATGCGAGGGTTTGGAGCTGCCCGTGGTCCGGGCGAACGGCCTCACCTGGCTCGATGAGCAGGAACCGGGCTCGTTGAAGGGGGTGTTCTGCGCCCAGATGGTCGAACATCTGGTGGTATCGGAGCTGGAGCGGTTTGTGGAGGCTGCGCTGCGGGCGCTGCGTCCCGGCGGAATCCTCATCGTGGAGACCATCAACCCGCGGAGCCTGTTTGCGCTTGCGAACCATTTTTTTGCCGACGTCACCCATGTTCGGCCGGTGCACCCCGAGACGCTCCGGTTCATCTGCGAGCAGGCAGGATTCAGGGAAACCCTCCTCGAGGAGCGATCGCTGCACCCGATGATGCTCCGGCACGGCCTCGACAGCACCGAGCAAACAGGGGCGGCTGGGGACGATGTGATCAATCTGATCCGCACGGTGTTCGGCTTCCAGGACTATGCGCTCAAAGCCATCAAATGACCGGTAGCAGGCGAGCCGTCGATCAGATGATCCTCGGCAGGGCGCCGGGTGACGCGTTGTGGTCGCGGTTGTCCGAGTGGCGGACGGCGCTGAACGGCCTGGGTTTTTCTTCCACGGTCTATTCGGGCGTTGTTGATCGTGCCTACGCGGGGGAGATGCAGCCGATCGACAGTTACCGCCCCGGTCCCGACGGAACCCTCATCGTGCACCACGGCTGGGGAGCTGAAGGATTGGAACAGGTGTTGGCGGTTGCGCCCCGCGTGGTGGTTGCCTACAGCGACGTGAGATCGACCGAGGCGCTGCGCACCGTGTCAGATCGCCGTGCTGCAGCGCTGGGTCGGCGTCAGCTGCGCCTGCTCGCCCGACATGCAGTGGGTGCTGTTGTTTGCTCCAATGCCGAACGACGTCAGCTGCTGCGGGCAGGTTTCTCAGCAGTGCAAGTGCTCGACGCCGCGAGTGATGCCGAGGCAGTTCTCGGCGAGCTCGTGACGGCAGCCATGCAGCCACCGGGAGTCGTCACCGTGCAGGTGCAGGGTCCCTTCGAGACTAGCTACAGCCTGGCAATCCTCAACCGCCAACTGGCGCTCGGCCTCGCCGGGCACCCTGGGCTAGATGTGTCGATCTTCGCGACCGAGGGTCCGGGCGACTACGTCCCGCTCGAACGCGATCTTGCGGCGCTGCCGGAGGCTGCGGACCTGCACGCGAAGGCCGCTCACCGTCCATTTCCCGATGTCGTGATCCGGCAGATGTTCCCGCCTCGGGTCAATGATGCCCCCGGTGGGTTGAACCTGCAGTTCTTTGCGTGGGAGGAGAGCCGCATCCCCGACGAATACGTCAGCGCTTTCAATTCTCATCTCGACGGCATCGGTGCCATGTCGTCGTTCGTCGCTGAGGTTCTGCGAACTTCGGGAGTCGACGTGCCCATCGAGGTCGTCGGAAACGCCGTGCACCGCCCCGTCGCCAGCAGCTTTCCAGAGCACGAATTGCTGGCCGAACTCCCCGCATTCCGATTTCTCCACATCAGCTCAGCGTTCCCCCGCAAGGGGGTCGATGTCTTGCTGAACGCGTACTTCGACAACTTCTCGGCCGACGATGGCGTCACGTTGATCCTCAAGACCTTTCCCAATCCGCATAACCAGATCGCTGCACAACTGGAGGCGTTGCGTGCCTCGCACCCCAATGCGCCGGATGTGCGTTGGATCGATCACGACATGACCGCTGAGGAGATCGACGCGTTGTACTCGGCGGCCTCGTGCCTCGTGCACCCGTGCCGTGGTGAGGGATTCGGCCTGCCGGTGGCCGAGGCAATGCTGGCACGGATACCTGTCATCGCCCCTGCCAGCACTGGTCTTGCGGATTTCGTCAGCGATGACACAGCGCTGACCGTGCCGTTCCAGATGGTGGAGGCAAGAACCCATCTGTCGGTTGCTGGTTCGATGTGGGCCGAGCCCGACGCCGCCGCAGTGGGTCGTCAGATGCGGGCAATCTTCAGTAATCCAGATGATCCCGCAATCCTTCGTCGGGTCGACGCCGCTGAGCGGTTGATCTCCGTGCAGTATTCGCGCGAGGCCTGGTCGCAGCGGTGGTTCGACTTCATCGAGACGCGGCGTCGTCGCATGCGTGCCCCCAGGATTGCCCTGATCACGACGTGGAACTCTCGGTGTGGCATCGCCGAGTACAGCGCCGACCTCGTGAGCGCGGCAGGAGACCGCTGGGATGTCGAGGTCTTCGCGAACACCAATGCCGAACCGGTTGAACCGCTGCGCGATGAGTTCGTGGTGAGAACCTGGACCGCCGATCCGCTGGCTCCCACCGACGATCTCCAGCGGTGCCTCAGCGAGTCGGACGCCGAACTCATCCACGTGCAGTACAACTTCGGCTTTCTCGGTCTTTCCCAGCTTGTGCAGCTGATCGAGACCGAGAGCCCCAACAGGCCTGTCGTCGTGACCCTGCACCGTACCGAGGATCTTGAGTCTCCCGATCTGACGGTCCGGCTCGGCGATATCCGCGACGTCCTCGCGAGGGCTGACCGACTGATCGTCCACCAGATTGCTGACGAGGTGCGGATGAGAGGTCTCGGGCTGACCAACGTTGAATGCATCCCCATCGGGGTGCCTACGGCGCTCGGCCGACCGGCGATCGACGTGCGTTCCCAGCTCGGCATCGATCTTGCACTGCCGGTGATCGGCACGTACGGTTTCGTCCTGCCCCACAAGGGGACACTCGAATTGATCCGCGCTGTCGGGCAGCTGAAGCTGCAGGGCGTGCATGTCGCCCTCCTCGGACTCTGCGCGATTCATCCGGATCCGGCCTCGAGCGCCTACGCCGCGGAGTGCGCAGCAGAGGTGAGTCGACTCGGGCTCGACGACGTCGTTCGGCTCATCACAGACTTCTTGCCTGCTGACGTCTCGCAGCTGTTGCTGGGCGCAGTCGATGTCATCGTGCTGCCCTACCAACAAACCGCCGAATCCTCGAGCGCATCGTTACGAACCGTGCTCTCGGTGGGCAGACCCATCATCGCGACGGATCTTGCGATCTTCAACGACGCCAGAGACGCTGTCATGCTGGTCGATCCATCCGGGACGGCCGAGGTGCTGGCGGATGCCATACGTCGTCTGGTCGGCGACCCGACGCTCATGCAAACGCTCAGCCAGCAGGCTGTCGCCCTGGCGAACGACTCGAGCATCGGCCGATCCACGGCGGCTCATACCGAGATGTACCACAGCGTGCTCGAGGCGCGAGCCGTTGTCGCCGCCGCCTCAGGCCACTCAGGCTGAGTTCAGCTGATCGTCCACTGGGGCCGCATCGTCACGAGTGCGCCGGTTTCGTAGGGCTTGCCCGACATCACGTCGAAGCGCAGGGCCAGGTGCACGTTGTCGTATTCGTGCTGACGGTTGAAGTCGGTGACCGTTGTGTGGATGTCGTAGGTGCCGGGCAACAGGCCGACCGAATCCATCTCGATGTCGATGTGGCCCTCGCCGGACACCATCTCGGGGATGAGGCCCACGTCACGCGTGCAGGGTGCCGTCACGGTTGCTCCCCCGAGGCTCTGGATCTCGAAACCGAAGATCGGCTTCGGTACCGGCTTGGTGGCCTGGTAGTTCAATCGGAGCCGGATGGAATCAGACGTGCGAAAGCGCTTGACTGGCTCGGGGTTGTCGCCGACGAACAGTTCGACCGAGGAGATCTGCAGTTCACCCGAACCGCGGCGCACACGTCCGTCGACATCGCGGTTGCGGTTGCCCAGCATCATCTCGGTGTAGGCCTCGACGAGATCGGATGGGTCGCCCTCGCCGGTGATCTTGCCGTGCGTCAGCCAGATGGCCCGGTCGCACATGTTCTTCACGCTGCCGAGATCGTGGGTGACCAGCACGATGGTGCGCCCGTCGTTACGGAACTCGACGAACTTCTCGAGGCAGCGTTGCTGGAAGGTCACGTCGCCCACGGCCAGGATCTCGTCGACGATGAGCAGGCGCGGGTCCACGTTGATGGCAACGGCGAACGCCAGCCGCACGTACATGCCCGACGAGTAGGTCTTCACCGGCGCGTCGATGAAGCTCTCGAGGCCAGAGAACTCGACGATCTCGTCGAACCGGGCGGCAATCTCGCGCCGGCCCATGCCCAAGATGGCGGCGTTGAGGAAGATGTTGTCGCGTCCGGAGAGCTCCGGGTGGAACCCGGCACCGAGTTCGAGCAGGGCAGACATGCGCTTGTGCACCTTCACCCAACCGGAGTTGGGCTGCAGGATGCCGGCCATGCACTTCAGCAGCGTTGACTTGCCCGAACCGTTCTGGCCGATGACTCCGAAGACCTCGCCCTCGTGCACGGTGAACGACACATCGTCGAGCGCGGTGAACTCGGCAAAGCGGTTACGGCCGCGTGCGGCGATGAGCTGCTTGATCGAGTTGGTCTTCTCGCTGTGCAGCCGGAAGTTCTTGGTGAGGTGCGAGACCTCGAGGGCGATGTCGCTCATGGCCTACATCTCCTCTGCGAACTTCGGTGAGAGTCGGTTGAAGACCCATACGCCGATGAAGAACATGCCGAAGCCGAGCACGACCAGTTCGAGCAGGCGCCCCGCGCTGGGGACGCGATGGTCGTACATGATGTTGTGCGCCGCAGTGATGAAGCTGCCTGTGGGCCCGTAGTTGGCGAGCAGTACCAGCGGCCGCAGCGAGATGGCCTGGGGGAAGTAGATGATGGGTGTCGCGTAGAAGAGCAGCTGCGAGACGATGGACCACAGGTAGTTGACGTCGTGGTAGAACACGTTTGCTGCGGCGAGGACCAGTGCGACGCCGGTGGTGAACAGCGCGAGCATGCACATGACCGCCAGCATCACCGGCAGCCACGGCAGCACCATGCTTCCGGCGAGCAGTAACGCTGCGGTCAGGATGGCCAACTCGATCATCAGGGTGACGAACTGGGCGATGACCACCGAGAACACGAGGTGCTCGTGGGGGAACTGCACCTTCTTGATCAGGCTCGCCCCACCTTGCACGGCACCCATCGACACACCGACTGTGATGGCGAAGAAGTTGTACGGCAGCAGGCCGGCCAGGAAATACAGCGGGAAATTGCGCAGGCCGCTGGGGTCGCCCGGAAGCGGGTTCTGCTTGAACACATACTTGAAGATGACCGTGAAGATGAGCATCTGCGACAACGGGTTGAGCAGGCTCCAGGCCCAGCCGAGAACCGACTTCTTGTAACGCGTGCGCAGTTCCTTGAGCGACAGCAGATACAGCAGGTTGCGATGGGCCATCGCGGATCGAAGAGACATGAAGCCATCAGTGTAGTTGGCCCAGCCGGGCGAGGGGCTGCACAGCCGGGCCCCGGACAGAGTCCGGTAGCATCGGGCGAATGCCCAGCGCACTCATCACCGGCATCACTGGCCAAGACGGACGATTCCTCGCCGAACTCCTGCACAGCAAGGGGTACAAGGTCTACGGCCTGCTCAAAGGCCAGAACAACCCGAAGACCGCTCTGCTCCGCGATGAGCACCCCTATGTGGAACTGGTGCACGGCGACCTGTGCGACCTGCCCAGCCTCATCTCGGCGGTCGAGACCGTCCGTCCCGACGAGGTCTACAACCTCGGGGCCATCTCGTTCGTGGCGATGAGCTTCAACCAGGCCGAGCTCACGGCCAACGTCACCGGGCTCGGCGTGCTGCGCCTGCTCGAGGCCATTCGCATCGTTGGCGGTAGCCAGAACAACCCGATCCGCTTCTATCAGGCGTCGTCGTCGGAGATGTTCGGCAAGGTACGCGAGACCCCCCAGACCGAGCTCACGCCGTTCCACCCGCGCAGCCCGTACGGCTGCGCGAAGGTGTTCGGCCACGACATCACGGTGAACTACCGCGAGAGCTACGGCCTGTACGCGTGTTCGGGCATCCTGTTCAACCACGAGAGCGAGCGCCGCGGCCTCGAGTTCGTCACCCGCAAGGTCACCAACGCGGCGGCCCGGATCAAGCTGGGACTGCAGGAAGAGTTGGTGCTCGGCGATCTCGAACCCCGCCGTGACTGGGGCTACGCCGGCGACTACGTGAAGGCGATGTGGCTGATGCTGCAGCAGGACCAGCCCGACGACTATGTGGTGGCCACCGGCGAGACCTATCAGGTGCGCGAGTTCGTGCGCCTGGCGTTCGAGGCAGCAGGCATCGACGATTGGCAGCGCTACGTGCGCCAGGACCCCAAGTTCCTGCGACCCGCCGAGGTCGACCTGCTCGTCGGCGATGCCACCAAGGCGCAGACCAAGCTCGGATGGAGGCGCGAGGTGTCGTTCCCCGAACTCGTCAAGAAGATGGTCGACAACGACCTGGCGATCGAGTCCGTCGGCCGTTAGCCAGCGGCGGTCTGCGGGCCTCCGGCCATCGTCTGCCACCTGCGGCTAGCCTGTGGGGCTATGCCAGCGAAGCCCGTCAGAGCACCTGTATCAACGGAAACCGAAGTGGATCAGCTCCGCGCCGAGGTCGCCCGCCTGCGGGATGTGGTCGGTCCTGACGAGAAGTCGTACGTGCAGCTTCGTGCTGATGTGTGGAGCGCGCGTGATGCTGTCATCGGTGCCGAGGCCGAGATGGGCCTGCTCAAGGGGCAGGTGCGCTCGCTGCAGGCCGAGGTCGCCCGGGCGATGAAGGAACAGCAGTGGGTGAAGGACGAGGTGCTGCTGCGGATCAAGTCGTGGCGCACCTATCTGCGTCGGCTCGTGCTGAAGATCCGCCGGATGTTGCTCAAATGAGCCCACGCATCTCGGTGCTCACGCCGGTGTACAACCCTCCGCTCGACGTGCTGCAGGAGACCATCGATTCGGTGCTCGCCCAGACCTCCGGCGACTGGGAGTTGTGCCTGGTCAACGATTGCTCCACCGATCCTGCGATTGCCCCGCTGCTCGATGCCGCAGCCCGGGCCGACGTTCGCATTCGGGTGATGCACCGTACGGAGAACGGCGGCATCGCGCTGGCATCGGCTGATGCGCTGGCGATGGCCACGGGCGAGTTCGTGGCGCTACTCGACCACGACGACCTGCTGCACGAGGCCGCACTGGCCGGTGTCGTGGAGATCGCCGACATCCACCCCGACCTCGATTACAGCTACAGCGACGAAGCCCACCTCAGCCCCGAGGGCAAGGTGGTCACGCCGTTCTACAAGCCCGACTGGTCGCCCGAGCGCCTGCGTAGCCAGAACTACTGCACCCACTTCTCCGTCCTGCGGCGGTCACTGGTCAACGAGGTCGGTGGGTTCCGTACCGGCTTCGATGGCAGCCAGGACTACGACCTGATCCTGCGCGTCACCGAAAAGGCGCGCTACATCCACCACTTCACCTGGGTGATGTACCTCTGGCGGCAGCTGCCCACCTCGGTGGCGGGCAACCGCAACGCGAAGCCCTACGCCTACGAGTCCGGCCTGCGCGCCCTGCAGGAACACGCTGACCGCCTTGGGATCTCCGCAACCGTCGAGATGCAGGAGCCGCTCGGCACCTATCGCTTCCGGCGCCACCTCACGGTCACGCCGCGCGTCAGCGTGATCATTCCCACGCGGGGCACGAGTTCGTTGGTGTGGGGCGTGCAGCGGTGCCTGGTCGTGGAGACCGTGCAGAGCCTGCTCGACAAGGACACCTACCCCGATCTGGAGATCATCATCGTGGCCGACTCGGTCACGCCGCCAGCGGTCATCACTGCGCTCGAGCGTGTGGTTGGCGATCGCCTGAAGGTGGTGTGGTACGACCGCAAGTTCAACTTCAGTGAGAAGATCAACCTCGGTGCGGCCCATGCCACGGGCGAACTGCTGCTGCTGCTCAACGACGATATGCAGGTGATCACCCCGGACTTTCTGTCCACGATGGTGCCCATCGCGCTCGAGGACGGCGTCGGTATGGTCGGCGCCAAGCTCTTCTTCTCCGATGGCACCCTGCAGCACGCCGGTCATGTGTACAACGGCGACCCGTATCACGCGATGTTCCGCTGGGGTGGCTACGAGCTGGGGCCGTCGGGCCTGCTCGTGGTGCAGCGCGAATGTGTCGGGGTCACCGCCGCATGCGCGCTGCTGCGCTTGGACGTGTTCGAAGAGGTCGGCGGTCTCACCCCGTTGCTGCACAGCAACTTCAACGATGTCGATTTCAGCCTGAAGATCCGGTCGAAGGGGCATCGCATCGTGTGGACACCATATGTGGAGATGTACCACTTCGAGAGCCAGACACGCGAGCCCACGCCCACCGAGTACGAGCACCTGATCATCCGCAACCGCTGGCACGAGCAGTTGCTCCACGACCCGTACTACAACCTGAATCTGGCGCCGCGGCGCGACGATTGGGTGGAGAAGGCGATGCGCTGACGTGAGCGCCGTCAACTGCCGGTCGATCGTGGTGTGCCTGATGGTCCCGTCGGGGGACTGGGATCTTGCGCCGCTGGTGGCAGCGATTGCCCACCATCATCCCGAATGGACCCTGACGGCAGTGTGGTGCGGCGATCCGCAGCGACGCCCGGTGCTGGTGCCCTCGCTGCGTACGACATGGAGCGACATCGGACTCGGCGAACCCAGTGGCGCCGGATGGAACCGGCTGGTGGTGGCCCTTCCGCAGCGCATCTACGAGTGGTGCCGCACGGCGGCTGCGGTGCAACAGCTGCTCGATACCGGCGTCGAGCAGGTCGTCGTGCTGCGCGTCGGATCAGTTGCTGTCCTGGGGGACATCTCGGCGCTAGTCGGATCGGCCGCGCTCACGCTTGTCGAGCGAGCGCCCGGGGGATTGCCTGTCGACGGCCTGTCACCCGATGAGGCCGACCTCGTTCAACACGGCCAGCACAGCGTTGTCGTTGCATCCTTCGCCGGCGGTTCGCAGCCGGGGCTCGTCTGGCTGGCAGAGCGCCTTGTCGACGCCCACGGCCAGGTCGGGCCATGGCTCGACCGGATGGGGTCGTTGTTCGGGGCGGGTGCCTGCGCTGACGCCCGCGTCGGCGTCAGCCCGTGGCGCGTCCCAACGCCGACGTCGAGCGCCGTTTCGCAGCCGATGCTGCTCGACTTCGACCTACTGGATCGTGAACAGCCGTGGTCCTTCGTGCTCGGGGGAGGCCCAGCACGCGTGCGCCTGTCGTCGCAGCCCGTACTCGCGGCCGCCGTGCGCGACGGGTTGGTGCAGATGGCCGGGACTGCTGCGCCGATCCGGCTACCCGGTGGGATCGCGATTGATGACGCGATCCGGTCGCTGATGACCGGCGCGCTGCACGCATGGAGAACTGACGCAAAGCCGTTGCCTCCCGAGCCGTTCGGTCCACAGAACTCCGCCTTCGTCGAATGGCTCGAGTCGCCGTACGAGTGGGGTGCTGAGGTTGGCCGCTATTGGCTCGAACTCCATGCGACACGTGCCGATCTGCGCGCGGCCTTTCCTCGGCCGCAGAGTTTCGATGCCGGTCCGCTGATCGACTGGGCCAACACCAACTGGCGCATCGAGCAGCGCTCGATGCTGGTCCGCTCCAGTGCAGGTACCTGGAATTGCATCGCCTCGATCGGTTGCGATCCGGGTGGCATCAACGTGCTCGGATACCTCGATTTCGATCAGAGCCAGGGCCACATCGCCCGTGAGATCGTCGCTGCGCTCGAGCAGGCACACGTGCCCGTTTCGCCGCTGAACCACCACCGCTCCCTGGGGGCCCGTCATGCCACCACGGTGACAGCCGCACGTGAAGCCCGCTATGCGACCAACATCGTGGTGGTGAACGCCGATCAGTTCCTGTTCGTGGTCGCTGACCACGGTGCGACGCTGCTCGAAGGCCGCCGCACCATCGGGTATTGGTTCTGGGAACTCGAGCACGTTCCTGAAACGATGGTCAGGGCCATCGACGACATCGACGAGATCTGGGCCGGATCGCGCTTCGTGGCCGAAGCGTTCGCCCGGGTCACTGACAAGCCGGTGCACGTCGTGCCCCTCCCGATCGCCGAGCCGCAGCCGTCCGAGCGCGATCGGGGCAGCTTCGGCCTGCCCGATGACCGCTTCGTGTTCCTGGCCACGTTCGACCAGTTCAGCGTTCCCGAGCGGAAGAACCCGTTCGGGGTCATCGAGGCCTTCACCCGCGCCTTTCGCGACGGTGAGGGTCCGCTGCTGTGGATCAAGACACTGAATGGTGACAAGAACTGGCGAGAGCACGAACGGCTCCTGTTGGCGGCATCGGGGCGCAGCGACATCGTCGTGTGGGACGGGCACCTCGACCGGGCGGACCAGATGGCAGTGCTCCGCGCCGCCGATTGCCTGGTGTCGCTGCACCGGTCTGAGGGACTCGGACTGCACTGCGCCGAGGCGATGTGGCTGGGCAAGCCGGTCATCGCCACGCGGTATTCGGGCAACCTCGACTTCATGGACGACGACTGCGCTGCGCTGATCGATTACCAGCTCGTTCCCGTGCGTCATGGCGGCGGCATCTACCCGCCGGTCGCCGTTTGGGCCGAACCCGATACCGAGCAGGCGGCCGCATGGATGCGTCGGCTCGTCGGCGACCGTGAGCTGGGCGCGCACATGGGCGCACGGGCTCGGGCGCGAATGGAGGCCCAGCCCACGCTGGCCGACACCGGGCGACTGATGGCCAGCCTTGCTGGCGTGCGGGTACGAGAGGGAGATGAATCATGGGATTGAAGTCACAACTCGGTTGGCTGATGCGTGGCGGGGATCGGACCGCGGCAGCGCTGTCGGTGCTTGCTGCCGATCTGCGCGCGTTGCAGGAGAAGGTCGCCCGGATCGACGACGAACTGCTGGCGCAGCGCGCAGCCGGTGATATCCGGCTGATGCGCGAGGAGATCGAAGCACTGCGTGATCAGGTGCGTACTGCGGTCGATGATCTCGGCGATCGGCTGGGTTTGTTGACGGAACGGCTCAACTCGGGGTCCTGAACGACCGATACCCAGGTGATGGATTGTCGACGGGTCGTTGCTGCGTTTGTGCTCGTGTCGGCTGTCTTGCCCCTCGGCGTTCGCTCGGCGGGCGCATGGGTTGCCGGCGCACCGGTTGATCTCGGCACGGCGTTGTCTCCGGCGTCAGGCCTGTCGTCCACCGGCGATTTCGCAACCGACACGTTCAGCGACCCGTGGGATTTCTCCAATCCCGAGGATGTGATCCCGGTCAACGGCGTCGGTACAGGGGCAGCTGAGGTGAGCGTCGGTGGGGGAGAACTCACGGTTGCCACGCACAACGCTTCCGAGATCCGGCTGCTGATGAAGTGGCCCGGAGTGTTGCCCTGGGGTCGCGACGGATGGGCGCACCCGGTCGATGCCGCTCGCTATACCCAGACCACGATGCGGATCTACGGCGATGTGACCCTGAGTATGGCCATCCGATTCCAGACATCGCTGGGCCAGTGGGGCGTGATCCCGTTCGTGCTCCCTGCGGGTTGGTCCACCCAGCACTTCGATTTGCTCAATCGCACGCTGTACCCGTTCGCCGGCAGCGACGCGAACTGGTCGGGATCGATCGTGTGGTTCGAGTTGTTCCGTGGCGGGGCCATCGGCAACCCCGGTGATCCGACCGTGAACGTGAAGCTGGACTGGGTGCGCCTGCATCGGGCCGATGCGTCGCGGACGCCCCCCGTGGGCCTGCCGGTACCCGTGGTCATCTCACCGAACATCGAGGGCGGCACGGACTACGCAACCGCGGTGCGCGGGAACCCATGGGACTTCGCCGGGATGGACGATGTCGGGGAGACCCATGATGTTGCGTATCTCTCCACGGCATCCGGTGACCTGAGCGGAATCACCGTCAACAACGACCCCTACATCGAGCTGCCTCTAGGGCCGCCGCTGAACACCGATCGTTATCATCGGCTCACGGTCGACGCCTGCTACGACGGCGGGTTCAGCCTGGATGATGCCCCTGGGGGCGGCATGATGGGGCGCGTGGCGTGGATGCCATCGAATCCTGGTGGAGTCTGGACCGAGACACAGGACATCATCGTGTTTCCCGGGTGTCATCGGATGACGCTCGACATGGTCACATCCGGCCCGGCCTCGTTGAACGACGAGAGCAGCGGATTGGTCACCGGTTGGCGAGGCATGCGCCCCAACGCCCTGCGGTTCGATCTCAACGAGGATCGCGGTGTGCGCGGGTTTTCCCTGCGCGAGGTCCGGCTGGCCGATGATGCTTCGTTCAGTACCAGCTATCCGATCACGTTCGCCGATGCCGCAGCGGCTCCGGGTGCCACCGCCGACATCTACGTGACCACCACCAGGGGCGGCTACTCGGGCACCCGCATAGCGCGCGGTCTGGCCGTGGGGGTGGGTGTCAACACCTTCGTCTGGGACGG
>CAFBLP010000085.1_pt1 | contig 14759 bp, 10 predicted proteins | sample 7268181 | NCBI WGS metagenome assembly CAFBLP01 (sample SAMEA6814034, study PRJEB35770) | freshwater metagenome | biome: Freshwater; feature: Freshwater reservoir; material: water | place: Czech Republic | collected 2017-05-23 | depth 30m m | reverse complement strand
GGTGGTTCGGCGACGAACTATTCGTTCACCACAACTGCCACTGCGGCGTTGACGGTCACGGTGGCGCCAACCACGCTTGCCTACACCGGTGACCGGGCGTTTGCTTCGGGCACCAAGTCGTTGGCGCTGAAAGCCCAAGTGGCCGGCGCGGCAGGCTGTCTGGCCAACCAGACAGTGGTGTTCCGCTACGACTCCAACGGTGACGGGTCCTACGAGACCACACTGGCAAGCCCGAAGACGGACAGCACGGGCAAGGCCAGCTACACCTGGACCCTGCCCACCGGGGTTGTGCTCGCAGATGTGATCGCCGTGTATGCGGCAACTACCAGTTGCGGGGCCTCGTCGTCAACGGCAATCCTCGGCGTGCTGAAGAGCACGGACACCGCCGGTGGTGCGGGTTGGTACACCGGTGGTGCTGCCCGGGTGAACTTCGGGTTCCAGTGGGCCTCCTCGGCGGGGACCATGCTGTGGCAGTCGAGCGCCACCTCGCGCTTCAAGGGGGCCATCAGCAGCTACGTCAAGGGCACATGCCCTGTGCAGTCCCCGAGCGTCAGCGGCACCTGTGCAACCCTCACCGGAACGGGCACGCTGTACACGTGGAATGCAGGCACGAACGGCTGGGACCAGAGCGCCACCGGTATTGCGTTCGCTGCCAGGGTGGCTGATGCCAGCTCGAACAAGGTGGATTCGTTCCGGATGGACTTCCCGGTGCCCACCGTGGTGGGCGAGACGGCCACGTTGGTGACGATCGGTGCTGGCAGCCTGACCGCGAGGTGACTCGGTCGCTCGGGCCGCACGGCCTTGCGGCCGGTGATGGAGCACGCGACAAACAGTGATGTATCGGGCCTTGCCGGGGACAACCCCCAGCAAGGCCCGACGTCGTTCCGTCAGCGACCCGCCACTGCGGCCCGGATAGGTTGTCAGTTGATCTGCGACGGCCCCGGCACGCTCGGCCGTCGCAAGCCTGGGGGCACAGACATGGACAGCATCATCACTCTCTCGTCGGGGCAAGTGCGCGGCGCGGTGGCCGACGGAGTGCATGTGTTCCGGGGGATTCCCTACGCGGCGCCGCCGGTGGGCGCCAATCGCTGGCAGCCCCCGCAACCCGCTGCGGCCTGGGACGGCGTTCGTGACGCAACAGCGAACGCGCTGATCGTGCTCCAACCCCCGATGCCGCCACCGTTCGGTGGCGATCTACCACCGGCCGGTGACGACTGCCTGAACCTGAACGTGTGGACACCCGACACCACTGCCACGGGCTTGCCGGTGCTCGTATGGATCCACGGTGGGGCCTTCGTCAGCGGTAGCGGTATCGAGCCGACCTATGACGGTGCGTCGTTCGCTCGCCAGGGAGTGGTGTGTGTCACCATCAACTACCGTCTCGGCGCAGAAGGTTTCCTGCACCTCGCCGACCACTTCGAGCAGTTCGCCGATGCAGGCAACCTCGGCATCCTCGATCAGGTTGCTGCGCTGCGCTGGGTGCGCGACAACATCGCTGGGTTCGGCGGCGACCCCGGGCGCGTCACCATCGCAGGTGAGTCGGCTGGTGCGATGAGCGTGGGCACGCTGCTTGCAACCCCATCGGCGGGCGGGCTGTTCCAGCAGGCTGTCCTGCAGAGCGGTGCAGGCCACAACGGCATCAGTGCCCCCACCGCCTCGCGTATTGCAGGTCACCTGCTGGAATTGCTCGGGGTGGCGCCTGGCGACCTCGACGCTCTCCAACGCGTGACGCCGGCACAGTTGCTCGACGCCCAGGTGGCGTTGTCCGCCGAGATCCAGACGACGCGCAACCCCGAACGCTTCGGCGAGGCGGCGAACTCGGCGATGCCCTTCCAGCCCACCTACGGCACGGCCGTGGTGCCACAACGACCGATCGACGCAGTCGCCGCGGGATCAGCCGCAGGCGTGTCGATGTTGATCGGCACCACGATGGAAGAGTCATTGGTGTTCGTGGTCGCAATGCAGGACATGTTCAACGACGAGATGGTGGCGCTCACGCTCGATGTCGTGTTCGCCGGTGCTGGTGCCGCTGCGCTCGACCAGTACCGGGGCAGCCGGCCGACGGCGGCACCCCACGAGATCGTCGCGGCTGTGGAGACAGACCGGATGTTCCGGGTGCCCGCCGTCCGCATGGCCGATGCACAGTCAGCGCTCAACCCCAATGTGTGGATGTACCGCTTCGATTGGCGCACCCCGATCCTGGGTGGGGCCTTCGGGGCCTGCCACGCGCTCGAGTTGGCCTTCGTGTTCAACACCCTGCAGAGCGAGATGGCGGCCACGTTCAATGGTCCCGACGCCCCGCAGTCCGTTGCTGATGCCATGCACGCTGCATGGGCGCACTTCGCCGCCAATGGCGAGCCCGGGCATGCCGGTCTGCCCGAGTGGCCGCGTTACGGGGCCGCCCAGCGGGCCACGATGTTGTTCGACGAGGCATGCGCGCTCGTCAATCACCCCGGCGCTGCCGAGTTGGCACTGTGGGACGGCGTGATCTGATCCTCGTCAAGCGGGCTGGCGTTGGTGAGCGACGCAGCAACGGTCACGGAAGCTGCTGGGCCACGAGCGGGAGCACCCGGTCGGCACCAGCTGAGCGCAGGAGTGCCGCAGCGAGCGTGGTCGTCCATCCGCTGCGGTAGGTAGCGGCAACGAGCAGGACCGTGCCGCTGATTCGTGCATCGGGGGCCAAGGCGAGCCGCGAGGTGAGCTCTGCGACACGGGCACCCGAAGCGGTGTCGGAGGCCACCGGATCGCCTGACCAGACGAGGGCCTCGAGCGTGGGGAGCTTGCCGGCCTGGCCGATGGCCGCGGCCAGTGCTGCTGCATAGGTGCCGCCGTCGGGACCGGGCAGGGCCACGACGACGGTCGGGCGCGATGCCCACTGATTGCGCCACTGTCCGAGCACGTGCAGTGCCCCGGCAGTGCTGGCGGGTCCGGCGCGTCGCGACCGGACCTCGGCGACCACCTCGGGCCAGGCTGGGTCGTCGGCGAACGCAATGGCGCGACCGTCATCGGCGCCGGTGATCTTGCCGCGCCATGACGCAACCCCACTCGGCCAGAGTTTGCGCGCCTGGATCAGGTTCACACTGCCGCGCATCCACGTGCGCGCCTGCTCGACCCGTTCGTGCGGCGGTGTGCTGAAGCCCACCACGGCACGCTCCGTACAGACGCCGCAACGGCCGCACGGCTGTGGCTCGGGATCGTCGAGAGCTTGTTGCAACAGCAACATCAGGCACGATTGCTTGCGGGCATACCTGCGCATCAACTCGGCCTCGTGGTGCCTGGCGGTGCGTAGGGCGTCGTATTTCGCTGCGTTGAACTGCCATCCCTGCCCGGTCGCCTCCCAGCCTTGGCCGGTGCGCGCCACAGCGCCGTCGACGCTGAGTACCCGCAACAGTGCCTCGATCCTGCTGCGCCGGCCGCCGGTGGCGGTTTCGAGTGCGATCAGGCTGAGCGGCCCGGCATCGAGCTCGGCCAGGACACGCTGCGCCAGCGCCGGGTCCGGTATCCCGACGGTGGCGAAGTACTCCCACAGTTGCTCGTCGGTTTCGGCCGGGAGCAGGACGGCAATGGCGTCGTCGATGGCCCGCCCGGCGCGTCCGACCTGCTGGTACATCGCCACCGGTGACGACGGCGAGCCGACGTGTAGGCAGAAGGCCAAGTCGGCCTTGTCGTAGCCCATGCCCAGCGCCGAGGTGGCCACGACCACCTTCACCTGGTTGAGCTGCAAGCGTTGCTCGATGACCGAGCGCACCTCGGGGTCGAGTTGGCCGTGGTAGGCAACGGCGTCGTGACCGGCCTCGACCAGAAAGGCGCTGAGCCGTTCGGCCTCGGCGACGGTGAGCACGTAGGCGATGCCCGAGCCGGCGATCTGGCCGAGCGCCTCTGAGACCCACGCCCACCGTTCGGCCGCGTTCAACCCGTTGACCACATCGAGGCGCAGGCTCGAGCGGGCGAGGCTGCCGCGGATCACCGTGGTGTCGGCCCCCAACTGTGCCGCCACATCGGTGGTGACGCGTTGGTTCGCCGTGGCCGTGGTGGCGAGCACCGGAACGCCGGGCACGCCGGTGAGGACGGCAGCGATGCGCTGATAGTCGGGCCGGAAGTCATGCCCCCAATCGGAGATGCAATGTGCCTCGTCGATCACGAGCAGGCCGATGCGGCTGGAGAGTTCGGCCAGACGGGTGGTGAAGGTGGTGCTGGCCAGTCGTTCTGGTGAGATGAGTAGCACGTCGATCGTGTTGGCGCTGAGCCCTTGGTACACCTTGTCCCAATCGTCCTGATTCGTCGAGTTGATCGTTGCCGCCCGGACCCCGGCACGGGCCGCTGCAGCGACCTGATCGCGCATCAGCGCGAGTAGCGGGGAGACCACCAACGTTGGGCCGTGCCCAGCAGCGCGATTGGCGGCCGTGGCGGCCCAATACACGGCGCTCTTGCCCCATCCGGTTGCCTGGACCACCAGCACTCGTCCGCGGGTGACGGTGAGGGCGGCGACGGCATCGAGTTGCCCATCGCGGGGGCAGGCAGCGGGCCCGGCCATGCTGGCGAGCACGCGGTCGAGCGCGGCCGCCGCTTCAGCGCTGCTGATCGGGTCTGGTGGCATGAGGTGGTCAAGGGTAACTGAGCCCGAGTGCTGCGTGGGTCGCTGCGCCGGCGATGCCGTCTGCCGCTAGCCCGACAAGGTATTGGAAATCGATCGTCGCTGCGCGGGTGTTTGGCCCGAATTGTCCGTCGATCGAGTCGGTGAAGAGTCCCCAGCTGGAGAGCATCCTCTGCAGGCGCACCACGCGTGGACCATCGTGCGACCGCTCGAGCGGCCCCGTTGCTGGCTCGGCAACGAGATGGCGATCAACAGCGCATGACGAGTAGCCATCGCCGACGAACTGCGTCGCGATATCGAAGGGCATGCCAGAGTCGGTGAGTAACAGGGGACACGCAGCGTTGAACCGGCCGCGAAGGACCCAGCCGCCAGTGTTCCATCGGTAGATCGTTACGCCCTCGCAATTGCCGCAGTCGTTGCTGTCAGCGGTGGCCCACACTCCGTGGCACACCGGCACGATCGACGCTGCCTGCGATGCATTGTGGGTGATGGTGAGCGCATCGCAGGACCCCGCTGGTGGGGAGGTCGGAAACCTCGACGTGGTCGGCGACGGTGTCGCAACGACGGTTGCTGTGGCTGTGGCTGGTGGCGTTGTTGGTGGCGTTGGTGGTGGTGTTGGCGTTGTGGTGGGTTCGGTACTGATGGGTGTTTTCGCGGCAGGGTCGCTTGTGAGCGTCGTGTCCGGCGCCGGTGCCGCCGTGGTGTTACCGCTCTGTCGGACTGGGCTATCGCGGGTGAACGCGCTCGAGGCGATCACGACGCCGAGGATGGTGCCCACCATTGCCAAGGCGAGGAGGCCAATCATGGTCCGTCGCGAATGCTTTGTTCTGGCGGCTCTTCCGCGCTGTGGGGGTGGCGGCGGAACGGTGGGCAGTGCGGAAACCTGTGGTGGCGGGAGCTCGCTGCGGTTGTCAACTGCGGGCGGCGGCGGTGCAGGCACCAGAGGTGGTGGTGCAGATGCCGGTGCTGCGGATCCGTCGTTGATCGGCGCTCCACAGCGGGGACAAAACGATTGGCTCGGCTTGACCGTGGCTGCGCACCGCGAGCAACTCGTTGCGTTCATCAGAACCCTCCGTACTGGCAGCAACATCACGGAGAGGCACCGGATATCGCGCTCGTCGTTGACGCTAACGATCAGGCCATGCCCGGTGGGCGAGGTGGGTACACCGATTTCGATTCGATCGACCGGCGGGCGGTTAGCCTCGGCGTTGCCTTCTCAAGTGGGCCGAACAACTGTGCGCGCTCGCCACATACGGCGCAGGTGGTGCACGGAGACTGCACGGGGACCGAATGCCGCCGAACTCAGACATCCCCAGACAACGGCCCCGGCTGTCCACGACAGGCCAGCTGGCGCAGCCCGGGAATCCCTCGGTGGCTCGACAGGCAGAGATGCCCCCGGGTGGACCGACCTGGGCGGCACCTCCCCCTCTGCCGCCGCAGCCTCCGCCGATGAATGCGCCGTATCCGACACCGAACCAGCCGGGCTGGTTCGGTGATCAATACCATGTGATGCTCCCCGGCCTGGGCCAGCAGGTGTATGCGTTCGTCCAGATGCAGGGCCTGGCACAGCAGAACGTGATCAAGCCCACCACGATGGTGCAGCGGGTCGGCGATACCTTCGCCGTGCCGGCCGCGTCGGTGCCGGGGCTCTTCAGCGACAAGACCTACGTGGCCGCCATGCTGCTCTCGTTCTTCCTCGGCGGGCTCGGCGTCGACCGCTTCTATCTCGGCTACACCGGCCTTGGTCTGGCCAAGCTGTTCACCTTCGGCGGTCTCGGAATCTGGACGCTCATCGATTTCATCCTGATTGCCGTGCGCAAGGTGCCAGACAGCGAGGGCCGGCCGCTCGCATGATCACGCACCCGTTGGGGTGAGCCAGCGTCCGTCCGAACGTGATGTCGTGCCCTGGGGGGCGATCCACACTGTTTGGTGATGGTGGCTGCCAAGGCGGGCGGCGACGGATACGGTGCCGCCATGTCATCACCTACTCCGTTCCACGAGATCCCCGGGGGGATCAAGACCTCGAACCGGCTGGGGGTCATGACGATTGCCGGGTTGATCGGCGGGGTGATCGGGTTCGCCCTGTCTCACATCCCAGGCGACGGCAAGGACAGCACTTCTCTTTCTGAACTTCGACACCACACGGGACTGTGGTTCATGTTCATTGTGGTGGGCATCGGCGCGGGCTTGATCGCCGGCAACAGCTACCTCGACGGCAAGCCACCCTCGGGCGAGTCCCTGCTGGTCGCCGTACCGGCACTCCTTGTTGGCGGGTACGTCAGCGGGTATCTCGCCCAGATGATCTTCACCTCGATGCTCGACGACGCTGCTCTCCAGAGCTGCGCTGACAGCAACAGTTCGTGGTGCGTGGCGTACGCGATTCCTCGAGCAGTTGCGTGGCTCGTGGCCGGTGGCCTCGGTGGCCTTGCCGTCGGCGCCTCGTTCCGTTCGCGCAAACGCATCCAGAACGGTGTGCTCGGTGGCCTTGCGGGTGGGCTGATCGGCGGCGCCCTGTTCGATGTGGTACCGGTCATCATTGGCCGTGACAGTGAGGCCGCGTCACAGGTGATTGGGATCTGTCTGATCAGCACGCTGATGGGGTTGCTCATCAGCATGATCGATACAGCGCGCACCGCGATGTGGCTCGAGGTCATCAGCGGCGAGATGCGTGGGCGTCAGTTCCTGATCATGGAACAGACAACTACTGTCGGTTCGGCCAGAACAGCGAACGTCACTCTGGTCTCCGATCGTCAGATCAAAGAGGTGCACGTCACGATCACCCAAGCGTCGGGGCGGGCGTCGTTTACGTGCGCGATGCAGGCGCCGGTGCTACTCAATGGTTTCGAATCGCACGGCGCCAACCTGTCGAACGGCGATGTGCTGCGCATCGGCAACACCGACCTGCGCGCAGGGTTTCGCCAGGCGACCGGTACAGCCTCGTACCCGCCGCCACCGCCAAACGGTGCCGGCAGGCCTCCCGATGGCGTCCCCAGGGGTCGCCCGACGGCAAGCGACGCGGCTGCCAATCCCGGCGGCGACTGGACATCGTCACGTTCCAACCCGCCGCCCCCGCCCGGTGCGTCGCGTGGTCCGGCCTCGGCTCCACCGCAGCCGACGAGCCGGCCGAGGCTGCCGACCAAGCCGACGAACAACTGACGCGGTCGGGCTGCTCACCGAAACGGTGTACCGCTTTGGGTGGGCGGAGTTGGTCGAGGTGCGAGACTTCCCGCTTCGGCGCATAGTTGAGGAGTTGCCACAATGCAATCGATGACCGGCCAAGAGCTGCTCCTGTTCTACATGGTGTGCGACGAGTCGGGGTCGATGGGACCCAACGGTGGCATCCAGGCCATCAACACCGCACTGCCCGAACTGCACGCCACGCTCGCGGCGGATCCCCTGGTCGTCGACAAGAGCCGGCTTGCCATCATTGCGTTCTCGGACAACGCCGAGGTCATCTTGCCGCTCAGCAAGGTCACCGACGTGTCGGACATGCCCGGTGTGCAAGAGGCCGGTGTCACCAACTATGGGCAGGCCTTCCGGTTGCTTCGCACCACCATCGAGCACGACGTCGAGTCCCTCAAGCAACAGGGTTTCCGCGTGTATCGGCCGTGCGTGTTCTTCATGAGCGACGGCGAACCGAGCGATCAGTGGGAACCCGAGTACCAGAATCTGATGAACCACCGCTATCACCCGGGCATCGTTGCCTTCGGTGTCGATGGTGCCGAGCCGGCCATTCTCGCAAGGATCGCCACCCTGAAGTGTTATGTGGGGCGGGACACGGTGGGTGCCGGTCGGGCGCTGGCCAGCGTGATGAGTTCAATCGGTAACTCCATCATCTCGTCAACATCGAACGCACATGACGGCCCGGCCAACATTGATCTCCCCCCGGTCATCGATGGCTTCGACACGGTGCCGCTCATGCCTCTCGACACGCTCTGAGCCGCTGATGAAACGGCCATCGCGTGGCAGGACAAACGGTCCTGACGTAGCTCTCCCACCGCTCGATCCAGGTTTCGTGGGTCTTGCCGCGCTCACCGATGTATGGGGCGCGAAGGTGCTCCAGCCGGTGGCTGGCCAAGAGGCCGTGCCCGCATCCCCCGTCACCGGTGGTTCTCTCACCGGCCAGTTGTACGGGGAGAAGACAACGTTTTCCCGGGAGCCATGGTGGGGCAGCAGGGGCTGGTGGAAGGTCGCCGAATCAGGGGAAGCCAACGACATCAGGACCCACGTCGGCACCGTTGGCGATCTGGCGATGGCGGCTACGTCTCTGCGGGGGAACAAGCACCGGCTTGCCGGGCAAGTCAATGAGGATTCGTACGCTGTGTCGACCATCACGCTCGAGGACGGGTGTCAGTACCTGGTGGTTGCGGTCTGCGACGGCATGGGGTCGGCGCCGTACTCGAGCTTCGGCGCCCGCCTTTCGGCGCACACGGCACTTGCGCTTCTCGGGGAGGTGCTCCGGGCCTTTCCGGAGGGCTATGAAGAAGTGCTCCGCTCGGGGCAGACAGCGTTCCTGGCAGAACTCACCCGACGGGTGAGTGAATACCGTATGCACGAGTTCGACGCGCCGCCTGTACGTCATGGCGAGATCGCGTTGAACGACATCCAGAGCACTCTGACGTTCGCCATCGTGCCGAGCCTGATCGGGGCGGCAAGCGCGGGCCGGCGCAGGGTGACCCTGGGCATCGTCGGCGACAGTCCGGCGTTCTGTCTCAGCGGGGCAGCGTGGACACCGATCGAGCCGGCCAAGGACAACGGAGGTGTCTGGAGTTCCGCCACAGCCGGGTTGCTCGGCGCCACCTCCATGGTGGTCACCGGCGTGGATCTGGGACCCGGTGAGGCGTTGCTGGTCAGCAGCGATGGCATCGGCAACTTCCTGACCTTCAACGGGCTGCCAACAGCATTGGGGGTCGATCTGGCACATCGCTGGAGTCGTCCGGTCGGGATGCTCGAGTTTGTTCGCGACGTCGCGTTCGAGATGCAGAGCGCCGACGACGACCGAACTGCGCTGATGGTCTGGTTGCCCGGCAGCAGTTCATGACCAGCGTGGCGCTGTCATCGATTGCGCCAGATCTCATCCGGGTCGCCGACGGCGGCGAGGGGATCGTCTATCGCATTCGAACTCGACCGACGATTGTCTACAAGGAATACAAAGAGGCGCAGCGCCCCACGCTCAACGTGGCAGCCCTTCAGGATCTGATCGATCTCGCCGACCAACTCCCCCCGGGCGACCGCGTGCGGCTTTTGTCGCGGACCGTCTGGCCCAAGTCGACCGTTGTCCAGGGGGCGCGTGTCATCGGGTTTGTCATGGACGCAATCGGACCGGGCTACTACCGTCGATACGGCTTGCGTGCGAATCCGAAAGAGGTGCTGTGCGACTGGAACCAACTCATCTACCAGTCTGATTCCGTTCCTGAGCACATGCTCTCCGAGGTGCCTCGTCCCTCGACCGCTGAGGCGGTTGAGTTGCTGCAGGATCTCGCCCAGACAGTCGAATTGCTGCACCGAAACGGCATCGTGGTGGGTGACATGTCCGGCAAGAACCTGGTGTGGTCGATTCGGCCATCGTCTGTGCTGTTGATCGATTGCGACAGCTTTCGCCGAGCCGGGTCGCGCGGGGTCTGCGCACACAAGGAGTCGCCCGGTTGGATCGATCCGACCTTGCACGGGCAGCCAACGGGCAAAGACAGCGATGTCTACAAGATGGGCATCGCTGCGTACCGGTGCCTCTGGCGCGACTCGACAACAACGGTCACGAGCCAGTTGGTCGCTTCGCGACGTTCGCAGCATGTTCCGGCCGCGCTCGTCTCGCTCATCGCTGCCAGCGTCGGTGACTCAGGCCGTCCCTCGGCGGCCGACTGGGTGACGACCTTGGGGAGTCTCTACAAATACGGTGGCCGTCCGACGCTCGGTGCCACGTCGACGGCACACTCAGCACCCGTCCGTCCGCCCCGGGTCCGCCTGCAGTTCAAGCACTGACCCGGCTGCCGTCGGCCTTACGGGCAGGTGCCCTTCAACAGGAAGACATCGATGTCGGCCCTGTCTGTGCTGAGCCCGGTGTTGAAGAAGGCCAGGGACAGCTGGGCGCCGAACCGGTCTGGAGCGATCATGAGCAGCCGCTGGAAGAAGCGGTTGGCCAAGGCTGTTGCCGCAGTCTCATCGTTGCCGCCGCCGAACACGACGCTGAAGCCCACCCGGGTATCGGCTGGTAGGCCGCTGGCGAGAATGATCTCATTGAGCTGGCTGTTGAACGAGTCGACGACTGCGGGGTCGCTGGCATTGATGGACAGCCTGATTCGGTGCTTGTCGGTTTGCAGCGAACACGGGTCGGGCGGGGGACCGGCCACAGTGGTTGTGGTTGTGGTTGTGGTGGTGGTCGTTGCCGCTGGTTCGGCGATGGCTGGTGGGTCGGGGGCGCGGGCCGTCATGAAGGTAACGCTGCCAAGGAAGACCACCACCAGACCGAGCATCAGGTCGGTGTACAGCCACCCCGCAAGGCCCGTCGGGTCGTCATCGGGCGCATCAGGTCGATGGCGAAGCCGGCCCATCAGGCCCTGCCGCGTTGGGTGACGGTCGCGAGCCGATCGTGGATTGCGTCAAGGTCGTCGCGTAGCTGTTTGGTGCCGAACTCCACTGAGGAGCTGGTCCGTGAGAGCTGCTGCTGGACTTCCTCGAGGCCGATCAACACCTCATTGAGTACACGGGTGAAATCTCCATCGACGGTCTTGCCCAGTGCCCCCACGGACGCCACCAGATCGGTGACCGACTTCACGACGTGCCCACCGAGGTGCTGATCCAATATCTCGAGTCGACGATTGAATTGATCGAACTTGGGGCCCATGGCATCGACGCCGACGGACGCAGCTTCCAGACGGCCTGCTGCGTTGCCGATCATTCGGGCAGCACCCAGCAGGTCGCTCAGTGACTCTGCCAAGCTCTCGGCGATCGACTCCGGTGTCGCCTGACGGCTGCCGTGCAGTGCCTTTTTGATCGCCAGCGCAACATAGATCCGGCTGGACTCGGCAACCCGTTCGGCTCGTGCCGACTTGCGGGAAGCTCTGGTCTCGACGACTCCAGCGACCATCGTGGCCAGCACGATACCCGTGATGATGATGGCGTCGAGCAGGGCGATGTTCTGAATGCGCCATTCGGGGCCGAGCAGTCCGTCGCCGCCGCTCTGCCAGAACCGCAGGAAGTTGAGTTGGCTGGCTGGAGGTTGGGCATCGGCGTATGCGCCGAACGCATCGGTGGCCTGCCTGATCGCGTACCAGGTCACAGCGACGGGAACGAAGACGGCGACGTTACGCAGAAAAATCAACAGGCGAGCGATTGTCCGCAGGATCCGTCCACCGGCGAGCTCGGGATGGGGCAGCATCTCGACGGGATCGAGCGAGGCCCACATCGACAAGTCCTGACGGGATGCGGATGCTTCGAGTAGGCCACCCACGTATGGGTCGTTGGTCGCCCTGTTCTCGGTCGCCCAACGCTGCAGAAGGGTCAGGTCGGCGCTGCTGGACGCGAACGGCGGAGCGAAGGGGATCGCCGCTGGAGCAGCCTGAGTTGGTTCCGGCGGAGCGAGGAGACCGGCGGGGTCGTCGACGTCGTCAGGGTCGGTGTCGTCAGGGTCGGTGAACTCGTCGTTTGGGATTTCTGCACTCTCGGTGTCGCCCGTCGTGTCGCCCGTCGTGTCGCCGTCGTCGTTGGCATCCGCCGCCAGAGCGTCTGAGTCGACGCCGTCGGCCGGTGTGTCGTCTGCCTGGTTGTCGTCGGTCTGTACGCCAGCGGCCAATGTGTCGTCGGGGGCGAGGCTTTCCTCGTCGCCGGAGTAGGTCGTTGTCATGTTCTCTTCTTCACTGTGTTGACGGGCCCTCGGGAGGCACGGCGGTTGGGGTCAGGGTGTTTGGGGTGACGCCGGGATTTGGGTCGGGTTACTAAACGGGCTCCGGCGTTGCATGGAGTCGATAGCCAGGATGCGTATCGTCACGGTGTCGGTCGGGTCGACAATGGTGAGTGCGATCGAGGGCGACGTCACGTCGCGTCGAAGGGTTGTCGGTGGCCGACCGTCGGCGTGGACGAACGTGGTCAGCACCACATAGGTCTCGATCGCGACGGCATCGTTGGTGAACGGCGGCGACCAGGAAACGGTTGCCTCGGTGGGGCTCGTGCGGCGCGTCACGATCTTGGCTACGGGCGCCGGAAGGGCCGGCAGGTCGAATGCAGCGGTCGGTGGGCCGATGCGGCGTGCCCCCGTGGGTGACTCAGCCATCACCCGATACTGCACGAGCCCTAGGACGGGCGGATATGGGATGTTCATCGTGCCGGACCTGGTGGCCCTCCGCGGTGCGGTCAGCTTGGACTGCACCGGTGTCCAAGTTGCCCCGCCATCGCGACTCTGTTCGACAAGCACAGATGTGATGTCGGAGATCGTCATGCCAGCAGGAATTGTCCACGACACGCGTCGATCGTCCTGGAGCGATACCACCACGGGGTTGGGTGGCGTTGGCGGACCCGGTGTGAAGTGTCGTTTGACGAGCACGCCGCCGACCGCCAGCACGACCACTGCGGCGGCTGATGCGATGAGGCGCCGCACGACGACGCGGCGAGCGGCGCGCCGGAGCGCCTCGATCCGGGCTGCTTCGGCAACCGGATCGAAGACGGCGATCGTTGCTGTCCTCGGTGCGGTCGGCGCGATGGCCCGGCGTGGCGGCGCCGGTGGCTCTGGCGTCGTGAAATGGACATCGGATGCGAGCGCCCCGCGCAGAACGCGTCCGTTCGGTGTCTGGACCGCTGCATAGAGTTGTGCGAGCGCCGCACTGCCTGGAGCCAGGCTCACGTCGCGTCGGGCGGAGCGGTCGGAGCCGAGGCGGGTTACCACCGTTTCGACCTCGCGGCCGTTTGCCCGCACGACCAGGACGGCGGCGTTGACAGAGGCCGATGCCGGCCATGTCCATTCGATCGATGACGTCTCCAACCCTGGGTGAACCCTGAGCTGGATCTCGGGCTCCATGGCCAACGCCCGGGCCACCGAACGAGTAATCCAAGGGTGCGCCTCGAGGGCGCCCAGCCCGGTGGTCGAGAGGTGGGTGGCAATGTCGGCGAACTCGGCGTCGTAGATCAGCCGCTCCAACTCGGCCGCAGTGGTCGGTGCATGGACGAGCCCGGAGCCGGCTAGGAGATCGAGTGTGAAATACCGCTGCGCCCCGCTCTGTCGCAGGAGCAGTCGGCGACGCAACCCCCGCGCTGCATCGATGCTCGCCTCGAGGCCGATCTGCTCCCGAGCGGATTGGACCCATCGCAGCTCATCTGGACCGCTGGCGATTTCGGCGCAGGTCAGCATCTGGCGCGCGAACCCGGTGTTGACAGCGCGTGCAAACAGGGTGTGGCGCCGGGCCGGGTCGAGGCGGGTTCGCAGAGTTGTGGCAAGTGTGGCGAAGCCGGACTCGTCGCCGGATTCGTAGACGCGGGCAAGCACAACGCCGATGTTCAGCCCGCACCGAGTGTCGAATTCCGTGGCGCCTGCCGCGCTGGGAACATCCGATGGCTTCTGAGCCAGGAGTCGCCAGATGAACAATGCGAACTTGGCGCGGTCCTGTTGGATCGCATCGAGGCCTCGGGGAGCCTGCCAGTCAGGACTGTTGACCGCCGATTTCAACCGTTCCTCGAAGGTGACGATCGAGTCAGCGTCGAGCAGGAATACTCCTGGGTCACGGCCCATCCGGACACAGATGTTGTTCGAGGAGATGTCGCCGTAGACCAAGCCCCACTGGTGCAGCAGGCAAAGGGTGTCGTGCAGCTCGATGGCGATCTCGAGGCGGGCATTGGTGGAGACCTGTGGTTGCGCCGAGCCGACCGCTGCACCCTGCCAATAGGAGCTGTCGAGCAGAAATTTCGTCTGCAGCAGGGTCATCTTCTCGCGCTTGGCGACGGTGAGCGAGAAGTACGACTCCGCGGGGGCAGTTGGCATCGCATAGCCGACGACCGCGTCGCGTTCGCCGAATGCCTCTAGCGGCCAAGAGACGCTCTGCATCAACCGTGCTCGTTCGCTGGTTCGCGCTGCAGCAGCTGTCTCGATCAGGCGGAGCAGTCGGTGGGCGTCGTCGCCGAGGAGCGGCTTCTTGAATCGTTTGATGCAGAGCGCCGGGTTGCGTGGATCGGTGAACACGTC
>CAFBLP010000084.1_pt1 | contig 14826 bp, 16 predicted proteins | sample 7268181 | NCBI WGS metagenome assembly CAFBLP01 (sample SAMEA6814034, study PRJEB35770) | freshwater metagenome | biome: Freshwater; feature: Freshwater reservoir; material: water | place: Czech Republic | collected 2017-05-23 | depth 30m m | reverse complement strand
ATGCGCTGGAGTGGGCAGTCGCCGAGGCGAAGTTGCGCCACGACCACCTCCTCATCGTGTCGTGCTGGGAGTACCCCATGTTGATTGCCAGCGAGGTCGTGTGGGTCACCCCACCCAACAGCGGCGAGCTCATCGCAGCTGCAGTGGCTCGAGCCGAGCGACTCATCAGCGAACTGAAAATCAACCTCACCGAGGTGCCCTACGACATCGTCTCGCCCGAAGGACGCGCCGGCGCCGAGTTGGTTCGCCTCGCCGCCGAGGCAGATCTCCTGGTGCTCGGATCACGCGGCGCCGGTTCGGCCCGCGAAATGCTGCTGGGTTCGGTATCGAACTACTGCGCCCACCACAGCACCTGCCCGGTCGTGATCATCCGCCCGCCGGCCTGACTCGCTTCCTGGCTACCGGCTGCTTCGCCGGTGCTGTCGGCACCAGGTCGAGCACCTCGTCGAAGCCGGCCTGCAGACATGCCATGAACACGTCGTGGTCGGGGATGGCGATGGCGTCGATGTTGATGCCAAGGCAACAGGTGTCGCGATACGACATCAGCGTCACGTTGACGGCGGACCCGGCCGTGGGCCCGAACGGATAGAAGCGCTGCACCTCGGCGCCGAGCAGGTACAGGGGAATCGGCACGCCCGGCACATTGCTGGCCAGGAAATCGACGTGCTTCAGGATCGATCCGATGACCTCCCTCGGCAACAGGTTCAGCACACCTGCGATGGCGCTGGTATGGGCGAGGGACGGCTCATCCCTGACACGTCGGCCGAGCTCGTGCAGGGCCCTGATGCGCTCGGCTGGATCGGCGAGCCCCACGGGAACCTTGAACCGCATCACCGTCACATGGTTACCCCCGACGGCATCGGTCTGCGATCGCAGGCTGATCGGCATGGCGACGCGTAGTTCGTCGACTACGGCACCATGCAGCTCGTGATAACGACGCAGGCCTCCGCTGATACCGGCGAGGAACCCGTCGTTCACCGTACCGCCCGCCATCTTTGCCCCATCGTGCAACACCTTCAACGGGACATCGATCGTGCGAAAGCAGGTGGCGAGATGCCGTTCGGTCATCACGGGCGACAATGTGTCCGAGGCAGGCGCCACGGTGCGGGCGATCGACCGCACCACGCTGACGGTGTCGGCCATGGCCTGCTGAGGATGACGCAGGGCGCGCAGCAGGTTGGGGATCACCGACGGCGCGTTGCGGCGGGCCAGGCCGACGACGCTGTCAACATCGTGCTCGACGACATCACGTAGCCGGCTGAGAAAGTCACCAGCACCGGCATCCGGAAGCTCTGCCATCTCCACGTCGCTGGTGTCGGCATCGGCGGCAACGTCGAACAGGTAGGCGGCGAGCTGCACCGAACCGACACCATCGGTGAGCACATGATGCACCTTCATCACCAACGCGGCCCCGCCGCCCTCGAGGCCGTCGATCAGGGTGAACTCCCACAGCGGGCGAGCCCGATCAAAGCCCTGCATGGCGGTATGCCGAGCAAAGTCGATCACCTGTTGCACCCCTGCCGGAGCCGGTAGCGCCACATGCCGCACGTGGTAGCTGAGATCGAAGTCGGGATCGACCTCCCATCGCAACAGGTTGGGGTGCAGCGGCGGCTTCACCACCTTTCGGCGCAGGTTCGGCACCAACCGCGTGGTGCGGTCCACCCTGTCGACCAGACCGGCCCAGTCGGGCATCCTGTCGAGCAGCGCCACGCCGAGGATCGTGGAGCGAAGCAGCGGATCCGATTCCACCATCCACATGATCGCATCGGTCTGGCTGAGGTAGTTCTTGTCGGCCCCCGCAGTCTTCATCTCACATTCCCTTCTGACGGGTTGTCCAGTGGAATACCGAATGGGAGCGCCCTGTGGGGCGCTCCCATCCGTCCATCCCTCGTGGGGGGCGAGGAGAACTTATGCGGTGTGGCTCACCGCTGCGACGACCTTGTCCTTGGGTGTCGTCAGAGCGTGGATGAACCCGGCGATCGAGGCGAGCAGCAGGACCAGTGCGGCACCGAAGCACACCATCTCTGCCTGGCCGCCCTTCTCACCGAAGACGCTGAAGCCGTAGGAGGTCAACAGCAATCCTCGCAGCGTCTCGCCCTTGAAGGCGTTCTCACGGAGTCCAGCCAGCGAGTCGGCGGCCTTCTGCAGTTCGTCGGTCGGCTTGCCCGCGGTCTTGGCGTCTGTCACGGCCTTCTTGGCGGCAGTCACCGCTGGGCCAAGGCTTGCATAGGTCTTGCCTTCCTGCCCGGCAGCCTTTGCGCCTTCGCGCAGGTGCAGTGCAATGTAGTCATTGGCGTAGCACTCGGCCTTCTTGCCGCTGTCAAGCGCTGTCTCGGCGTACTTGTTGAGGCACACGGAGGTCTTTGCGTCACCGGTCAGGCCGGCGACCGGCGTGAACGTGATGTCCTGCTGGGACAACTGGTTGTGTACATACGACTTGGCGAAATCAGCGTTGTCCTTGAGAACGAATCCGAGGATTGCAAGGAGAACGGCAAGCAGTACACCGCCGACGCTGAATACAAGATCCAGAGTTCTACGCTTCATGGGTTATTGGCTCCTCATGGCTGATCCAGCGTCTGTGCTGAATGGTTTCGGTCAACATGGTCAGAGTACGAGCCGGGCAAATACCCCGCTAGGGACCAATGGCACTGCCCGGAAGGACAACCGATACACGCTCTTCAGGAGCCACTGGCCCGGAACTTGTTGACGGACCCCAGACCGATGCTGGCGGCGAGAACGACTCCGATGACGATCGCGTCGGTGTGCGAACCGAGCACGTACGAGGCGACCGCGTACACCTGGGCACCGTGGCCGAACCTGCGTGCGAACGGGCACTAGTTTGACAACGTGGATGCAGCCCCCGACCAACCCTGCTGTTCGCCGCAGCGCACGCACCACGATGCTGCGATGCCGACTGCGCCCGGCGGCACGCACACACCGTCCGGCACGGTGGATACCTCACGCTGGATCGCCCTCGGACCCGACGAGTTCACCATGGGCGAGGACGGACCATGGGCCTACCCCGACGATGGCGAGACCGTGCGCCGCGCTGCTGTGGCACCGTTCACGGTCGCTCCAATGGCGGTGTCGAACGCCGATTTCGCACGGTTCGCCGCCGCAACCGGCTATCGCACCGAGGCCGAGCAGTTCGGGTGGTCATTCGTGTTCGGGGGTTTGCTGCCTGACGATTTTCCCGACACACGCGGGGTCGCCGCAGCGCCCTGGTGGCGCCAGGTCGAGGGTTCATCGTGGCGTCACCCCGAAGGGCCGCACAGCAACGTGTCCACCCGTCCGGATCACCCGGTGGTGCACGTCAGTTGGCACGACACCCAGCACTACTGCGCGTGGGCGGGCGTGCGCCTGGCCACCGAGGCCGAGTGGGAATACGCCGCCCGCGGCGGTGCCACCACCACCTTCCCATGGGGCGACGAACTCGAACCGCAGGGTGAACACCGCATGAACGTGTTCCAGGGCACCTTCCCATCGGCCAACACCGGCGCAGACGGTTTCCTCGGCACCTGCCCGGTTGATGCCTTTGCCCCCAACGGCTTCGGCCTGTACAACACCGTCGGAAACGTATGGGAGTGGACCGCCAGCCAGTTCGCCCCCTCACGACCGGGAGATGCGCTCTACGCGCTCAAGGGCGGCTCGTACCTGTGCCATGCCTCGTACTGCCGCCGCTACCGGCCGGCGGCGCGCATGGGCTCAACACCCGACAGCAGCGCTGGAAACATCGGGTTCCGCTGCGTCGCCTGAGCCCACCCAACGGAGTCGGCCGAACGCCTGCGCATGGCACCCGACACTATGTTCACCAGATGGTTACAAGTAGTTCATTTCCTGTCTTTCGTTGTGGTATTTTTTATTGGGTGACATCGCAAGACACTCAGGACCTCGGCAGCACCCGCGAGAAACTGATCGACACCGTCATCACCATGCTCAACGAGAACGAGCAGGGTCGGATGAAAGTGCAAGACATCGCCAAGAGGGCTGGCCTGACAACGGGCGCCATCTACTGGTGTTTCAAGGATCGCCGCGACCTCATTGATACCGCACGCGCCGAGCGCTACATCAAAGAGACGCTTGCCTCCATGCAAGCCAGTCGGGAAGAATTTGAAGAGAATGCTCGCCAGGGGATTCCCAACGTCCGTGGTCGATACGTGGTCGAGATGCTTGGCAACCCTCGGCTCAGAAGGGAACGGGTCCAAGTCCTCGCTGCGGCGATGACTGACCCAGCACTCGGTGCCGCTGTACGCGTAGCCCAGCAGAAGATCATGGCAGCGCTCGTCGAAACCTTCACGAGTGCCCAGGCCGCTGGCATCTTCAGACCAGACATCGATCCCGTCAGCCTGGGAGCGTTTGTGTACTCCTTTGCCGTCGGTTACGCGGCGATCGATCTCTTAGACGAGGCCAAGCCGGACCCGAATGCGTGGCTTTACCTCATCGGCTGTGTTGTCCAGGCCTTTGAGGTACACCCGAGCCCCGATGCACGTTCAGCAGGTATGGACTTCGTTCACCCGCAAAGCCCTCAGTAGGCCGGCAGCAATCTGCCGACGTGCTCGAAGAGATTCCAGAGCACGAAGCAAAAGGGAAGCACGCCGAACAACCCGGCGCGTAGAGACCCCATCGATGCTGCGGTCACCGTGATGCCGGCGATGGTCACCAGCATCAAGAGAGCCAGCACAATCGTCGGGGCCAGTTCCTCGGGCAACCCATCCAGGCCCTGACGAAGGTTGGGTACCGCCATTTCCTTCACGTTCGGTGTCGCCGGCCGGACGGTGCTCTGGGTGTTGCCCATCGCGTCGGTCACCGGGGTCACGTCGCCGCCGCCGGTGACAGCGGGGTCGGTGCTGGTGGGGTCCGGTGGCGTCACCGCTGGCTCGAGGAGGGCCAACGGCAGCCCGACCAAGCGTGCCACCACCACGATTCGTTCGCGGGCGCTGTAGCGCGGGTGGCATGCCGTCAACGTGAGCCGGTCGTCGCCGAAGTCGCCGAGCACAAAGCCGTCATCGGGGCCCACCACGGCGTGGCCAGCGTCGATGGAATGAAGGCTGTCCAGCGATGATGCGAACGCCTCGAGCGGATCGATCACCTGATAGGTGGCATCCCCAACGGGCGTCATCACGGTGATCGTATCCCCCGGCAGCAATTCGTCGAGTCGGCCGAACGGGGCCCCATAGGTGCTGCGGTGCCCGGCGACGGACGCATTCCCACGCGCACCCAGCACGCTGCTGCCCTGATAGCGGCCGGGGCCGGCGCGCAGTTGGTCCACGCCCACGCCTTCGACCACATACTTGTCGAGCCCGATCTCCGGAGCGACAATGCGGGCGATCACATCACCGGGCAGGGCATCACGCACCAGACGAATGGCCTGCTCGGTGGCGGGAGACATCGTGGTGACCGGCACGGTCGCCGGGGCGGACACCGGCACCGTGGTGGAGGCAGACGGAACGGTGGTGGTCGTGGCATCCGGCACTGCTCCGCCACCGGTTCCCGCCGCAACGTGCTCGCTGAAGGTCGCCGCCAGGGTCTCCTGGGCACGCGTTTCATACCACCCGGTACCAAACAGTTGATAGGCCACGAACAAGCCGATGATCGCGCTGAGCCACACCAGGGCTACGCCGACCGATCGAAGCGTGCGCCTACCCGACGTTGACGTCACCACGCGGAGGGACCCGTCGGGAGACCGATCGGGATCACGCCGCGCCGATCACCGGGAACGACGAAGGCGGCGCATTCCGGCGCGCTGACGTTCCACAGGTTCATCGGCCACCACGGTATAGGTGTTGTCCAGCCGATCGGCAACCGGGTGGGGCCGTCGAGCCGAACCGGTGTCGTCAGAATCCGCTGGCTGCGAACTCCGCAGTAGTTGCCGCAGCGACGATGCGCCGGGCGCCGGGAACATGGTCGGCACGACAGCTGTCGGTGGCGCTTGCAGCGGAACCTGCGCCGGCGCAACGCGAGGCATCTGCGGGGCAAGCGGCTGAGCGAGCCATTCGGGCCCCAGATCGGGTCGGCCGAGGTCGTTCTCTGATGGGTCGTAGTTACTCATCGCGCCGCTTCGCCAGCTCGACGGGCCGCTCGGCGCGCCCGGGGACGACGCCAACGCGACATCGTGCGCAGCTCCTCGAGTTCGTCGGCCACCCGCTTGGCGACCTCGCGGTCGATCGATTCCCACCGTCGCGCTGCTCGCTTTTGCTCGTGCGCTGCCTGCTCGCAGACGGTCACGAACTGCTCGTGCGCGGTTGCGAGCGCAGCATCAGCAGCCTGGCGGCGCGCTGCCAGCTCGTCGCACTCGCGGCGAACGGCCTGGATCGTGTTGACCAGGCCCTGCAACTGGGCGTCTTTGTCAGCAACCTGCACGTGCAGTTCGGCAGCGCTCGCGGTGAGCTGGTCGCAGACCACGCCCAGCTCCATACGCCTCAGCAGGATCTCCTCGGCGCTGGCCCGCAGCTGACGCAACTCAACCCGGGCGGCATCACGCTGGCGCTCGGCGTCGTCCCGATCAACAGTGAGGCTGCTGATTTCTCCAGCTAGGTGATCGCGGGCGATGCGGGCCCCCTGCAGACGGACCTCGTCCTCGGTGCCGATCAGGTGATCGAGTTGTTCCTGCACGGCTGTGCGTTCGGCAGTAGCCCAGCGCAGTCCTTCGAGGGTTTCGTGGTGCTGGCGGTGCAGTTCCTCGATCTGAGCCTCGAGCGGCACCACTCGGGCGCGTAGCGAATCCTCAAACAGCCCGAGCTCGATTGCTGCCTCGCTGCGCTGGCGACCCAACCGCGTGATCTCCGCAGTCTGCGCCTCGGCTTGCGATGCCAGTGCTGTGAGCATCGCCCGACTGGTGGAAATGGCGGTCACCGTCTCGGCGTGCTGAGTGCGTGCCGCTTCGGCGACACGGAGCGACTCGTCAGCGGCAATACGGTGCAGCGACGCATCGATCTCCGAGCGGGTTGCCGCCGACCGCAGTTGCTCGGCTTTGGCCAACTGCGTCATGACCTCGTCGCGGGTGGTGGTCAGCGTGGCCCGCTCAACCGACAGATCGTTGCTCACGGTCTTGCGGTGCGCATTCAGATAATCGATCTCACGGCGGAGCGCATCGGCCTGGTCGGCAAGCGATGCCACCTGCGTGCTGCGGGCGACAACGTCGGCCTGTAGCGCCGCTGCCTCGCGCTGGCGTCCGTCGATGTCGAGCTCGACGCGCTGCTGCTTGGCGTTGGACGTGCTGAGTGACGCCTTGGTGGCTACAAGCCCGTCGCGTGCGTCGCGCAGTTCGCCGGCGAGCGATGCGAGCGCGGTATGCGCAATTTCCAGTTCGGCGCACAGCGCATCGTGCTCGCGTGCAAGGTCGCTGCGCCCGCCAGCCTCGGCCTGCGGCGACGGCGGGGCGGCGAACACGCCGGGGGTAGCGTCGCCGCGAACAGCGACAACGGACCCATCATCGGTTGGGTCGATCGCCGGAGCGTCGGTGAAGGCCTGCGGCCGCGGGTAGGGAGCGGTGATGTCAAGGTCGACGTGAGCGTTGGCAGTTACCGCGCCCGCATCGCCGGACGGCGAATCATCGGGGTCCGCTGGCACGTTCGTGTGCCCGAGAAGACGCAGGAGGCTCATCCGCACACCTCCTTGGTCTGACGTTTCGAAACGGGTTTGGCAGGGGCCGCGAGGACACCGGAACCATCGCCGAGACCGAGCCGCAGCCGCCAGGCGGCCACCGTCCATCTCGTCACGCTCAGGTCCCTGGCCGCGTCGGAATGCGAACGCCCTTGCAGGCCGAGCAATGCCACCAGGTGCGTTTCGTGGCGCCGCAGCCGCAAAGGCAGCGTCCCAGAGGCGAACAGCGCTGCGATCATCTGGGCAGGCGAGGTGGCGTGCCGTTGGAGCAAGGTCAAAATGCCGACGGTTTCGAGTTCCTGCGCGGTCACATGCTGCACTGTCGCTGCGGGAACGCTCCGCCACCGGTTCCGCCCGATACGAGCCGCACACGGCGAACAGTGCTCCTGGGTGTTGTCGCCGGCGAGCCGACATTCGCAGTAGCGACAGCGCGCCGCCTGCAGTGCCAGCAGGTCGCTCATCCCGCGAGCACCGCTAGATCGTCGAACTCATCGAAGGCGGCGTCATCGATCGACTCGAGCAGCTTCGCTACGTAGGGCTTGAGGAGCCGTTCGACACGGGCCGGGAGCGACTGTGAACGGGGCGACTTCAGCCAGACCGTCACCATCGCACGCACGTCGTCGGGTACGTCTTGTTCGAGCCAGACCCGCACGCCGCGGCAGACCATCTCGCGCTCGACGATTTCCTCGACGACGGAATCACTGCTGGCATCATCGGGCACCTGACCCATTTCTTTGGGGTGCCAGCCGATCAGCAAGACCTCTGCAAGCTCGGGCCGGCCACCGGCGATTTCCAGAGCAACTGAACGACGCCGGCGCTCGTCGACGGGCCCGCCGAGACGGTTCTCCAGCTCGACGCAGGCCGCATTGAAGCGGGTGCGCAGCACCCGGTGCTGACGCGACAGGTAATCATCCCGGCGGGCAGCTTCCTGCCCAGCACGGCGCACCAGCGCAGCCAGATACATCGGCCAGGCCTGCCACTTGTCCCAGTCGAGCCGCGTGACCGCCTGGTATGCGGCCTCGTGCATCAGGCTGGAAACCGTTGCAGCATCAGCGTTTGAGGGGATGCGGCGCACATTGCTGGCCACCTGCACGCGAACCCAGGGCAGCACGGCGCGCAACAACTCGTTGTGCAGCTGCACCTCATCGGCGCCAGCGTTGCGGCGCTCGACGATCGGCGCCAGAACCGTGGCGGCGAAATGAGATGACATGGGCGATGACATAATGACGAATCTATTACGGAGCGACGAACGCAATCAAGCCTTTGGAAGATTTTTTTCTGTAATTCTTGATGGATCCCTGACTCACAGTATGGAGCCCTGACTCACAGTGAGTACAGCGGTCACAACGTGATCATCGCGACGGCGGCCGCAGGCCCTCACCCCCCCGAGCGAGCGGAGCCAACCGTCGAGTCGTCACCGCCGAACACGCCCTCGAGCCGCTCGGAGATGTCCCGGCACAGCCGCTCGATCGTGGCATCGGTGCTCGGGGCGGCATCGAGCCGGTTTCTCACCGTGACCACCGTGATCGCAACCACCTCGTCATACAGGCTGTCCACCTCGGCGGCGTGCATCGCCTCCAGAAAGGGCTCCGCACCGGACACCGGCGACATCGCCGCCCGCATCGACGCTGTCGAATCGAGCAGCAGGGAGAGCGTGAACTGCCACCGTAGGTCGGTGGCGAACAGATAGACCGAGCCCCGACGAGCCACCGAGCGGACGACTCCCCCCGGCCTGACCAGACAGGATGGTTCGGTTGGGATCAAACTGACGTCGATGGGCACCCAGCTGGGTAGGTTGAGCACTCGGCGCAGCGGCTCGAGCGAATCGACCTGGATCGCCAGGCCGACGAGATCCCTGAAGTCACCCGGGTGGATTGCGTCGCGGCCGCCGACGATCGTGCCGACGATACGAACCTGGTCACCGCACTCGATGCGCACGCCCAACAAAGGAACATGGTATGCAATGGCAGCAGCCGCACGGAGGCGGACATGGGGGATCAACGATGGCACGGCCGAGGACATGTTCATGCCCGTTCCGTTCTCATCATCGTTTCGCTCCGAAAGTGCCGACACAAACTACTGTGTTGGCAGATTTTCCGGGTTTCAATTCTCACCGCTACCCCCGCGTGCAGCGACGGGCCTCCGACGTGGGTGCTTCGTCGCTCGCCACCGTCGTGTTGGCAGCGGTGGTGGCTGTCGCCAGTTTGGCCGTGTTGTTGGTCCCCCAACTGTTGAGTTCGTCGGATTCGGCCAGCAGTACCGCCACCACGACCCCGGTCACGACTCCCCCACCCGAGCAGCCCGTCGCCACCGAGCCCGTCGGCGGCTCGACGCCGGCAGATACCCCATCGACTGCCCCGGCCCCTGCCCGGCCCGACCCTGCGCCAGCCACGTTCGACCGTTCACTCGGAATGGTCCCGGGTGAGCGCATCCAGACCGAGGCCCCCAAGGGCCCCACTGCTGAAGGCCTACCGGCCAGCGCCACGCTGCAACCGGCCCCACCGCCGCTGATCACCCGCTCGGGCCTGCGCAACGGCTACCTGCCGCCCGAGGCCCTCGGCCGGTCGCACACCGGGTGCACGCTGTCGCTCGATGCCGCCGCCGCATACGAGGCAATGAGCCTGGCCGCCGAGGCCGATGGGCTGGTGCTCGAGCATTCCGGGTGCTATCGCACCTACGAGGGCCAGGTCCAGACCCGGGCACGGTGGTGCCTGATCGGTAGTTGCCGATTCGGGGCCGTCCCCGGCACCTCGATGCACGGCTGGGGTCTGGCGGTGGACCTGAAGATCGGCAACCGGGCCCTGGAATACACCGACACGGTGTTCGTATGGCTGACCGCCAATTCCGGCCGTTTCGGCTTTCTTCATCCGCGCTGGGCCGAGCCGAGCGGGTCGAGCCCGGAGCCCTGGCACTGGGAATACGGCACTGCCCGCCCGAGTTCACCCATCGCAGTCCCCCGACCGGCAACACCGGTGGACCCCGCACTCATCGCCCCGGTCGATCAGCGGGTGCCCGCATGAGCCTGCGCTCGTGGCGCCGCCACATCCCCGGCCGATTCCCACGGGCCGAACTGGTCGCGGTCGGCGTGGCCGTGGCGGTCCTGGCCCAACACGGCACGTCGGCCGGCGCGATTGCGCTCGCCGTGAGTTGCATCGGAATGGCAGCGGCAGCGGCCATTGATGCCACCACGCGTCGGCTCCCGAACGCGATCGTTGGCCTCGTCGCAGCAACTGAGCTGGCGGCCTTCCAGATCGCCACCCAGATGAACCACGAGTGGGCGCACTGGTGGCGGGCCCTCGAAGCAGCGGGCATCGCCGGGGCGTTGATGCTCACGGTGTACGTGCTCACACGCGGCGGCCTGGGCGAGGGCGACGTGAAGTTCGCCCCGGTGGTGTGGCTGCCGCTCGGTTGGCTGGGATGGTCGTCGGCATTTGCCGGATACCTGGTGGCCGCCGTGGTGGCCACGGCCATGGCAGTGGTGATGTCCGTGCGCCGGCGCCGCTGGCGCGGCGTCACCATCCCATTCGGGCCGGCGCTGGCGCTCGGCGCTATCATCACCATCGTGGCCGATCTCCACTGGCCTCCCGGAGGCGTGCGATGAACCCGGCCGCCGACCGTGGTCTGGCGATGATCGAGGCAGCGATTGCTGTCGCGTTGGCGTCGCTGGCATCACTTGCGTTGTTGAGCGTGTCCGTGGCCATGACCTCACAGGCGCGCAGCGCCCGCGACGGCTCGACCGCGCGCTCGGTGGCAGCACAGCTCGCCGAACAGGCCACCGCCCACGGCTGCGGCCTGCAGACCGGTGCCGAGCCGTCGAGTGTGCTCATCGCCGCCGTCACCAGCTGCGCCACCGCCTTGAAGACCTCCGACGCCATCCTGCTCGGCGATGTGTCCATGCCCGTCGTCCGCAACGGCCTGACCTACACCGCAACCATCAGCAATCGCTGGCTACGGTCGGGCGACGGTACCGCTGATGCCGCCACATGCGCCGACCTGGTGGGTTCCGAGCCGGTGGCCATGCAACGCACCGTCACTGTTACCTGGCAGAGCGGGTCGGGTACCACGAACAGCTTCGCCCAGTCACAGGTCGAGGCCCTCCCGGTGGACGCTGCAGCGTTCCAATCGGGCCGGGGCGGCCTGCTGGTCACAGGAATCCCAGCGGGGGCCGCAGTGGACCTGCAGACGCCTCTCGAGCCAACCCTGCGCGTACGCCGCTACGGCGACCGCTCCGGCTGCGCCTGGTTCCCGTACCTGTCGCCCGCCGACTACGCCGTCTCGGCGGCCGGGACGAGCGCCTTCGTCACCACCACGGTGGTTGAAGCCGCCACCACCAGCATCACCTACGTCACCGTGGTGGGACCATGACCCGGCGCGATCGCGGCTCGGTCGCATTGCTCGACCTGGTGGTGGCGGCAATGATCATGGCGCTGCTCACTGCGGCGCTGGCCACGTTGCTGACCTCGGCCTACTCGGCCACCAACTCCATCAGCCGACGGGCCGACATCGCCCAACGGACCGCCGACCTGACCACCCGCATGCGCGAGGCGTTGTCGGGCTCGACGTCTGCGGGCAGCTGCGCTGCGCGCCTCGATCCCATCACCGCCGCCCCGATCTTGCTCGCCAACTGCGAGCGCATCACCCGCGATCCCGCCGTGCTGGTCTCGGCAACCGCCACCAAGGTCTGTGCCCTATCGATGTCCACCGACGGCGCCGCCATGACTGCCACCACGCTGTTGGTCGCACCCAACCTGCAATGCCTGGAGCTGTCGGCCAAGCGCCGGCTGACATCCACGCTGGTGGCCCCCAACACCGCCGACTACACAGGGCGCACATGGACCGCAGCGCCCACCCAGACCGAGCTGTTGCTGGTTGGGGCAACGATCACCCCTGTCGACAACGGCAGCGCACCGGTCACGCCCGCGTTCAGCTACTTCGCCGCCGACGGCACCGAGTTGGTCCCGGCGACCGGCACACCGCTGGCGCTCAGCGACGCCCAACGGGCGCTGGTGCGCGTCGTTCGTTTCAAGGCCACCGTGCAGGCCCTGCGTACCAAGGTGCTCGAGCCGATCGTCATCGACATCGCCCTGGGCGCTGCACGGTTTGCCCAGGAACAACGTTGGCAGGGACGATGATGCGGCACCGCACAACCAGGCACGCCACGACCAGGCACGCCACAACCGGGCACCCGACAACCGGCCGCCCGACCGGCGATCACGGCCCGCGAGATCGCGGCCCCGGAGATCGCGGCCCCGGAGATCGCGGCTCGGGAGATCGCGGCTCGGCCATCCTCGTCGCGCTGTTCGTGGCCATTGCCACCGCAGCGATCGGGCTGATGGCCATCACCGCTGTGGCCCGCAGCCTGAAGACCGAGGCACAGGTGCGTCGCCAGGATCAGATCGATCGCCTCGCAGCCTCAGGCGCGGAAGAAGTCTTCGGGCGACTGGCTGCATCCACCACCGGGCTGGCGGTGGTCACCGGCCATCCCGGTTATGGCACCGGCGCCGCAACCGACGACGGCCCGTGGGTCCGCTTCGGCAACGACGGCCAGATCAACCCCTGCACGGCGGGCAACGCCTCGCAGGCGTGCTTCACGGTCCGCCTGTCGGCCCGACCCGACGCGAGCACCGCCACCACCGCGCTGATCCAGGTGACCGCCCGGCAGTGCCGTGGGCTCGCCCCGGGCACCTCGTCGTGTGTGCGCTCACGCCAGCAGGTCACGACACAGGTCAGGCAGTTCGTTGACCATGTGCTCTGGGTCGACGATCCCAGCACCACCGCCACCCTGGTGACCGGCGACGTCATCGACGGCCCGATGCACGCAAACGCCGGGGCATGGCGCACCTGTGGAAGCCCTGTGGTGGGGCGCACCGTGGCCGATCCCGGCTCCGGCGGCCACGAATACCGTATCGAAGCCCTGACCCCGACCGATCCGGCGGTCAGCCCATACGCCACCCCCACCTGCACCGCCACCACCGCTGCCACCGTGAGCAGCCTCACCGTGCCCACCGCCGACACCATCGCGCTGCCGGCCCCGGCCGCAGCCGACTACGCCGCACTGGCATCGCTGGTGGTCAGTGCCCCCACCACACCTGCCACCATTGTGATCCAGGGCAGCCAACTGGTGATCAACGGGGCAAGCCCAGTCGATCTGCCACTCAACGGCGTGCTCTTCGTCGATGGAGGTGCCGAAGTCAGCATGGCCGTGGGCGCACCCCTGCACGGGCATCTCACCGTTGCTGCCTCCGGCACGATCACGATCTCCAGCGACCTACTGCTGGCCAGCACCACCACCGATCTGTTGGCCGTCGTGTCCACCGGTGGCAACATCGAGATCCCGTTCGTGGAGACATCGCGCACCATCCAGGCGTTGCTGGTGGCCACCGCTGCTGCACCCGCCGGGGTCATCAGCGCCACCGGTGTGAGCGGGTGCAGCGCCCTGTCGTGTGTGGCCGCGCCGTTGACGATCAACGGTGCGATCGTGTGCCGCCAACTGGGTGCCGTGGCCGAGGCGAGCACCGACGGCGACGTGCAGCGCGGCTACAACAAGGACTACCACTTCGACGATCGACTGGCCCACACCCAGCCGCCATATGCGGTCACGCAGGTGCGTGGGCGTTGGGTCCGGCTCTCCGCCGCCGCCACCACCCCGCTCGGTGTTGGAAAATGAACCGGGAAATCCCGCTCAGATGGTGCACTTGGCGCGCAAAGTGCCGACACTTACCCATGTGAGCAACGCACCCTTTCTTCCCACCGGAGCCTCGACCAACCTGCGCGTGCTCGACAGCGGCAGCGCAGCGCGCGAGGTCGCCCTGCTGCTCGGCCTGGCAATCCAGGACCGGCTGCCGGTGCCGGGCGATCCCCCGGTGGTGGTCGTGGTCGCCGACAAGTCAGAGGTCGATGCGCTCGCCGAGGTGGAGGAGCGTTCGTGGATTGGATGCACGGTGGCCTGGCAGTTGCCTGAGGCAGCGTTGGGGCGCCTGTACGAGTTGGGTGTGGCGGTGTTCGTTGGTCTGCCGACGATCGAGCAGATCGTGCATGCCACCGAGTATCCGCTCGACCCGAACGAGGTCAGTGTTGCGAGGGCAGTCGCGTCCCGGTTGGCGACCATCGAGTCGCTGCTCGGCGACGGGTAACCAGGACCAGCAACACACCGATCGCTGCCATCATCACCATCGCGAGCATCCCGGTGGATGCTTCGAAACCGGTGTGAGCCAACGGTCGGGT
>CAFBLP010000083.1_pt1 | contig 15107 bp, 13 predicted proteins | sample 7268181 | NCBI WGS metagenome assembly CAFBLP01 (sample SAMEA6814034, study PRJEB35770) | freshwater metagenome | biome: Freshwater; feature: Freshwater reservoir; material: water | place: Czech Republic | collected 2017-05-23 | depth 30m m | reverse complement strand
GGCCGAACATCGGCGTCTGCCGATCGGCCTCGGTGTTGCCGTCGATCTGGAACACGTTCAACTCGGACCACTCGCCGATCTTGATGATCGACAACCGCGGCCCCGGGCCATCGGGACGCTCGGCGCCATCGCGTACGATCTCTGCCTCGAACACGTCGCGATAGAACGCGTGCAGGCGCTCGGAATCGTTGGTGATGGTGGCAACGTGGTTCAGACCCTTGATCAACATGATTTTCTCGTTCTTTCCCGGGGATGGTGAGGCTACGCGCGGATGGCGTGGGCGGTGATAGCAAGGTCGACGAATCGGCCAGCCATCCCCTTCATCTTGTTGATGCCGTGCGCGTACCGGTCGATCGTGGCCGTGGCTTCCGCCGTGAACGACGACTCGTCTGCAGTCATGCTGACGATGGTGAACTCGCAGGGAGCTGAGGTTCCGGCCGCGATGAGATCGCCACACAGGACCCAGCAGGACCCATCGTCGCGAAGCGCTGTTGAACGGAACCCGATCTCGGGGTGTTGGGTGGCGTTGAGGAATCGAGCCGACTGCACGGCCTTGTCCCGGCCTGAAGTACCCGTGCTGAAACTCGAAGCGAGCGTCACGGCAGTGACCTTCGATGACAACAGCGCATCGGCGATGGTGACCTCGCCGGCCGAGAGGGCGAAGCTACCTGCCACCGTGCCGAGGCCGAAGAAGTGGCGCCCGGTAAAGGCGATCGATGACGAGGTGGGGTCGATGCGGTAAGCCCCGGCGGCCGGCACATCAAAGTGGAAGTGTTCTGTCATGACGACACGAGCCTTTCGGACCTGAGCTCAATTACTTGCCTGAGCAAGTAAATGCTACCATTCGTTTTCTTGCTTAGGCAAGTAATAGCCTGAGACCGTGGCAGCGCCCAAGGTCCATCCACTCAACACAGACGAAGAAGTGGTGTGGCGCGCGTTGACGCACCTCCTGGTGGTGTTGCGTCGGTCGCTCGGTGATGATCTCGAGCGACTGGCCGGGATCGGTGGCACCGACTACGTGGTGCTGATGAGCCTGTCGGAGGCGCCGCGGCGACAACTGCGTATGTCGGATCTTGCCCGTCGCTGCGATCTGTCGGCAAGCCGCATCACGCGTCTGGTCGACGCCCTCAGCCAACAGGGCCTGGTGGTGAAAGAACGCGCCATCGGCGATGCGCGCAGCAATCTGGCCACCCTCACCGATGCCGGGTACCGCCGACTCCGTGAGACCTACCCGGTGCACCTGGCCAACGTGCGCCACCGCGTCTTCGACCACCTCAGCGCCGAGGAGGTTGCCCTGCTCGGGCCGATCCTCGAACGGATCACCTCCGGCCTCGAACCCAAGGGCGAGGCCTGACGGCAACTTCGGGCGCCCGGGCAAGTTCGGGACGAAATGCTCTTCTCCCTCGGTGGCAGTGGTTCGATACTGAAGGCGTGAGGATCACGACTCGGATGATCTGGTCGATGTGGGCGGGCGTGGTGGTACTGGTCGCCGTGACCTACGCCCGAATACCCCCGGCTGAGCTGTACCACGTGAGCCGCAGCGGATTGGCCGGCGGGCTGGGACGAGCGCTGGTGTACCTCGACTTCCCGATGGCGCTGGTGGCAGCGCTGCTCCTGGCGGTGACCTACCACTCCCTGACATGGCGATGGAAGCGCCCGTTGGCCATCATCTCGCTGATCCTGTGCGTCACCGTGGCCATACCGGGCATGGTCGACGAGGACAATCTCGATGCACGCCTCATCAACGTGCTCCCTGCGCTCGGTGTCGGTATCGCGTTGATGCTGACGTGGAGCAGCCCATGGGTCGGGGCCCGGGTGACACGAGCGGGCCTCGCACTGGCGACATGCCTGGCGGTGGTGTCGTTGCCGTGGATCGCCGCCGAGACAGGCTTCTCGCTGCCTCGCGGGTTGTTCATGACAAGCGACCTCGTACACGAACCGGGCGAGATCGGTCTGGTGCCGGCGGTACACCTCGGCGATCATCACGGCCTCGGTTCGGCGCTGTTGATCCTGACCGCGCTGGCGGTGTGGGCGACCCCACGCGGCCTGCCGAGAACCGTGGGGCGGCGGGTCACGCAGGCGTTTGCCGCGTTGTTGTTGGCCTATGGCGTGGTGAACATGGTGCAGGACTTCTGGGGCGAACAGATCGCCGACCGGGGATGGACCGATTGGAGCATCCCCGACGCCTCGGTACCCGAGGCCACACTGATCTGGGGCATCATCCTGATTGCAGCGGCCGCTGTCTACTGGCTGCCGCACGGAGACTCTGCCGGGTGGGGCGCCAGCGGCGTGTCTGATCAGTCGTCGTCCTCAGGCATCTCGCTGACGAAATCGATCAGCCGCTCCACGGCGCCCACCAGTTCGGGGCGCAGCTCGGCATAGGTGGACACACGGTTGCGCAGGCGCGGCCAGAAGGTGGCCAGGTCGGTTCCCAACGCCTCGCACAGGCCCTGCTTCCACGGTTGGCCACGGGGCACATCGGGCCACTCGGTCAGTCCGAGCACCTGTGGACGAACACCCACCCACACATCGACGAAGGGATGCCCGGTGATCAACACGTTGGGGTCACGAACCTCGGCGGCGATGCGCGACTCCTTCGACCCGGCCACCAGGTGATCGACGAGCACACCGAGGCGCCGATTCGCTGCGGGCCGGAACTCGCGCACGGCGCCAGCGAGATCGTCGATGCCGTGCAGTGGCTCGACCACGATGCCGAGTTCGCGCAGGTCGTCGCCCCAGACATGCTCGACCAGTTCGGCATCGTGTTTGCCCTCTACCCAGATGCGCGCAGCGCGCGCCACCCGCGCCCGGGCTGAGCCTGGCGAGGCGACGGAACCGCTGTTGGTGGTGCGGGTGGCACCAGCGCGTACCACTGGCGAGGATGCGGCGCGGATGAGGGTGACCGGCTTGCCGTCGATCAGGAAGCCGCCCTCCTTCCAGCGGAAGTGACGGAACTCGTTCTTGCGGTCGCGCAGGGTGAGCGCCTCGAAGGTGATCTTCACCACGTCGCCGCAGAAGCCACTGGACCGGTCCTCGACGAGCATGCCCATCTGGGCAACGACCTCGCGATATGCGGGGGCCTTCTTACGGTCGGCGAACTCATCGAGGATGTCACGTTCGTAGGTCATGCGCGCCCTCCCACGACCGAGACCCACCACCGGTCGGTGAGCACCTGATCCACGCGGCGTCCATCGCTTCGGCGATACGGGGCGCGGTGGTCGGACGGTGCAATCGGCATGGCAAACGATGATGGCAGGTAGGCACCGCCCCAGACGTGCACCCGCTCGGCGGGGCCGACGAACTCGAACATGCCCGTGGCCAGTTCGATCTGGCAATCCACCTCGCCCGCCTGACGGTACCCGCAACCGGCGGCACCTGGAGCGGTGGGCTCGGGTGCGATCGGCTCGGCGTCTCCCGTTGCGTACCATTCGATGTCGAAGGTGACCGGCGTCGGCGTGCCGTATGCGCGACGCCACGCTTCATCGGGGTCGTCGAGCAACACCCCGTGTGCCTCGTTACCCAGGCTCCACTGCCGGAACGGCACTTCGCACTGATGATCGGCCCACATCTCGGCTGGCTTGATCTCCAGGCCCGAGCGAAGTCCAACACCGTCGAGTTCCTCCACATACAGGTACGGCTCGCCGGCACGCACCAGGCCGGCCCAGTAGTCGAAGCGGTTACCACGCAGCTCGAAGCCCACGAACACTCCGGCGTCACCGGCGGCGCAGGCACCCCACCACCACCACGCCTCGGTGGCGGCATCGGGGTGGCGGGTCTCGTCGAGGTCACTCCACATCGCAACAGGCGGCGTCAGCATCGTTTGGCACTGTATGCGCTGCGCGATACCTTGGCGGGGTGCGCTACCTCAGCTTGGACTGGATCGACGCTGTCGCCGACGAGGCTGCAGCGAACCCCGATGTTGCCGCCGCAGCGGCGGACTGCTCCATCGGCGTCACGCAGGTCGTCACCGATGCGCCAGAGGGCGTGGTCGTGTACTCCCTGCAGGTACTCGATGGTCAGGTGTTGTTCAGCGCCGGCGCCGCGTTTCCCGAGCATGTTCGCTTCGAACAGACCTGGGAGACCGCCGTCGGAGTGGCCACCGGGGTGATGAACGCCCAGGAGGCGTTCATCCAGGGCCGCATCCTGCTGACCGGCGACCAACAGAAGTTGATGGACAATCAGGCTGTGTTCGGCGCGATGAGCGCCGTGTTCGACAGCGTTCGGGCACACACGACGTACGAGTGACTCCATGCCCGAGCTGCCCGAGGTACAGGCCCACGCTGAGCGGCTGACCGAGCAGTTCGGTGGCCGGGTGCTGGTGCGCTTCGAACCGCTCAGGTTCACGGTGTTGAAGACCGCGATGCCCACTCCATCGCTGGCCTACGGCCTGCCGCTGCAGCGCGTCGGCCGGCGCGGCAAGTACCTGTTGTTGTCGTTCGAGCCGATCACCTTCGTGGTGCACCTCATGCAGGGCGGCCGGCTGCTGGTCGATGACAAGCAATCGCCCAAGCCGCGCAACGGGCAGGCCCGCTTCGTGTTCGATGACGGCCCAGCTCTCCTGCTCACCGAGGCCGGCACCGAGCGTCGTGCCGGCGTGTGGTGCGTGCCCACAACCACCGCCCTCGATGACGCTCCGCTGAACCGGCTCGGTCCCGAAGCCCTCCTGTTTGACGCCACGACGCTGGCAGCGGCATTCGCCGAGCACCCCATGCGGCTGCACGGCTTTCTGCGCGATCAGCACCTCATCGCCGGTCTCGGGCGCATGCTGGCCAACGAGGTGTGCCACCGCGCCAGAGTGTCGCCCTTTGCCAACACCGCCAAACTCGGCCCCGACAGCGTGGCTGCCGTTGTCCATGCCATCCGTGCCGCGGTCGACAACGGCCTGGCCCACGAGCGCACCCGCACCGACATGAGCTCGTCGAAGGACCGCCCCGGGCGTGTGCACGGCCGCATCGGCGAGGCGTGCCCCGAGTGTGGGGCCACGATCGCCTCGGTCACGTACAACAACTACACCGTCGCCTACTGCCCCACCTGCCAGACCGGCGGCAAGGTGCTTGCCGACAACACCACCAGCAAGTTCCTGAAGTAGCGCCAATCCCACGAGGTGGGCGTCGCGTTCCCGAAGTGGGGTCGGGCGCCGCCTACGCTGGGGCCATGCCAGTTCACCTTCGCGCCGAACCCAGTGACTACGCCCCTGCCGTGTTGGTGCCGGGCGATCCAAACCGCGCCAAGCACATCGCCGAGACCTTCTTCGACCCGGGGTTCCGGTGCGTCAACACCGAACGCGGCATGCTCGGCTTCACCGGCACCTTCGAGGGAACACCCATCAGCGTGCAGTCGGTGGGCATGGGCGCCGCCAGCGCCGCCATTTATTACACCGAGCTCATCCAGTTGGGCGCGAAGCGCATCATCCGCGTCGGTACCGCCGGCGGACTCAAGCCGGGCTTGCGTATGGGCGACACCCTGATCGCCATCAGCGCCACCGCCGATGATCCCACCACAGCGCTGCTCACCCATGGCGAGCCACACGCCCCCACTGCAACCTGGGACCTCGTCGAGACCGCCGTTGCCATGGCCCGCCAGCAGCAGGCACGGGTGCACGTGGGGCCCATCGTCAGCAGTGCCCTGTTCTACGACACCCGTCCCGGGATGATGCAGCGCTGGCGCGAACGCGGCCATCTCGGGGTGGAGATGGAGGCATCGATCCTCTACACGCTCGGTGCCATTCACCACATCGAGACCCTGGCCATCATGACCGTCAGCGATCTCATCGAAGACGACGGCACCGCCGAGCGCATCACCGACGACGAACTGAAAGCCGGCGTCAACGCGATGACGAAGGTGGCCTGCCGGGTCGCCATCGCCTGATCGACATCCGCCATGCACGACAACCATCTCATCATCGAACGGCGCCTCGATCGCTTCCTGCGCGATCGCATTCGTCCTGCGCGCTACAGCGCCTCGGCTCCGTTCACCGTGATGGCATATTCGGCGCCCGGCGAGCCGATCTCGTTCGATGAGGCAATGCTCGCAATGGTCGACGGACTGTTCGAACCCTTTGCCATCGGAACCGCCTACGGGCCGCCCTGGAGCACCACGTGGTTCCATTGCGTCGGCACCGTGCCCCGCGAATGGAAGGGCTCCACCGTGGAGGCCCGCATCGATCTGGGGTTCGGACTTGCGCCCGGGTTTCAGGCCGAGGGCCTGGTCTGGGGACCGAACGGTCCGCTGCGTGCGCTGAACCCGCTGAACCATGCCATCCCGTTGATGATCGCTGCGAACGGTGGCGAGGAGTTCGAGTTCCTCGTGGAGGCAGCGGCGAACCCGATGGTGATGACACCGCTGTACCCCACCTCGCCGCTGGGCGATCCCCAGACGCTCACCACCGCACCGCTGTATCACCTGAAGCGGGCCGAGCTGTCGGTGTTCCACCCCGAGGTGGCTGCGCTGGTCTACGACCTCGACGTGCTCGGCGATCTCATCCAGGAACTCCCACTCGATGCCCCCCGGCGGCCGCAGATCACGCGCGCCATCGAGCGATCCCTCGATGCGCTCGACCTGAATGACATCGTCGGCACCGCCGCCAACGCACGCGTGCCGCTGGCCCCTGCGCTCGCCCAACCGGCTGTGCCGAGCGCCCACCGCATCAGCGCCATCGGGCATGCCCACATCGACACAGCGTGGCTGTGGCCGTTGCGGGAAACGGTACGTAAGTGTGCGCGCACATTCAGCAACGTGCTCGACCTGATGACCCGCGAACCCGAGCTGAAGTTCGCGTGCAGCCAGGCCCAGCAGCACGACTGGATGCGCGAGCGCTATCCCAATGTGTTCGAGCAGATGGTCGAGCGCGCCGCCGAGGGCCGTTTCATCCCCGTCGGGGGCATGTGGGTCGAGGCCGACACCAACTTGCCGTCGGGCGAGTCGCTGGCCCGTCAGTTCCTGCACGGCCAACGGTTCTTCCACGAGCACTACGGCATGATCTGCGAGGAGGTGTGGATCCCCGACGTGTTCGGCTACCCCGCCAGCCTGCCGCAGATCTTCGCCCTCGGCGGCGCCAAATGGTTCCTCACCCAGAAGCTCAGCTGGAACAAGCAGAACCGGATGCCGCACCACACCTTCTGGTGGCAGGGCATCGACGGCACACGACTGTTCACCCACTTCCCACCCATCGACACCTACAACGTGTCCATGCAACCCGCACAGCTGGCCCACGCAGAGCGCAACTACGCCGACCATGGTGGCGGCTCCATGTCGATGGCCCAGTTCGGGTTCGGCAACGGTGGCGGCGGCCCCACGCGCGACATGATGGAGCGCTACCGGCGCATGCGCGATCTCGAGGGCCTGCCACGCATGACCATCGAATCGCCCGCCGATTTCTTCGCGGCGGCGCAGGACGATTACCCCGATGCCGCCACGTGGGTGGGCGAGTTGTACTTCGAGATGCATCGCGGCACCTACACCTCGCAGGCCAAGACCAAGGCCGGCAACCGGCGCAGCGAAGTGCTGCTCGGCGATGTCGAACTGTGGTCCAGCCTGGCCGCCGCTCTGGTGGGCGACACAGCTGTCTATCCGCAGACCGAGCTCGACCAGATCTGGCGCCACGTGTTGACCCTGCAGTTCCATGACATCATCCCCGGCTCGTCGATTGCGTGGGTCCACGACGATGCCGAGGCAACGTACGAGCGCATCGAACCGCTGTTGGCCGGAATGCGCACCGACGCCCTCGATGCCCTCGCCAGTTCTGTGGGTGGCGACGTGGTGCTGGCCAACTCCGCACCCGACGCACGGAGCGGGGTCGTGGTCGTGGCCCCCGGTCTGATGCCCGCGTCGGTCCCCACGAGCGGCCAGCTGCTGCACGACGGCACGCTGGCGGTGTGGGCCGATCTGCCGGCCATGGGTCTGGCCGGCCTCACATGGTCAGCGCTGGCCAACGCCCCGCACGGCACCACCGTGAGCGTGCAGGAAGCTGCTGGCACGATTCAGGTCAGCAACGGAATCGTCCGTGTCACCATCGACAGCGACGGCCTGTTCTCGTCGGTATACGACCTGCGCGCCTCGCGCGAGGTGGTACGGGCCGGCATGCGAGCCAACCTGCTCGAGCTGTCTGGCGACCACCCGATCGAGTACGACGCCTGGGACCTCGACGAGTACTACGCCCAGAACACCCGCGAGCTGACCGAGGTCGATGCCATCCGGGTGCTCGATCGTGGGCCGCTGGTCGCGACGGTGGAGATCACGCGCAGCTTCGGAGCCTCACGCATCGTGCAACGCGTGCAGATGCTCGCCGGCTCGGCGCGCATCGACATCGCCAATGACATCTCGTGGTACGAGGACGAAAAGGTGCTGAAGGTGGCGATGCCTGTCGACGTGCACGCCGACACCGCCGCCTGCGACATCCAGTTCGGCCATGTGCACCGGCCCATGCACGCCAGCACCAGTTGGGATGCCGCCAAGTTCGAGGTGTGCGCGCACCGCTGGGTGGATGTCTCCGAGTCGGGGTACGGAGTCGCGTTGCTCAACGACGCCAAGTACGGCCACGACGTGCACCGCGGCGCGCTGCGGCTCACCCTGCTGCGCGCTGCCAACTATCCCGACCCCGGCGCTGATCGCGGCGAGCACCACTTTACGTACTCCCTGCTGCCGCATGACAGTGCGCTCGCCACCAGCGATGTCATCGCACAGGCGGCTCGCCTCAATCAGCCGGTGATTGCCGTAGCGGGCCCGGGCACGCCGCCGGCCGCTCGGCTCAGCGCAGTGACGTCATCGAACCCCGCCGTGGTCGTGACCGCGGTGAAACAGGCCGACGACGCCAGCGGCGACCTGATCGTGCGCTGCTACGAATCCACCGGCGGGCGCGCCAGCGCCACCCTGAGCACTGCGTTCATGGCCAGCGTCGTGAGCGTCTGCGACTTCCTGGAACGCGAGTACCCCGAAGCTGCACAAGCCGCCACGCTGGTCGACCGAGCCGCCGCCGACAACGCGGGAACGCCCGGCGCAGCGATCAACGTGACCCTGCAGCCTTTCCAGATCGTGACCCTGCGCCTGAGCGCGTGACCAGATCTACCCGACCAGATCGGACGGGTTAGATGAGGCCGAGTTCGCGGACCGCGTTGCGCTCGTCGTCGAGCTCGGCCACGCTGGCGTCGATCTTGCCCCGGCTGTACGCATCAATCTCGAGACCCTGGACGATGCTGTAGTTGCCGTCCTTGCACACGCACGGGAACGAGGAGATGAGGCCCGCGGGCACGCCGTACGAACCATCGGATGGAACGGCCATGGAAACCCAATCGCCCTCGTCGGTGCCGAGCGCCCACGAGCGCACATGCCCGATGGCCGCATTCGCTGCCGATGCGGCCGATGACGCGCCGCGTGCCTCGATGATGGCGGCGCCGCGCTTGGCGACGGTGGGGATGAAGGTGCCATCGACCCAGGCGTGGTCGTTGACCAACGAATAGGCGTTCTGGCCGTCGACCTCGGCATGGAACAGATCGGGGTACTGCGTGGTGGAGTGGTTGCCCCAGATCGTCATCTTCTTGACCGAGCTCACCGGCTTGCCGGCACGGTTGGCGAGTTGCGACACGGCACGGTTGTGGTCGAGACGGGTCATCGCCGTGAAGCGGCCATTGTCGAGGTCCGGCGCGTTGTGCATGGCAATGAGCGCGTTGGTGTTGGCCGGGTTACCGACGACCAGGATCTTGACGTCCTTCTTGGCGCTGTCGCTGAGGGCCTTGCCCTGCGGCTTGAAGATGCCACCGTTGGCGCTGAGCAGATCGGCGCGCTCCATGCCGGCCTTGCGGGGCATGGCGCCCACGAGCAGCACCACACCGGCGTCGCCGAAAGCGACATTGGCGTCATCGGTGCACACCATGTCGGCAAGCAGTGGGAAGGCACAATCCTCGAGCTCCATACGCACGCCGTCGAGTGCCTTCAACGCCGGGGTGACCTCGAGCATCTGCAGGATGACCGGCGTGTCGGGGCCGAGCATGGCGCCGGATGCAATGCGGAACAACAGGCTGTAACCGATCTGGCCGGCGGCGCCGGAAACTGCAACACGAACAGGTGATGTCATACCCTGAGCGTAGGCCGCGAGGCCTGTGCGGAGAAAGCCCACCGACTACGGAATCTGTGGGAAGCCCAGCGCGCCCAACACGAGGTTGGTGTAGAACTTGCGCGCTGCGTCGTTCTTCAGGTGGATGCCGTCGCCCGTGATGAACTCGGGATGCGCCCCAGCCTCGGCCTGCCAATCGACCACCACCACGTTGGGGTGATTGCCAGGCAGGGCGCGGATCAGTGCGTTGTTGCCCTCGGTCCAACCGCGCGCCGCTTTGTCGGTGAGCACCACGACAACTTTGGCACTGGCCGTGGCAGCCATCAGTCGTTCGAGGGTGGCGCTGCTCATTGGGCCATTGGTACCGAGATGCACGACCACGTAGTCGCCGAGCAGCTCCTGCGCAACGACCCCCTCGATGATGTCGGCGCCGGTGGTGGCCTGGCGACTGACCGCAGCGTCCACCACGATGCCGGCCGATTGCAGCGTCGGTGCAGCACCGAGCATCACCGAATCACCAATGGCGTAGATGGGGTACTTCACCTTCGGCAGCGTCGTGGTGGTGGCCGGCACGGTCGTGGTCGTGGTCTCGCCGAGCACGGTGCTTTCGGGGATTCCGGCGATGGTGGTGACCACGCCCCCGGGGTTGGTGGCCCCAACGGGCGCTGTGGTGGTCGTGGCGACCATTGCCTTCTTTCCTGCTTCGAAGGCGCACTCGTTGTTGTTCGTGCACTTCACCGGGGCGAGCGCCAGGCTGACCCCCAGCACACCCAACAGCACGCAGCTGCAAGTTGCGCCGAGCATCACCCGCCGCCGCTGCGCGTATCCCATCGCCCGCCGTCGGTGCCACCACGCCGACAGGTGACCCTTGCGGATGGGGGTCTCCACGAAGCGATAGCTCGCCTCGGCGATGATGCCGGTGGCCGCCCAGGCGGCGAGCAATTGCGGCACGCTCAGCTGGATGCCGGCCTCGTTGCGGATGAACTGATAGATCGGCCAGTGGAACAGGTACAGCCCGTATGAACGAGTACCGACCCAGTTGAGCACGGGGTTGCCGAGCACCTTGCCAAGGATCGACCCGGGATGGGTGACGGCGGCGATGATCGCCAGCGTGGCCAGGCCGGTGAGAAAGAAACCACCGCGGAAGATGGGGCCGTACCAACTCGACGTGAACGCGGAGAACAACTCGTACTTCCACGCCAGCAAACCAAAGAGGGCCAACCCGGCGAGGCCGAGCAGATCGAGCTGGCGCGACTTGTGGCGCAAGGGCCCGCGCACGATGGCCAACGGGCGCCACAGCATGGCAAAGCCAGCGCCCAACAGAATGCCGCTCATTCGGCTGATGGTGCCGAGATAGAGGAAGTTGTTCTTCTCGATGGCGCGACCGAGGAACTCGACGGTGCAGGGCGGCCCGAGCTGTTCGCGACCCTGCACCACATCGGCGCACGAGAAGGTGGCGCCGGGATGGAAGAAGATGGCGGTGCCGATGGTGATGGCAATCGAGATACCGAGTAGCCACATGCCCACCCGCGGCAGGCGAGCCCGCCCACGACGAAGGATCACCAACATCACCAACGGCCAGAACAGATAGAACTGCTCCTCGACCGCGAGCGACCACAGGTGCCGTAGCGGAACGAAGTCGAACTCGCCGGTGTAGCTCTGCCCGCTCCAGATCTGATACCAGTTCGTGGAGTAGGTGGCCGCGGCAAGGACATCTCCGCGCAGCTTGCCGAGCGCGTCGCGGAAGAACAGCAGGCAATACAGGCTCACCATGACCAGCGCCACGTAGAGCGCCGGCAGGAGCCGCCGGAACCGTCGCAGCCAGAACTGGCCAAGGTGCACACGGTGCTCACGTTCGTGTTCGGCGATCAGGAGCAGCGTGATGAGGTAGCCGCTGATGACGAAGAAGACCTCGACGCCGAGGAAGCCCGCCGAGAGCCACAAATGGGCGTGGTACACCATCACAGCGAGCACCGCGACCGCGCGCATGCCATCGAGGCCGGGGAGATACGGCACACGACTGATGAGCTGGTTGGATGCGCGTGAAGTGGGCCGGGTGGCGATGTGTTCCATTATTGCTGACGACCCACCGTCCGCGGCGGCAGAGGGTTCGCCGCCATCGAACGGAGCCATGGCTGGCGTCGTTAGTGCATGCTGGACAGGTTGAGATTGGCGTAGATCTCGCGGGTGGCCGTGCTGCGGTTCAGCGTGTAGAAGTGCAGACCGGGTGCTCCGGCCGCCAGCAGGTCCTCACACAACGTGGTGGCCACGTCGACACCGATCTTGCGGATCTCGTGGGGGTCATCGGTGCCGTTGAGCCGTTCGACCAACCACGACGGCAACGCTGTGCCGCTCATCTCGGCCATCCGCACGATCTGACCCTTGTTGGTCACCGGCATGATCCCAGGCAACACCGGCTTGTCGACACCCAGCGCCATCAGCTCGTCGACCAGACGCACGTAATGCGAGGCCTCGAAGAAGAACTGGGTGATGGCAAAATCGGCGTGCCGGAGCTTGTCGGCAAGGCGTCGGCGGTCGGTGGCGCGATCCGGTGACCGCGGGTGGCCCTCGGGGTGCGCTGCGACGCCGACCGAAAAGTACCCGTAGCCGTTCACCTCGGCGACGAGCTCGCTGGCGTAGGTGTAATCACTGGGTCGAATATCGGCTGGGTCGCTGGGCAGGTCGCCACCGAGCGCCATGATGTTGTGCACATCGGCATCGCGGTAGTGATCGAGGATCTCGGTGATCTCCGTGCGGGTGTGGCCCTGGCATGTGAGGTGCGCCATCGGGGTGATGTTGGTCTCGCGCCGCACCCAGGTGACCACGTCTCGCGTGCGCGCCCGCGTGGAACCACCGGCGCCGTAGGTGACCGAGACGAACGCTGGACGTAACGGCTCCAGCTCGGCAATGGTGCGCCCGAGAGTGAGCTGGGCATCATCGGTCCTGGGCGGGAAGAACTCGAACGAGAAGGTACGACCGATCCGGAGCAAGTCACCGATCTTTGCCATTCGGGCAGGCTACCGACCGGGGCGCGCGAGCGATCCTTGCATTTTGTCAAGGGACCGGCTGATGGCAGACGGCCGAACCCACGGGCGATCTGTCAGTGGCGGAAGTGCCGCTCGCCGGTGAACACCATCGCAAGACCGTGTTCGTTGGCGGCAGCGATCACCTCGTCGTCGCGCACGCTCCCACCCGGCTGGACCACCGCGCGTATGCCGGCGGCAGCCGCGGCGTCGAGTCCGTCGCGGAACGGGAAGAAGGCATCGCTGGCGCACACCCCTCCCACGGCACGACCGGCGCTGCGGTCCTGGGCGATGCGAGCCGAATCGAGCCTGTTCTGCTGGCCTGCGCCAATACCGAAGGCTTGGCCATCTCTGGCGAACACGATGGCGTTGCTACTCACCACGGCGCACACCTGCCACGCGAACACGAGGTCGTCCCATTGCCCCGCCGTGGGCGCCGCGTCGGTGACCACCTGCCACGTACTGCGATCGAGGTTCACGGTGTCGGCCTGCTGCACCAGCAACCCGCCATCGACGGTGCGCAGGTCGAGCGACGAGACCGGCCACGACGACGCCGACAGCACCCGCATGTTCTTCTTCGCGGTGAGGATCCGTAACGCCTCGGGCTCGAAGCCTGGCGCCACCACCACCTCGGTGAAGACCGGGGCGAGGGCCTCGGCGAGCGCCACGGTAACGGTGCGGTTGACGGCCACGATGCCACCAAACGCACTGACGGGATCGCAGGCATTCGCGCGCACATAGGCCTCGGCGATGTCGGCGTGCACCGCCACACCGCACGGGTTGGCATGTTTCACGATGACCACGGCGGGCTGTTCGAAACGATTCGCCAGCCGCCACGCTGCCTCGGTGTCGTACACGTTGAGATAGCTGAGTTCCTTGCCACCGTGTTGCGTGGCGGTATCCCACCAACTGTTGGCGCCGATGCGGCGATAGCGCGCACCCTGCTGGTGCGGGTTCTCGCCATAGCGCAGGGGCTGGGCGAGTTCCAGCGACAGATGCAACGTGTGGGGCAGCACCGTTGCGGCAGTATCGGCAGCATTGGCAGCGGGATCGGCGTCCTGGGCGGCCTCCAGTTCGCCGGTCGCGAACCAGTTGGCGATGTCGGCGTCGTAGGCGGCGATGCGGGCGAACGCCGTCGCCGCAAGCGAGCGCCGGGTGCCAGCAGCAAGCGCCCCTGTGCTGCGCAGCTCGGCCAACACATCGTCGTACTGTGCCGGGTCCATCACCACGCCCACATGGGCATGGTTCTTGGCCGCGGCGCGGATCAGCGTGGGGCCCCCGATGTCGATCAGTTCGATGCCGGGCTCGCTGCTGAACGGGTACAGGTTCACCACGGCAAGAGCGAACGGCTCGATGCCGTACTGGGCTAGTTCCGCCACGTGCTCGGGCTGATCGAGGTCGGCCAGCAAACCGCCGTGGATCACCGGGTGCAGCGTGACCACCCGGTGGCCCAGAATCGCTGGATACCCGGTGAGCTCGGCCAGGTCGGTCACGGCGAGCCCCGCTGCCGCCAGCGCTTTCGCGGTGCCGCCGCTGCTGACCAGCCGCCAGCCCAGGTCGGTCAGGCCACGAGCGAACTCGACGATGCCGGCCTTGTCGAACACGGAGAGCAGGGCAGTGGGCACCCACTGACCTTAGGACCCGGGCCCTCTGAGCCAACGGTCGCTCGAACAAGATGTAAACGAGGTGTATGGTCAGGACTAGTTCAATACTCAGTACTCAGGGAGGCAGGGCAATGGATCTCAGCAAAGTCAGTAAAGGCGGAATGGTGTTCATCGGAGGAAGCGTCCTCTTCGTGATCGCATCGTTCCTGAGTTGGTTCTCCATTTCCCTGGGGTTCGGCATCGACGGCAGCGCGAACGGCTTCGATGTCGGCTTCCTGTGGTGCACCCTGTGGTTCATCGCGTTCCTTGCGGGTGCGGTCATTCTGGCCCTGCCTGCATTCGGGGTCGCTGCGCCAAAAATCCCTCCCGTGGCTTTCTTGGCGGTCGGTGCACTCGGTGCGTTCTTCGTGATCCTCAAGCTGCTCATCGGTG